>Ga0114972_10000704_pt1 | contig 24990 bp, 19 predicted proteins | sample M_140807_EF_Meta_FD_87354 | JGI IMG/M metagenome (GOLD analysis project Ga0114972, IMG submission 87354) | Freshwater microbial communities from Lake Montjoie, Canada to study carbon cycling - M_140807_EF_MetaG | ecosystem: Environmental > Aquatic > Freshwater > Lake | place: Lake Montjoie...
CCATCCTGCCACGTTATCAAGGAAATAACGATCGTGAGTTACTGCAATTACAGTGCCTTTGTAATCACGAAGGAACTGCTCCAGCCATAAAACCGACTCTGCATCAAGGTGGTGGGTTGGCTCATCTAGCAATAAAACATCCGGCGCTTGAAGCAATAGGCGGCATAAAGCAACACGCCTTTTTTCTCCACCTGAAAGGACAGAAATCAAGGCATCATCCGGCGGACAACGAAGTGCATCCATGGCCCTTTCAAGTTTTGCGTCCAATGTCCAGGCATCCAGCTGATCCAGTTTTTCCTGAACTTCACCTTGCCTTTCGATGAGCTTATTCATAGCATCATCGTCCATTGGCTCAGCAAACTTTTCATTGATTTCATCGAACTCCTTCAAGAGATCCACAACATTCTGAACAGCTTCCTGAACAACTTCTTTTACTGTTTTGGAAAGATCGAGGTCTGGCTCTTGCTCCAGCATCCCAACCGTGTAACCCGAAGAAAAAACAATCTCGCCTTCAAATTCCTTGTCCTTTCCGGCAATAAGCTTTAGCAGGGTTGATTTTCCAGAGCCGTTAAGCCCGAGGACACCAATCTTGGCGCCATAAAAAAATGAAAGGTAGATGTTCTTCAGAACTTGTTTGCGGGGCGGCCAATATTTATTGACCCCCGCCATGGAAAATATGATGGTCTCGTTCGACATGACTTGAATGGTATGGTGCAAAGATGATTTTTTTCTCCGACAAGAATGCGACTGACAACAATTATTGCTCGCTTAAAAACAAAAAAAGGGAGTCCAAAATGGCTCCCTTAAGTTTTGACCGAAAAACGAAATTACCAGCGGGCTCGTCTCTTTTTTCCACTTATGGTAATATCCACATTGGAATCGCAATTGCCATCGCCAAAATCTACCACCTTGGTTTTAGAATCATGTGTGATGGTAATAAGGCCAGAAACAGGCTTGTAAATTCCCATAAATGCACATTGAGATTTCCGGACCACATTCGAATTAACTGTCATTGTATAGTTCCGGCCTTTGCGATCTGTGCCAGCCAAACCACTTCCAACAAGCGTAGTCTGGATGTTATCCCATTTATTCCACAAGAGGCCAAGGTTCCATTCCATCACTTTATTTCCCTGATAAACGAAAGATTGACCATTCTCAAATTTCAGAGCCATCTCTATTTCCCTTGTAATCTGAATTACAGAATTGTCAGTCAGAACCGCAGGTGAAGAGGTATTTCTTGTTGTTTTAGAGCTGTTGTTGTCAATCATTACAAACTCAGTTGCACCTCGTTTGGTCACGCCATAATCCTGATAACTGGTCACTACAACTGCTCCTTGATTTCTGATTTTGTCTGTAAAGGTCCAGGAAATCTTTCCTTTACGAGTTCGGCCATCTTTACAAAGACAAGCACTACCGAAATCTACGGTTACTTTTCCTGTTGGGTTTGTACCTTTTGGGATGATGGTAACTGTGGCGCAATTGTTCGAGTCCAGAAAACGCACAAGTGCTGAATCAGCAGCCACTCGTCCATTCATTAAAACAGATTCATTGGCATCCATTACCTGGTCCTCCAGGTTACTAACATCCTCTGCTTCATTATCAGCTTGGTTTTGGTCCATGCTAACCTGCTGATCTTCATTAAAAGTATTGGGTGCCTCATTGTCCTTTTTGCAAGAGATGAGAAAACTCCCTGCAAATACGGCGGCAAAGCTAAAACTGAGAACTTTGTTCATAGGATTAAGAGTTTTGTTAATTTGAAACTGCCCCTTTGAGGTAAAAGTCTCAAGGATGGTTTAAGCCTAAACCAAAAAAACATTTTCATTCCAAGCTAAGCGGCCCAGCATGCTGTTTCAGCAAATAGAATCTGTCAAATTAAACTCAAAAACTTTAACAATAGCCTTGCCAAAAGGAAGTTGAATTTTACTTACCGGAAACCACGGTCGCACGCGATTTACAGGCTGAGAATTTCGGAACTCAATGGTAGAAAAAGACCGATTAACATCCTTAAACCGCAATAAAAAAGGCCGGTTCCCCGGCCTTTTTTATAAAATTCAAACTAAATCAAAGTCCGAATTCAGACTTAATATCAGCAACCCAATCAAGTTTTTCCCAACCAAAGAAGGTTACTTTCTTGTTGGAAGTAGTCCTGACCTCTGTTTTTACACCATTGGTTTCTGAGATGGTTACATAATTAACCTCAATTTCTCTTTCTTCACTTTCTCTTCCCATGTGGCCATAAGCCGCAGTTTCGGAGTAAATCGGATTCTTAAGACCAAAACGGTCAATGATCGACTTTGGCTTAAATGAATTTTTGAATTTCGCCTCAATCTTTCCACTGAGTTCGCCATCATTCAAACCAATCTTGCAGGTTCCATAGGTGTTCACATTAATTGAAACAGGTTCTGCAACTCCAATTGCATAGGAAACCTGAACCAAAGCCTGATCTGAAACGCCGGCAGCAACAAGGTTCTTCGCAAGGTGACGGGCAGCATAAGCAGCAGACCTGTCCACTTTTGAAGGATCTTTTCCTGAAAATGCGCCACCACCGTGGGCACCTCTGCCACCAAAAGTATCTACAATAATTTTACGACCTGTAAGGCCTGTATCGCCGTGCGGTCCACCGATGATGAAAACCCCAGTTGGGTTGATATAGTAATTGATGTTGTCGTTGAAAAGCGCAACCACCCTTGCAGGAAGTTTTGATTTTACACGCGGCAAAAGGAACTCATGAATATCCGCTGAAATTTTATCTGTCATTGCTTTATCAGCAACTTCTTTCGCAGACCTTGAAGAATCAGCTGGCTTTACAAAATCATCGTGTTGTGTACTCACAACAACAGCATCAATTCTAATAGGCTGGTTGTCGTCAGAATACTCGATGGTCACCTGAGATTTGGCATCAGGTCTGAGGTAAGTCATGTTCTTGCCTTCCTTGCGAATGGCAGCCAATTCCTTCACCAACAAATGAGAAAGCTCAAGGGTCAAAGGCATTAGATTGTCAGTTTCCTTGCTGGCATAACCAAACATCATTCCCTGATCACCGGCACCCTGCTCTTTAAAAGCACCTTCCCCTTCATTTACACCCTGAGCAATGTCGGGCGATTGGGAGTGCAAGGCGGAGATAACCGCACAAGACTTGGCGTCAAACATATATTCATCTGAATTATATCCGATTTTTTCAACTGCTTTTCTGGCAACCTCCTGCACATCTACATATGCTTTGGTGGTAATTTCTCCGGCGAGAACCACAAGACCAGTAGTTACCAGAGTTTCACAAGCTACTCTGCTATCTGGATCCTGACTGAGCATGGCGTCCAGTACAGCGTCGGAAATTTGGTCGGCAACCTTGTCTGGATGGCCTTCTGAAACGGATTCTGATGTAAAAAGATAAGGCATTTGCTGATTAAATTAAGGGCGCAAAATTAGGACCTCCCGGCACTTTTCCACCCTGCTTCAAAAATTATTTATTGAAACAGAATGAGCAAGCATTCAGGAAGCCATAAAAAGGAAAATAGCTGGGATTTTTTCCCATTTTATCTCAGCCGATTCCCGCCATTTTGCAACCGTAGATTGTTTAATTTCCTGCATTGGACCGGTTAAGTCAACAGCCATGCAAAGCCTGGTGCCCGGACTTAGATTTTCAATCAATTGATTCCAGATGCTTCCATTGCGGTAGGGAGTTTCGATAAAAATCTGAGTTCGACCTTCTCGGGCTGATTCGATTTCGAGCTGACGAATTTTTCGCCCACATTCATTTTTATCAACCGGCAAGTAACCATGAAAGGCAAAAGATTGTCCAGACAATCCAGAACCCATTAATGCGAGCAAAATAGAAGATGGCCCGATAAGCGGATGGACTTCGATTCCAAGCTTGTGACAAACATCCACCAAAACCGAACCTGGATCTGCGACAGCCGGACAACCAGATTCCGACATCATCAAGGCATGTCCGTATTCCTTAATCAATTTGGCATAATTATTCACCTCCAGAATGCCCGTGTCCTTATTTAACTTTTCAATACGGAGGTCATCAATAATAATCCCCAATTTCAAGGATGAAATAAAGCGCCGGGCCGTCCTTTCATTTTCAGCAAAAATCAACTTACTGGATTTCAAAATTTCACGGTACTCAGAACCCAGCCAGGGCAATTCCATAGAATTGTCAGAAAGGGTAACCGGAAAAAGATAAAGTCCAGACTTAAGCGACTTGACTTTGGCTTGATTGTCGAGTGGTAACATTTGACATCCAAAGGAAAGCCTTAAGATGGTTTGGTCAAAAAAAAGGATTTTTCAAATGCGAAAACTGACAACAAAACGGCCAAAACATTCCTTAAATCATTAATTAATCGAAAAAACTTATTTACATTTCGATTAACAATAAAGAATTGCGCTTTAATGGTCATTTGCGCTCTTTTCCTTCCACACAATCAACTCAGAAAAATGGTGGAAGAATAAGCAGGCAGGCTTTTCAAGCAAAATTTTATTGATAAAGTACCACACAACCTTACTTGGTATGAATTCATACCAATGAAGCTTAAATGCAAAACCTTAAACCAAAAACATTATGCGGAAGATAAGGCGCACTCAAAAAAAACCTGGAACAAAAATTCTGAGTCTCATCGTGATTCTGAACCTAATTGCTCAAACAACAATGCTGGCTCAATCAAGATTCAAGGCAATGGATGATTCGATTGCCCGGGCTATTTCTGCCGAAGAAAACCACAAATTGGAGGCAATAGAAAGGCTTGTGGAGGCAACACGGAATTTTGATTTTCTGGATCCCAAACGGCAACTAACCATTCTTGCACCCAACAACAAGGCATTCAAAAGGCTTCCCATTCAAACCATCGATTATTTGGTGGACCCAGCCCACCAGTCTGAACTGGATGACCTGATTGCCTACCATACAATTGAAGGCAAATACACAAAGAATGGCATTAAACATATGATTCAAAAGGGAGAGGGAAAAGCCAAATTCAACACTTTGGCTGGATTTCCGGTTTTTGCCGTTCTGGACAAAGAAGGAGAAATCGTTTTTATTGATCGAAATAACCGACGGATGAAAATGATTGAAGCGAATTATTTAAAAGGAGCTCATCCTGTTCATATTATAGATGGCGTAATTCTCCCACATTCGGCCGTGTATTGACCTGCACTTTGATTGCCGCACATCCTTCTGCAGATTTGCAGCATGATTGGTATTTTTGAAGCAGGAGGAAGTAAAACGGAATTCCTATTCGGCGACCCTATAAAGCCCACTGAAGTTGAATCAAAGGGCATTCATCCGGTATTCATGGATGATGAATCCATAATTTCTGTGCTGAAAGAATTAAGTTCAATTTCAGATTTTTCGATGCCGGAACAAATCTTCTATTATGGCGCAAGTTGCGGCTCACACGAGCAATCTGCCCGAATGCATGTTTTGCTTTCCGAAGTTTTCAATCAATCGAAAATTGTGGTAGAATCGGACCTTTTAGGCACTGCGCGCGCCCTATGTGGCCACAACCCAGGATTCGCAGCCATTCTTGGCACAGGCTCTAATGCCTGCTTGTTTGATGGAAAAGAAATTGGACCTCGCATGGTGTCCTTTGGATTTTGGCTCGGAGACGAAGGCAGTGGCGGACACATCGGAAAAACCGTTTTCCGTGCCTGGTTGAAAGGCGAACTCCCTGCAGATTTAGCAGAACATGCCGCAGAATCGTTTGGTGGCCCAAGGGAAACCGCACTCAACGAAATTCTTTCTGAAAAAAAACCAAATGCCCGTATGGCAGCCTTGGGAGGCTTTGCCATTCGCAAAAAAGAACATCCTTTTCTCCAAAAATTGATTTTGGCTTGCCTAAAAGAATTCTTTAAAGAAAATTCTTTTTTGGTCGAAAAAGCTGGCAGCAGGCCTTTCCATTTTTCAGGCTCTGTTGCCTACTATTTGCAGGATGAAATAAAGCAGATTCTCAGTGAGCAAAATCTGAGTCCTGGTATATTTGCAGACAAAACAGCCAGGTTACTTTTTAACTACCATACAGCTCAAACAGATGAAACAAAATCCTGATAATACACTTTTCATTCTGCCTTACGAAAGAGCACTTTTACCAAGTGAGTGGGAAATTCTACAAACCGAAATTGATGATTTTTTAAAAAGTTGGAATTCCCACGGACAAGCAATTAATACCTCAGTAAGGCTCGAAGAAAGCACTTTTCTCATCATTGAAGCAGAGGACGGGCAGGCAAGTGGCTGCAGTAAGGACAAGCTTTTTCGATTTCTGAAAGAAAAAAATATTCAACATCAATTTCTGGAATCCGAAGCAGGAAAGTTCTTCGTAGAACAAAACAACAAGATAGTTTCTATGGATAGAGCCGGCATTAAAATGGCCTTGTCAGAAGGCACAATTAACCCAGAATCAAAGCTGTTTCCCACCTGGATTAGCTCAGCAATTGAGTTCGAAAATTTTTGGAAAAAACCATTGAAGAACTTCCCATTTTTGGCAGGTCAAAAGGAAATCAAATAAAAATTTAATTCAGCCTTTTGGGTAATAAAGGAGAATCCAATACTTTGCGCCCACTTAGTGAGAAATAACTACATGAAAAAAGCCTCATCCATCGCAATTCTATTGCTAATGCTTGCAAGCCAAGTTTTTGCAGGTAATGACACCAAAAACGCCGACAAGCTGTTTAAACAGAAAGGTGAGTACGAAACAGCCCTTCAAGAATATAAAAAGATTCTTGAGTCTGCGACCAACAAAGCCTATGTAAATGCCCAAATCGGCGAATGCTATCGCCTTTCAAACCGAATTGCCGAAGCCGCACCTTTTTACAAGGCAGCATTGGATCTTAATTACAAAGCGGACAGCATTCTCTTTCAATATGCATTTGCTTTGAAGGCAAGTGGAAATTATGCAGACGCCAAAGCAGCTTTTAAAAATTATTCTAGCCATGGTGGCAAGCCTGCCCGTGTTGACAGATCCTTGAAGGAGGTTGAAAACCTGAACAAGATCGACGAATTGATGAAAGAGGAATTCTGGTATGAAATTTCAAATCTGGAAGCTGTAAATACTCCCGGATCTGAATTCGGCCCAGTTTTATTCGAAGACAAAGTTTATTTCGCATCTACCAAAGGAACATCAGCCGTTTATGGAGCAACAGGTACTCCATTTACCAACATCTTTAGTTATAAGGTTGGTGGAGATGCCACCGCCATTACAGAACTTCCAGTGGTTAATCAGTCTGGTCGCCATGAAGCATCCCCTACTTTTTCAAAGGATGGTAAGTTGATGATTTTTGCCCGCAGCAATGACGGCAACAGAAAGACACACCGTGAAGTTTGTCTTTACATGACCCGCAACAACGGAACAACCTGGTCAGAGCCTGAATTAATGTCAATCAACGATGTTGATTTCTGGAATGGTGCACCTTGCCTTTCTCCAGATGGAAAGTCTCTTTACTTCGCTTCAAACCGCAAAGGTGGAAAGGGAGGTCTTGATATTTACCGTTCTAAACTTGATGAAAGTGGCAAATGGGGCAAGCCTTCAAACTTAGGTGAATCAATCAATACTGCTGGTGATGAGTCATTCCCAATGATTACTGAAGATGGAAAATTATATTTCTCATCTGATGGGCAGCCTACAATCGGCGGTCTAGACATTTTCGTAGCTTCCAAAAAAGGCGATAATACAATTGTTGAAAACCTTGGAACCGGCATCAATACTGTAAATGATGATTTCGGACTTACCCTTAAAACACCGACCGAAGGTTATTTCTCATCCAACAGAGCTGGCGGAAAAGGCGATGACGATGTTTATTATTTCCGTGATGGAAAGAATGATCCACGCACTGTGAAGTTCAATACCTCTTGCCAACTTTTCTCCCGCATTGACAAGGAAGAAACCATGGCAGCTGGAATGAATGTAAAATTGCTTGACGACAAAGGTGCTGTGGTTGGCGAAACGACAACAGATGCCGAAGGTAAATTTACTTTCCCAATGGAGCCTTCCAAGAACTATGTGTTCTATGTAGAAAAGGAACAGTATCTAACACTTCGTCAGCCGTTCAGCACAGTAGGTAAAGCCCCTGCTTACGAAGAGCTTACTCAGAAAGAAACTACCATCGATCTTTCTTCGAAGCTAGTAATGGATAAAATCAAACTTCAGCAAACCTTCGTAGTTGAGAACATCAATTATGATTATGACAAGTCTGATATTCGTCCTGATGCAGCATTGGAGCTTGATAAAATTGTTCAGTTCCTTCAGGACAATCCAACCATTACCATCGAACTTAGCTCTCACACAGATAGCAGAGGAGATGATACCTACAACCTAAAACTTTCTCAAAAGCGTGCTGAAACTTCAAAGACCTACATTGTTTCAAAAGGGGTTAAGGGTGTAAGAATTACCTCTATTGGTTATGGCGAAACCAAACCATTGATTGTGGACGCTGCTACAGAGGAAGACTTTCAGAAAAACAGACGCACAGAATTTAAGGTTATTAAAGTAGCCGGAATGAAATAAGAGTCAGAAATGATATGAATAAAAAAAGCCCCTGTTGAAGGGGCTTTTTTTATTGCCATTGCAGCACGATATTTAAGCCCTCCAATACCAAATTGAAGCAAGCAATAATCAAGTTGATTTTAAAATGCGCTTTGGCGTTTTTTACTGCATTTTTAGTGCAGCCGGCTTTGCTCAATGCTCAAAATTCACAAGAAAATTTTGGCAAAAACAGGGTTCAATACAGGAAATTTGATTGGCAATTGCTGAGTAGCCAAAGCATCGATCTTTATTTTTACTCGGGTGGAGAAACATTGGCAAAAACTGCCATTGAAATGTCTGAAACAGAATTCAGAAGAATATCAGACCTTTTTGGATTTACTCCATACCACAAACTCAAGATTTTCCTTTGCCTTTCAACCAACGACAGGCTTATGAGCAATTTGGGTTTGGGAGAAGGAAACTTTCAAACCGGCGGCAAAACTACATTCACCAAATCGATTGCTGAAGTTGCCTATGAAGGAAGCCTAACCAACCTTAGGAAACAGCTTTCAGCTGGAATTGCACAAATCATGATTCGGGATATGCTTTTTGGCGGATCACTGAAGGAAGCCTTGCAAAACTCTTACCTGCTCAATCTTCCAGACTGGTTTATTGGCGGGGCTATTAAGTATGCTGCTGAAGGTTCTGGTCCAGACATGGAAGACCTGATGAAAGAACTTGCCGTTAAAAAGAAAATTCGCCAACCCGCCAACTTTGTGGGAACTGAATCCTATTTGATTGGGCAATCCATCTGGAATTTTATCGGGAGCCGATTTGGAAGATCCACAGTAGGAAATATCCTGAATCTCACCCGCATTATGCGAAATGAAGAAAAGGCCATTGTGGGAACCCTTGGAATGCCTTTTCCTGTTTTTTTAAGAGAATGGAGAATATTCTATCAACAGATGCCCACTGCAGGCCTAAGCGCTCCCCCGGAAGACTTTAAAAAAGGGCATAATTCCTTAAAAAAGAATTACCGAAACCTTTGTTTTACTCCTGAAGAAAACTTCCTGATTTACTCAGCAGATTGGAAAGGAAAATTTCAAATCCTGAGGTTGGACCTTAAGACTGGCAACTCTCAAATAATTTTCAGGGGTGGATCGAAAATCATTCAGCAAAATTCTGAAGGAGAATTCCCAGCTGTTTGTCCGGGGCCAGAAGGAAGACTAATTGCAGCATACCCGCAAAAGGGTATTTGGCAAGGCGTTAGTATGAACCTTCGTGGGAAAGACCGGAAATCTCTGGATTGGTTCAAGGATTTTCACGAGGTAAACTCTATGAAAATCTCGCCAAATGGAAAATACATCGTGGTTTCTGGAAGTCTTGGAGCCTACTCTGATATTTTTCTTTTCAATACAGCCAACGGAAAAATGCGTCGACTTACCCAGGATTGGTATGACGATCTTGATCCCTTTTTCTCTCTCGAAGGTGATAGTATTTATTTTTCAACCAATCGAATCGTGTCTGATTCCATTGTAGATAAACCAGGTTTGGATCCTAAAAGAAAACTTGCGCTTTATGCCTTTTCAGTCAAAGATCCCGAAAAAAAACCAGCTCTAATTTTTCAATCCGCTGGAAATATCAGCAAAGGCCAGATGCTGGAAAATGGCAGAATTGCTTGTTTAAGTGACGAGCAGGGAACAAGAAATGTTCTCCTTTTGGAAAGAATTGGTAAGAAGGGAATGGAGATTTTCTTAAGCAACAGCCTGTTCAATATTTCAGAATTTGCTTATTCTGAAGAAAGTCGCTCGCTCGCATATACAGCCAGACTCAAACAAAAGCCCGCACTTTTCCTTGGGCCACCATTAGAAACTATCCGATTGACCGGAGGATCAATTCTTCAAAATGAACCCATAAAAACAGCAGGAAAAAATGGCATTCACGCTGATTCAAACAAGATAGACATTCAACATTATATTTTCGAGGAGGAGAAGTTGCCATCTGCCGAATCCAAACAAAAAGAGGTCAGAAAAAGAGAAAAGGCCAGATTCAAAAAAGAATCAAAACCAAAGGAAATTGAGATTCAAGGACCTGTTTCATACCAGCCTATAATGACCGCAAACCACCTTACCACTGGATTGCAAATCAACCCGGTTCCGACCTGGGGACTTGGGACGGTGCTTGACTTTTCTATGCACGATCTCTTTGAAAATCACCACATCAATGGGGGAATGACTTTTTTCCTGAACGATCTGGAATTTAAAAACAATGCTTCTTATGTTGAGTACCAGTTCTTGCAACATAGGGTTGATTTTAAAATCAGAGGTGAACGAAAGGCCATTCAAAATTCAGGATTAAACCAACTTTTCCGGCAACGAGATATTCTACAAAACCTGGCCGTATCATGCTCTTACCCTTTTTCAAATGCCCTCAGACTTGAAATCAATCCTTTTTTCCAGCAAACCAAACGATCCATTTTTGACATCCGTAACATCGGACTTGGCGGAGAAGATCGAAAAATAAATTACTTCGGTGCTGCCAGTGAACTGGTTTTTGACAACACCACGAAAACCGGCATGAATCTGCAATTGGGAACAAGATTCAGGGCAAGGGCCCAATACCAGATTGCACCAGCCGAAAAAATCAGAAACTTTGGTGAAGTTTCACTTGATTTTCGCTCCTATCTGCCTATCCACCGCGAAATAACATTTGCCTTTCGGGCCTCTTACGGGAACTTTTTCGGAAACTCACCCAAAAAATATATGCTCGGAGGAGTAGACAATTGGCTTTTCAGAAGCTACCATGTGAGTCGACAAAAAGATGATCCTTTGCTGGGTTTCAGGGATGATGCTTTAAGCCTGAATTCAGACGAATCTCAATCAAACTGGCTATTTAATAGGTATTGTACCAACTTGAGAGGATACCGATACAACGCAGCCTATGGCACCAGTTTTCTATTGTTTAACTGGGAGGTAAGGGTTCCTATTATTCGATATATCTATAAAGGGCCGATAAATTCAAATTTCTGGAGAAATCTGCAGCTGACAGCCTTTGCGGATATGGGCGCAGGCTGGACTGGTACAGGACCCTGGAACAAAAATAACAGCCTGAATACCCGGGAAATAAATGAAGGCAATTTTAGCATCAAGGTAAAATCGTATGAAAACCCATTTTTGGCAAGTTATGGATTTGGTGCACGCACCATCATTCTTGGATATTATGCCAAACTTGATTTGGCCTGGCCAAGTCAAAAGGATTCAGATTTGGTAAACAGCAACTCATTGAGCTCTGAGGAATACAAAAATTCTTCCAGGCTGATGCTTTCGTTGGGCCACGACTTCTAATCAGGGTTGTAAAATTATTGTTCGGTAATTCAGGCTCGTGAAAATGCCATATCCATTTCCTTCCATTGGCGAGCGAAGTGTGGAAGGTTGAGCAAAAGGATTCCCATTAGACCTGTCAGCAGCAGAAATCGCCCTCAGATACAGATAATATTGCTGCTCGATGTGAAACAAACGAACGAATATTTTCCTTCCCTTTTCAAAGCGATAACCTGTAAACAAAGGAAAAATTTTGCCATCAAAACTATTATCGGTGAAAGTGAAATCAAGCGCATTAGGCCCTGAGATGCTGTCTTCATTGGCAATAATTCTATAGAAATTACTTTCCCCTGGAAAATCTTTTATCCTAAATATAAATCTGGCCATTGAATCAGCAGGATTATACTGCACTTCAATGGTATCCAAATCAGGCTCTTGCAAAAACTTGCAGGTACCAGAAAGTCGGCGCCCGGATTCTGCAACCTTCAGGTTTAAAACACCTTCAGAACCATCCGGTACATAGGTTGATTCAAAATTATAGAGCTTCCTGTTTTGAACATCAAGAGTGACTATCGGCAAAAGGCTGTCAGAAATACCGGAGGTTTCTAATCTGATAACTGCATTGGTTAAAAGTGGCAAACGAAGCGTATCAAAATAGGAATCCGTTTCCATCAATAGTACCTTAAGTGGTTTTCCTTTTTCCAGATACGCTTCTACAACCAATCCTTTTTCTTGGATTGGAAGATCAACCTCAATCGTTTTCTCAAGGTTGCAGGAAAACAAAAAGAGGCCAAAGCAAAAGTGCCAAAGCCAAAAAAATTTAGTCTTCAATTGGATTCACAATAAAGGTTGATTTCAAAAGCAACCAAATGAGGAAAAAGAGGATTGCCCAATTGAGGTAAATCGGATAGAAGTCGGAAGTGTTTTTGTAGCGTTTCTCTTTGTATTCTGATTTCTCCAGCTTGTCGATGGTGGAGAAGATTCCCTTCAAACCTTTATTATCAGATGCCCTGTAATACTTGCCTCCACCGATTCTTGCAATTTCTTTCAGGGTAGACTCATCCATGGTGTTCTCCACAAATTGGTCGTTGCCAAATGGATCTGTACCAACCAAAACCCTTCCATCACGCCCCACACCAATCGAGTATATTTTTGTTCGATAGCCAGCCGCAAGTCTTGCCGCTGTGAATGGGTCAATATTTCCAGCAGTATTATCCCCATCAGAAAGTAAAATCATCACTTTTGATTTTGCCTTGGAATCCATCAGCCTGTTTGTAGCAACGCCAATCGCCAGGCCAATTGCCGTTCCCGGCTTTTGAATCATCTGAAAATCAATGCCTTCAATAAACCGATTCAACAGAGAATAATCTGTTGTAAGGGGTGAAAGTGAAAATGCCTCGCCAGAAAAAACCACCAAACCAATTCGGTCCTGAATTCTACCTGAAACAAATTCTTTGGCTACTTCCTTTGCCGCCTCAAGCCGATCCGGATTAAGGTCCTTCATTTTCATGGATTCCGAAATATCCAGAACCAATACAATGTCAATTCCTTCAGAAGTCCTTTCAAGATTTTCGGTTGTTTTCTGAGGCCTTGCAAGTGAAAAAAGAATAAGAGCCAGAATCAGGCACATGAGCATGTCTGGCAAATACCGAAGGTAGACAGTCCAATGAACCCTTAAAATGTTCCTAAAAAAAGCGACTTCTACCCGCTGACGAAAATTGACAAAGAGGATAAATCTTAGAAGGAAAACAACCGGAATCAGACCAATGAAATAGAGAATAATGGTGTTCTCAAACTGAAAACCCAACAAGGTATCCGGATTGAACCACTTTAAGTCCAGCCAATCAAACCGCTTTGCCCAGTTTTCCATTTCGAATTAATTCCCTCTTTTTCTCATACATCTCAATGGACTTTTCCTTTAGGATAAGGATACTTCCTGTTCGGTTTTCCATCCCAACACCACCATAAATCCAGCGGTCAATTTCCTGCAAAGCCTTTTTTAAGTTGGGATCTGGAAGAAGCCTCGAAATTTCAAGACTTGTAAACGACATAAAAGGATTTCCATCAACGCGTTGCAAATACCCTTTCCAAACTACCAGCAAGCCTTCCATTTTACCAATGCTCCCCTCCTTTTCGAGCAAAGTCGCCATTCTGTCAAAGGATTTCATGAAACTTAAATGGCGTCGCCGCTCAAGGAACAAATAGAAATACTTCTGAATTGGTTTATCGAAAAAGAAATTTATTCCAAGCACGAGAAATAAAATCAAACCGAAAATACCAACTATATAGGGGTAATTGAGTTTTAAATCTACAGGAAGAAAAGATGTATTTGATTGAAAAACAGGGTTTTTAGGTATTGGCCCCTGCACTCCACTCAAGACATTTAAAACAACATCATTTGAGGAAAAACTCAGCGAGTCCCCAGCCTGAAAACGAATAACCGGCAAATTAAAGGTTTGCCTTGGCGTAGGATCAAAACAGGCAAGTTGATAAACCACACAATCCCGACTGATTTCATTTTTAGTAAGAGTTGGAAAATAATTTCTTTCCCGAAGCACGCAGTTTCCGAATACAAAATTGGTATCCGGAAAAAGAATTTGATAGTTAGAAGGATATCGGACATAAAGGGAAACTTCGAATGGTTCTCCAATTTGAACCGGCTTCCCAGAATAAATTGCCCTAGGCTGAAGGTCAATTTCCTGAGCCGAAACCCGGCAGGAAATCAAACACAACAGAGCCAAAACAAAGAAATAGGTTCTCCCAATCACAGGGGCAAATTAGTCAATTGAGCAGGAAAATGGAAGTTTTGAAACATCCATCCCATTTTGGGTAAGCCGTAAAAAAATTCACTCCTTTGTAAAAATGTTTTCTGCCCAATAAAAAAGCAGGATTCATTGCAAACAGATGACTGCCGCAGAGCTTAAAAAATTGGTCCTGAATGGTGAGAGCCAGTTCTTGGAATTCAAGAAAAAAGCAGACCACCCTGAAAAAATTGTCAGGGAAATGGTTGCTTTTGCAAACAGTGAAGGCGGAACTCTTCTTATTGGTGTAGACGATCGGGGGAATATTAGTGGACTTCCATTTCCCGATGAAGACACTTATGCAATGGAAGCCGCAATCACAATGTATTCCAAACCTGCATTGGAGTATACGCTCGATTCTATCCCGGTTGGGGAAGGAAAGAAAGTTTTGAGATACAGAGTTCAGCGTGGAAAGGAAAAACCTTATTACTGGCTTTCTGATAAAGAGAAAAAACAATTTACGGTTTATGTGAGAAGCAAGGACCAATCGCTGAAGGCTTCCTATGAGATGTATAGAATACTGAGAGATGCAGAGGAGAAAAGTGGCATTCTGGAATTGGGAAAGTCGGAACAAGACCTATTTGCCCATTTGGCCAGAATCGAAAAAACCAGCATTCAGGATTTTGCCATAGAAATAGGAATAGGAAAGAAAAAAGTTTCTGCCATGTTCATTCGACTAATAAAACAAGGAGTTTTAGAAATCGAGCCTGGCGAGCATTTTGACTTGTTTAAACTGTCATTGCAGTACAAGGTTGAAAACAACCAAGGGGTGTAGACTCCATGGGATTGACCCATTTAAAGAGAAAATAAACCCCTAAAAACTAGAGGACTGATTTTACGAATAGAAGGGATTTCCTCCAATATGGATCTTCATTTACCCGGGTAATCACAATTCCTTTTCTGGAAGCAGAATGAATAATAGAAAGGGGTTCACCGGGTTCTGAAATTACAATGGCGGCATGGTTTACATACACGCGACCTTTCCTGCCACGACGGCCAAAAAAAGCGAGATCACCTTTTCTTGCATTTGGGTAGGAAATTTTTTTGCCTTCCATTGCTTGTGCAGGCGAACTGGCACGAAGGTTTATTCCCATTTGCCTGAATACAAAGCCCGTAAATCCTGAACAATCGAAACCAACCCTAGGATTTTTGCCTGAACTTCGATACCGGATACCCAAATATTTACGCGCCAAACGGGCAATTTCTTCTCGAGTGGTTTCCTTTCGACCCAAATCCCGCTTCAGAATCTCTTCCCCATAAAACAAATTATTTGTGCCCTGATGAAGGGATTGGGCAGAATCCTTGTCATAACATAGAGGCTGCCCAAAAGCACTAAAATTTAGGATGACGAGAAGTAAGAGCAAGAAAAAACCAAAGCCCAAAAAGGGCTTTTTTAAAAAATTATAGTCCATTTTTTAGTCCGTTCCGACCAAGGAAAACCCAAGGCCGGATTTCAATTTGAGGTGCAAAGGTAGGGAACCCGTCTCAAAAAACCTGAACAAGCATCAGGAAAAGAAGCGAGACTAAGCCGTAATAAATTGATTTTCAGTCAATTTTAATTCCCTGCTGATCCTCAATCATACTGCGAACTTCGGAATTCATAAATTTGACAAAGCTTCGGAAATTGTCCGGACCACTAATTGCTCCCGCTGAAACTGATTTCATTTTTCCAGTGTTAAGAAGAAATTGAACTTTGATTCTTTGTTCACCATCTGGACTTGAAATGCTGTCTGGAAGACTTGAAAGATTTAACTTCAGGGCTTCCGCAATAAGGCTACCTGGCAATTGCTCTGGGATAAAAAATTCATATTTTCCTAACAGTGGCATTCTGGAATTTCCCATGTAGATCATTTTTTGCCCTGAATAATAACTTGCCTCAAACTGCTGGCACTTTCCCTGACAGGAACCTTCATTCACCGAAATCAGTAGTTTTGAAATTGGCGCTTTAGAACTTTCTTTGCTTCCTGTTACCTTGCACGAAGATAGGAGGCCGAATAAGGCCATTACAGTGGTTGCGGCGCTGGAAATCCTCATCCAAGTAAATCTGGTTATAATTATTTAAGAAAGCGATTCAAATCTATTCTGAAAATGACCGAAAATCAACTCCCATCAAGAAAAAGCAACTCAATATTTTTTATTGTCATCATACTTTTCCTTGCAGGAATCATAGTTTATCAATTTTACCTGCGTGAAAAAGACAAGGAGATATTGGATTTGCAGGAAGTTACAATCAATGAAAAATCGGAGGATTTAAGTAAAGTTTCTTCAACCCTGGATTCCATGAAGACAGAGCTGGATGAAAAAATCAGAGAAATAAAAAAGCTTGGAGGCGATACAGCATCCATTGCCAATCTTAAAAGAGAAATTGAGCGGGATCTTAAAAATAGTAAGGCAAAAAATAAAAGGTCGATGGCTCTTATCAGCAGCCTGCGCGACAAAATAGAAATTTACGAATTACAGCTTTCGGCGAAAGACCAGGAAATTGAAAAGTTAAAAAATGACACTAAAAACCTATCCAATGAAAATAAAGGTTTGAAGAATCAGGTGGTGGAAAAGGAAGATGCTATTTCGAAACTTGCTGAAGAAAAAACCAAATTGAGTCAGCAAGTAGCCATTGCCAGCAAACTCCGCGCGGAATCCGTCAGAATCAGCATTATAGATTCTAAAGGAAAGGAACGCGAAGAAGAAGATTACAAGGCTCGGAAGATTGGTAAATTAAAAATATCATTCACGATTGCAGACAATCCGGTGGCCCAAATTGGATCTAAGGAAGTCTTCCTTCGAATCACCGGTCCTGAGGGAGAAACTTTGGGCGATCCGGCTTCCGGAGGAGGAACCTTCAGTTTTGAAGGTCGGGAATCTCCCTACACATCCAGACTTAGTTTCTTATTCGACAACAAGCAGGCACCGCCTCCATTTATCTGGGAAAAAGGAAGGAACTTCACCACGGGCACATATACTGTAGAATTATTTTCTGAAGGCTACAGGCTGGGACAGGCAAATTTCAAAGTTCGATAGACAATTCGGCACTGACTTCATTTTTTAGCCAATTGCTTTGGAATTTTTACGGGAAATGTTTACGTTTGCGGCCCTTTTGTAAACAACATAATTAATATGCACAAAAATTACGAAACGGTATTCATTCTAACTCCCGTTTTGTCTGAGCAGCAGGCAAAGGATACCGTAGAAAAATTCAGCTCTCTGATCACTGCACAGGGAGGCGAGATTGTTAATCTCGAGAACATGGGACTTCGTCAGATGGCCTATCCAATCCAGAAAAAAAGCAATGGCTACTATGTAATGATTGAATTCAAATCAGAGCCATCTTTTATTAAGACGCTTGAAATCGAGTACAAGCGAGATGAGCGCATCATCCGTTTCCTCACTACAGCTCTTGATAAATTTGCTGTGGAATACAACGCGAAAAGAAAATCAGGTTCTTTCCAAAAGAGTGCTGATTCCAAAACCGAAATGGCATCCTAATCTAGACTTTTTACGACGATGATTTCGAATAACGAAAAGAACATCCCTATCAAGAAATATTGCAGGTTCAAAAAGGCCGGCATTAAATACATTGATTACAAGAATCCAGATTTCTTGCTAAAGTTCCTCAACGAACAAGGCAAGATTCTTCCTCGCAGACTTACAGGAAACAGCCTGAAGTACCAGAAGAAACTTTCTCTTGCTGTAAAAAAAGCCCGTCACCTCGCATTTCTGCCTTATGTGGCGGATGGCATGAAATAGTATTCCACACCTGAACGCAAATCGATATGGAACTGATTCTTAAAGAAGATGTAAAAAACCTTGGGTTCAAGAATGACATGGTAAATGTCAAGCCAGGGTATGGAAGGAACTTCCTTATTCCGCAGGGAATAGCTGTACTGGCTACTCCATCCAACCGGAAGGTTATGGAAGAAAACCTACGCCAGGCAGCCCACAAAGCTGAAAAATTATTTAATGATGCTCAGAATCTGGCAAATGCCATTGGAGATTCTGCACTTCAAATCAAAGCCAAGGCTGGAGAATCCGGTAGAATATTTGGAGCAGTAACTGCACTACAGATTTCTGATGGACTTAAAGCATTGGGATTTGATGTTGATCGTAAGCGCATCGGGCTCCCAACTGAAATCAAAACTTTGGGAGAATACGAAGCAACCATCACACTGCACAAGCAGGTAAGTCTCAAAGTAAAATTTGTTGTAAGCGGAGAATAAATTATCTCTTTACACAAACAATAAAAAAGCAGGTTCTAACGGGCCTGCTTTTTTATTGCGTTCTATTCCATGGAACCCTCATATTACCTCTTCACAAATTGCTTTCAGAATGTTATTTGATTCGTTCGGCAAATGCCTTAGGAAAACTAGAACGATTTTTTCTTTTTCCCGAAGGAATTCAACTGCTAAGAAACCATGACATTAAAGGCTTATACCTTACTAATATCTAAATTCGAAAAATCAAATTTTCAATATTGTAAAAACAGAACCCTTGACTATGTTTGTGATACAGACAATTTTCAATGGACAAGTACAGCTATCTTTCCAACGCCCACGGGGATTATATCGAAGGACTATACCAAACTTATAAAGAGAGTCCTGAATCCCTTGATATACAATGGCAGAAGTTTTTCGAAGGTTTTGAATTCGCTGGAAAATTTGCACATACGGCGAATGGAACCGAAAAAACCGGAACATCAACACCGGCATCCACATCTTCCGAACCTATCAATAAAGAGTTTGCGGTTGCATCCTTAATCGAATCATACCGAAACAGAGGACACTTTCTAGCCAACACAAACCCAGTTAGAAAGCGGAAAGACCGCAAGCCTATGCTGGCACTTTCAGACTTTGGTTTGGCAGAAAGAGACTTACAAACAAAGTTCAAAGCCTGTTCGTTGGCGGGTCTACCTGGCTCAAGCTTGGCCGATGTACTTGAGAAGTTAAAAAAAACCTACCTCGGAAAAATAGGTTTTGAAACCAGTTACATCCGTAACCCGGAACAACAAGCCTGGCTTTCAGCCAAAATTGAAGGTGAGTGGCCTTCATTTTCACCTTCGCATGAAACGAAGCAGCGGATTCTGACCAAACTCAATGAAGCAGTCGTATTTGAGAACTTCCTTCACACCAAATATGTAGGCCAAAAAAGATTCTCTCTGGAAGGGGGAGAAACCACAATTGCCATATTGGACTTCATCCTCAACACTGGTGCAAATCAGGGTGCCGAAGAATTTGTAATCGGGATGGCCCACAGAGGCCGACTCAATGTGTTGGCCAATACAATGGGCAAAACCTATGAACAAATTTTCAGCGAATTTGAAGGTGCATCGATTCCAGACCTAACGATGGGAGATGGTGATGTAAAATACCACCTTGGCTATAAGTCTGACCAAACCACACCTGATGGCAAAGCCATTCACCTTAAACTTTGTCCAAATCCTTCACACCTTGAAGCAGTAAATCCAACTGTCATTGGATTTGTACGCGCCAGAATGGCTATGGAATATGGAAATGATTCTAAAAAAATCATGCCAGTTCTAATACATGGGGATGCTGCCCATGCTGGACAAGGAATTGTGTACGAAGTAACTCAAATGGCCAACCTGAATGGGTATTCTGTTGGAGGCACCATTCATGTTGTGATCAACAACCAGGTTGGATTCACTACAGATTTTGACGATGCCCGTTCCTCCTCGTATTGTACAGACCTTGCCAAGATAATTGAGGCGCCAGTTTTACATGTAAACGGTGACGACCCGGAGGCGGCTGTTTTTGCGGCAATTCTGGCAACCGAATACAGACAGAAATTTGGCATGGATGTTTTCATCGATATGGTTTGCTACCGCAGACATGGACACAATGAAAGTGATGAGCCAAAATTCACCCAGCCATCCCTTTACAACCTCATCGCCAAGCATGCCAACCCAAGGGAAGTTTACAAAAAAGATTTAGTCGACCGCGGGCAACTTGATGCAGCCCTTGCCGAAAAAATGGACCGTGAATTCCGGGATTTGCTGCAGGAAAGGTTGAATATGGTAAAACAAACGCCTCTTCCCTACCTGCCTCAAAAGCTAGATGAACAATGGAAAGAACTCAGGAAATCTACCCCTGAAGATTTCCATTCTTCTCCAGAAACCGGCGTTTCTGAAAGTGTTTTGAAGGAAATTGGGAAAGCGCTGATTACAATTCCGGATGGCTTTAAACCTGTAAAGCAGATTGAAAAACTGCTGAAGGAAAGGGAGGATATGATCTTCAATTCAGGACAGGTAAACTGGGCCATGGCAGAACTTCTCGCCTATGGTTCAATATTGGCAGAAAAGAAGATCGTTCGAATTTCAGGACAAGATGTGCAGCGTGGCACCTTTTCTCATCGGCATGCGGTTTTACACGACTCGATAACAAACCTTCCATACAACTCGCTGGATCATATTAACAAAGACCAAGAGGATTTTCAAATTTTCAATTCCCTACTTTCTGAGTATGCAGTGCTTGGTTTCGAATTTGGGTATTCAATGGCAAACCCCCATGCACTAAGCATTTGGGAGGCGCAGTTCGGCGATTTTGCCAACGGCGCTCAAGTAATGATCGATCAGTTTATTACGAGTACAGAATCAAAATGGTCGCGCATGAATGGAATTGTGATGCTTTTACCGCACGGATATGAAGGTCAAGGGCCAGAACATTCCAATGCCAGACCTGAACGCTTCCTGCAACTTGCAGCGGAATACAATATTGTGGTGGCAAACATCACAAGTCCTGCAAACTTTTTCCACTCTTTGAGGAGACAATTGGCATGGCCTTTCCGAAAGCCGATGATTGTAATGTCACCAAAATCACTCTTGCGCCATCCAAAGGTGGTTTCTCCGCTTAAAGATTTGGAAAAAGGTAGTTTTCAGGAAGTAATCGGAGACACATATGTAAAACCAAAGGATGTAAAAAAGGTTCTCCTTTGTTCAGGAAAGGTCTATTTTGACCTCTTGGAAAAACAACAGACTGAAAAAATTAAGGATACTGCCATCATTCGACTTGAGCAGCTTTTCCCATTTCCGGAGAAAAAACTCAATGAAATTCTTTCCAATTACAACAAACCATCTTTGTTCTGGGTTCAGGAGGAACCTGAAAACATGGGTGCCTGGAGCTTCATCCTTCGGAATTTAAGGAAAACTAATATTGAAGTAATTGCCCGGAAAGAATCTGCTTCTCCTGCAGTTGGCTATCTTAAAGTACACAATAAGGAACAGGTTCAATTGGTTGAAACCGCATTCTCCTCTTAATAATTTATTGATTTTCATTTATTTAAACGAATAAACATGAATATGGAAGTAAAAATCCCGGTAGTAGGGGAATCCATTTCGGAAGTTACCATTGCCAACATCCTTAAAAAGGATGGGGAATTTGTAAACCTGGATGAAGTAATTTGTGAACTAGAATCCGATAAGGCAACATTTGAACTAAATTCCCCTCAGGCGGGAATCGTTCGCTGGAAAGCCGCGCAGGGAGACGCGATTGCGATTGGTGCAACCGTTTGCGAAATCGACTTCAATAAAGATGCCTTGCCACCAAAACCAGAAGAAATTCTCAATACTCCAAACTCGGGTGCAGAAGCTGTAACTGATTCAGTGGGTAAAATAATTGAAATTAAAATTCCCCCTGTTGGAGAGTCTATCACAGAAGTAACCATTGCCAACTGGACAAAAAAAGCCGGGGATTTGGTAAACGCAGGTGAGATGCTTTGCGAAATTGAATCCGACAAAGCTACCTTCGAACTTGAAGCTGAGGCATCTGGTTATCTGGAAATTCTCACGGAAAAAGGCACTACGGTTTCAATCGGAACATGCATTGCCCGTATTGCCACAACAAGCGATTCTGCAGGTGCTAGTCCGGCAAACAATGCTGCACCTGCGATCAATTCAGCATCCAATGAAAAAGTTGCACATTCATCCACTGGTGCGGTAACTCCACTTGCTGCCAGAATTTTAGCTGAAAAAGGAATTGATCCATCTGCCATTACAGGCAGTGGTGAAGGCGGCAAAGTAACCAAGGACGACGCACTTAAAGCGAGTCAACCGAAACCAACTGCTGCACCCACTTCTGCAACTCCTTCAATTGAAACAACCAAAGGCCAGAGAATTGTAAGAAGAGAAAAACTTTCCTCCTTGCGTAAAACCGTGGCGCGCAGGCTGGTTGCTGTGAAAAATGAAACTGCAATGCTCACCACTTTCAATGAAGTGGACATGAAGCCAATCATGGATTTGCGCAACAAGTACAAGGACAAATTCAAAGAGAAACACCAGGTAGGCCTTGGCTTTATGTCATTCTTTACGAAGGCCGTTTGTGTTGCACTTTCAGAATTCCCAGCTGTAAATGCCATGATTGACGGCGATGAAATCATTTACAATGACTTTGCTGATATTTCCGTTGCAGTATCCGCTCCAAAAGGATTGGTAGTTCCTGTAATTCGGAATGCTGAGAAAATGGACTTTGCTGAAATCGAAAAAGAAATTGTCCGACTTGCAGGAAAAGCACGGGACAATAAACTCTCGATGGAAGAAATGACCGGTGGCACATTTACAATCACCAATGGAGGTGTTTTCGGTTCAATGATGAGCACACCCATTATCAATGCACCACAGTCTGCAATTTTGGGTATGCACAACATCGTTGAACGAGCAGTGGTAGTAAATGGTGAAATTGTGGTTCGTCCAATCATGTATGTGGCGCTCAGCTACGACCACCGCATTATTGACGGCCGCGAATCTGTAGGCTTCCTTGTTCGAGTAAAACAACTGCTGGAAGATCCTTTAAGGCTTCTTTTGGATGTTTAAAAAAAAGTCCTGCGAATTGCAGGACTTTTTTTTATCCCATAATCAGTAAACGCAGAATTTCTTTTTAGGCACTTCAATGTTGAGCGTCTTGCTCATATTAAAAATAGCCAGAAAAGACTTCAAATGATTGCGGAATAAATCTTAGAGTGACTTCAAACAAAGTCTGTTATCTGGATAATTCGGAGTATCCGATATTCTTTGACTTCCCAACTTAAACAACATTGGATTTCTTTCGTGCGGCAAAAGAGTGTCCTGAATAGGGGGAATGTTCCTCCAATCCTGTAACATGCACAGAACCTCCAGACTCGGCATATTCCAATTCAAAATGGTGAACACCCTCCATGACTGTATGATCAACAAGTCGTGTGGAAGAAAAGTCCAAATTAACTTTCCGGCCTTTGGGAAGATTTTCCAGACGCTTTTTCAAACCAATGAAGTTGGTAAACACCGGAGTTCCATAAACTTTTACCAGCAATTTATTGCCATCTTCACTCACTTTCATGCTTGGCAAAAACAGAGATTTCAACGAAGCTCCATTGATTAGATGAAGTACGATTTCAAGAATAATTCCTGAGGCAATCCCAACCAAAAGGTCTTCATATAGCGTAAAGAAAATGGTAACCAAGAAGACAGCGAATTGATCCCGACCAATTTTAAGCGTGTGGGCAAATTCTTTTGGATGAGCAAGCCTGAATCCAACACCAATTAAAAGCGCAGCAAGTGCGGCTTTTGGAATCATCTCAATTACCCCCGAAAGCAAAGCCACAAACACAAGCAGAAAAAGGCCATGGAAAAAATTTGCCCATCTGGTCTTGCCGCCATTGTTCACATTGGCTGAACTACGGGCAACTTCAGAAATCATAGGCAAACCACCTAAAACACCAGCTAGAGCATTTCCTGCACCAACAGCAATGAGGTCCCGGTTAAAATCTGATTTTCTTTTGTAAGGATCCAGCAAGTCAATCGCTTTTGCTGTTAGTAAGGATTCAAGACTACCTATAACGGCAAAAAGTATCACATACTGAACAAAAACACCGGTTTGGCGAAAACCATCGAAACTGACATGAAATCCAAGCATTGACCAAAAGTTGCCGACTTTTACCAATTGCTTATTTTCCTGACTTAAACCAAGAAACATTCCCAAAGGGATTGCAACCACTAGTACAACCAATGGCAATGGAATTTTCTTAATTAATGGAAATTTCAACATTGGCCAGCCAAAAACAATGAGCAAGGACACAAGCCCAACGACCAAAGATGATAATGCAGCCGAATTGGAAATCAACTGATTAAAGGTGGATGGCAAAGCCGCCAAAAGATCAAGCGGCATAACCATTGGCTTACCGCCCACATCCAAACCATCCGCAATCGTTCCTGATGCAAACACTGGATTTATGCCACAAAGCACATGCAATTGCTTTGAAATGATGATAAGCCCAATTGCAGCCAACATTCCATGCACTGCGGAAAGCGGAAAGAAATCGCTGAGTTTACCAAGTTTGAACAAGCCAAATAGAATTTGAAAAACGGCAGCAACCACTATGGCACCTAAAGTCAATTTCCAGCCAGATTCGCCACCGCCAAAAGCACTTACC
>Ga0114972_10000707_pt1 | contig 24952 bp, 18 predicted proteins | sample M_140807_EF_Meta_FD_87354 | JGI IMG/M metagenome (GOLD analysis project Ga0114972, IMG submission 87354) | Freshwater microbial communities from Lake Montjoie, Canada to study carbon cycling - M_140807_EF_MetaG | ecosystem: Environmental > Aquatic > Freshwater > Lake | place: Lake Montjoie...
CACCCGGGTGGTGGAATTGGTAGACACAGCGGCCTTAAAAGCCGCCGGCTTCACGGCCTTGCGGGTTCGACTCCCGTCCTGGGTACCACGTCAGTGCAATTGCTCCTCAAAGAACTCGAGTGGGGTACGTGGCGCATCGGGTGGGCGGTTCTGTTCCTGCCCGCGCAATTCAACGCGGCGGATCTTGCCGGAAATGGTCTTGGGCAGATCGCTGAATTCAATGCGTCGAACGAGTTTGTAGGCCGATACGCGCTCGCGCAGGAATCCAAAAATTGATCGGGCGGTCTCGGGGCCAGCGCTGTGGCCTGGGGCCAGAATCAGGTAGGCCTTCGGAACAAATCCGCGCACCGGATCGGGCGAGGGCACCACGGCCGCCTCTGCGACGGCGGGGTGCTCGATCAGCACACTCTCGAGTTCGAACGGACTGATTCGATAGCCCGAGGACTTAAAGACGTCATCGGCACGCCCGACATACGTGATGTACCCGTCTGCGTCTCGCGCGCCGATGTCTCCTGTGTGGTAGTACCCGTCACGCATGGCTTCGGCCGTCTTGTCGGGATCGTCTGCATAGCCATTCATGAGCGCGAGGGGACGTTGGGCGAGGTCGATGCAAATCTCACCCTCGTCGGCGGGTTGACCATCGACGTCGAGCAGAGCGATCGTAAACCCGGGGAGCGGCAATCCCATCGAGCCTGGTTTAAGGGGTACTCCGGGGGGATTGCCGATTTGAGCAGTCGTTTCTGTCTGGCCATAGCCGTCCCTAATCGTGAGGTTCCAGGCTGTGCGCACTTGTTCAATCACCTCTGGGTTGAGGGGTTCACCCGCCGAAAGAAGCTCGCGAAGCTTCACCGGCCATTGCCGAAGCGGTTGCAAGATCAGCATGCGCCAGACCGTGGGGGGCGCGCAGAGGGTGTTGACTTCGTGGTGGACGAGCGCGTCGAGGATGGCCGGACCGTTGAATCGGCTGTAGTTGTAGATGAACACACAGGCTTGCGCATTGAGCGGCGCAAAGAAGCAACTCCATGCGTGCTTAGCCCAACCGGGCGAGCTGATCGTCCAGTGGATATCGCCCTTCTGCAGACCCAACCAATAAAGAGTGGACAAGTGTCCGACTGGGTAGCTGGCCTGCGTGTGCTGCACGAGTTTGGCCTTTGCCGTCGTTCCAGAGGTGAAATATTCGAGCAACGGGTCGCTGGCGAGCGTGGTTGGTGCTGGGCTCAGTTCGGAGGGCTCACGTGCGCTCAGCGCGAAGTCGATCCATCGGTGAACCGGTGCCTCGTCGGGCATGACTGCCGTGTTGATGAGCTTCAGGCGTTCGAGCATTTCAGGTGGTAGCTCGGCAAATTTTTCACGTCCCGTGGCATTCGTGATGACCCAGCGGGCATTTCCTCGTTGAATCCGGTCTTGTAGGTCATCGCCCGATAAGAGGGTGGTGGCAGGAATTACGACGGCGCCGATCTTGATGGCTGCCAGCATGGTTTCCCAAAGGGGCACTTCGTTGCCAAGCATCAACAAAATGCGATCGCCCCTCTTGGCCCCGAGGCCGAGCAGGAAATTGCCGACTTGATTGGAACGCTTTCGCAGCGCCTCGTAAGACAGCTTTGCCGCTGCGCCCGACTCCTCCACGATCTGCAAGGCGGGGGCAGCGTTGTCGCGGGCGATGGTGTCAAAGTAATCTCGTGCCCAGTTGAAGTGCGTCAATTTGGGCCATTCGAAATCACGCTGTGCAGCCTTCCAGTCGGTCCGGCGGTTCAGCAGTGCGTCGCGTGCACTTAAAAATTGCTCAAGTTCGGTCATCGTGTGTCTCCCATCTTGTCTTTATGTAACGCTGCACCGCCGGCAAACCGGCACCTCGAACCCAGCCGATCTTCGATCCGCAGGGCTTCGTTCCATTTGACGGTCCGCTCCCCTCGGGCGAACGAACCGACTTTGAGTTGGCCAACCCCCCAACCGATGGCAAGGTGGACGATGCTGTGATCTTCAGTCTCGCCGGACCTGGCGGAAACAATGCCAGAGTAGCCACAGGCTTGTGCTTCTCTCCACGCCGCGAGCGCTTCGGTGAGGGTTCCACGCTGGTTTGGTTTGATCAAGACGGTATTGGCAGCGCCACTGCGGGCCGCCTGGGCAATAAGCGTGGCATCGGTGACCAGAAAATCGTCGCCGACGATTTGCAACCGATCGCCGGCTGCTCGGGTAAATGCGGCAAACCCGTCAGGGTCATCCTCCGCGAGGGGGTCTTCGATCGAAACGATGGGGTATCGATCCAGCCAGCCCAGCAACATTTCGATGAGGCCATCCGAATCCAGTTCACGTTGTTCGAGGCCCAATCGATACCGGCCATTTTGACCGAGTTCAGACGCAGCAATGTCCAGCGCGATGGCAACCTCGTGCCCCGGTGTGAATCCGGCCATTTCGATCGCATCGACGAGTGCGTCGAGGGCATGCTCATTTTGTGCAAACTCAGGCCACCAACCGCCTTCATCTGCGACTCCTCCGAGCTTGCCGCGTGCTGCCATCCAACGTCCCGCCGCCGCGTAGACCTCAGCGGTCCATTCGAGCGCTTCAGCGAAACTCTTGGCACGCGGACACGTCACCATGAAATCCTGAATGTCGACCCGTCGACCCGCGTGGGCACCACCCCCAAAAATCTGGATTTGCGGCAAAGGGATTAGCCAGGTTGCTGGGTCATCCTCGCGGGAGATTCTTTGCGGCCCGAGCCACGCATAAAGGGGTAACTTGTTGGACGATGCGGCCGCCTGCGCGCACGCAATTGATACAGCGAGGGTTGCGTTTGCTCCGATATGCATCTTGTCGGGCGAAGAATCGCACCCAATCAGTACCTCATCGATCGCACTCTGCGCATCAACCGACATCCCGACGATTCGTTGGGCGATCGGACCCCGAATATTGGTCAGTGCTTGCTGAACATCTCTGCCCTGAAACGCGGCTCCACCGTCGCGCAATTCGCGCGCTTCGCGGGATCCAGTGGATGCACCTGCTGGTGCGATCCCGAGACCGAAACTGCCGTCTGCCAGGCCGATCTCGGCTTCGACGGTCGGACGACCGCGACTATCCCAAACCCGCCGGGCCTGAATGGATGTGATTGTGCTCATTCGCCCAGCCCTGATTAATCGCCTCTAATCGAGTCGTTGGATGTCGAAGGAATTGTCGCGCCAGTCGGCGGATTTGATCGCGCTGGCTGCCTGGCTGATCATCCAGGTCAAGGTATTCGACCGGTGACTTGCCATCGATGCGTGCCAGAAGGAGCGCAGGTAACAGTCGTGCGCAGCGCGCTTCCAGGTCCTCCCAAGGTTCCCACAACCCCCATTGAAGAACTGATTTTCGATACGAGTCGAGGAGGGCGCTGAAAGCGCCGTAATAGCGGTTTGTCCAGCGCGGCCGCCAGGCCCGTTTGAGCAGCAAATGATTCAGGCAGAAGGCGAGGTCAAAGACCGGGTCTCCCCACCAGGCGCATTCCGCGTCCAACAGGACCGGACCGCCCGGCCCGATCAAGATATTTTTTGGGCTGACATCGCCATGGACCAGCGCAACGCGAGTGTTCGCCGTGGTTTGGATCAAGTGTTCGAGGACGATGGCATCGTCAGGGTTCTTTCTAGCGGCTTCACCCAGGTAGGGATCGAGTCGAATGGCATGGAAGATCTTCTCGGAATCAAATTGCGCCGCCAAATCAGGTCGCGCTGCAGAGCACGCATGAATTGCCCCGAGCATCGACCCGACGTCAGCGGCATCCTCGTTGCGGATCGTTCCATCGCGCAACATTTCTTTCCAAAGAGGGTATTCGGCGGATGGCAGGTACGGCATGAGCAACATACCGCGATCGGGGTCGCTTGCCAGACATTCAGCAACAGAGCCCGGCACGACCTCTGCCGCAAACTGCATCCAGCGGGCTTCGTATTGATTGCGCACGATCGGCGCTTCCCAACGGGCTTTAACCTTCAGGACCGAGAGCGCGCGCTTGACGCAGACCGGCCCGCTCGCCAGATCGACCCGCCAGATATCGGATGAAACTCCGCCAGTAAGCGGTTCACCTCGTAGAGACGTTGTCGAACTTAGACCCAGCGCTCGAATCCAGTCTGCGAACTCGGCAGGCAGGTCTTTGATCAAAAACCAGACTCCAACAACTTGACCAGACCATGGACGGTCGAGTTGACTGGGGTTGGAACCCCGAGCCGGAGTCCCTCACGCGCGATGAAGCCATTGAGATGGTCGATTTCCGTCGGCTTTCGGCGTGCGAGGTCCTGTGCAGTGGATGATTTCTGACGCGGCATCCCCTGAATGATTTTTTCGGTCGCCTCGGCGGCTTCCATCGGCGTTAGAGGCGTTCCGGCCGCGGCCGCCACAGCAAGCACCTCGTCGAGGATGGCTTGCATGATTTGGCGAGTTGGCGCGTGTGCTGCAAGGGTGCCGTAATCCATCTGTGACAACGCCGAGAGTGCGTTGAAGACGCAGTTCACCAATAGTTTGGACCACAGTGCGTGGGTGACCGCGTCGCTCACCTTGACGGGAACTCCGGCATCGCTAAAACGATCTGCGATGTCCTGCAGGACGCCATCACTGTGCGGAGCAAATGATCGCGCCGCAGGATTGCCGATGATCAGATCGCCGCGACCAAAATGCTTGACTAGACCCGGTTCTGGTGCCGCGGTCGCCACATAGACAACAGCCGCAATCACCGCGCGACCGAGCACTTGCGACGCTCGACTGGCGTTATCAACGCCATTTTGAAGGCTCATGACCCAGCAATCGGGGCCCAGGAATGCGCCAATTTGAGCCGCTACGGCTTCGGTATCACTCGATTTGACGCAGAGCAAAACGCCATCCATCGTTGTGAGTGATGACAGATCAGTTGTGGCCGTGAGCTGGGGTGGACCGACGGTGGTCTGCCACGTCGCGCTTTCGATCTGAAGCCCCATGGATACGATGGCTTCGACCTGTGCGGGTCTGGCGATTAGGGTGACTGAGTGGCCACCTCTCGCAAGAATGCCACCGAAGTAACCTCCAACCGCTCCTGCACCGACGACGCCAATGCTCAATGGCTTCATGCTGGGTCTACTCCTTATAGATTGTGTGTTTTATCGGTTGAGCTTTGTCGATTGAAAAAACCTGGCTTGACGCGGTTTCGCGCATGACGGCTTCCGGACTTCGATAGCGTTCCGCCATTGCCCGTTCGGCCGGGGTGCGAAGCTGGGCTTGCATGTAGGCACCCAATTGGCGTGCAAATGACACGACGGCTTGGCCAAACTGAACCCGCTCTGCACTGTAGCCGGCGAGCGCATCCTTGATCGTGCTCGCCCTATTCAGGTGCGTGACGAGCGAGACGGCATCACCGGCCGCTTTGGTAACACCCATGCCGCAATGTGGCCTCGCTACGAAGGCAGCGTCGCCCAAGAGAACGGTATGCCCAAAATGCAGCTGTTCTGAATTCAGATCATAAATGGGTTGAAAGAAGGGTTGCTCGACCCGACTAATCAGCTCGGCAAATTGTGGCGCCAGTAAGTCATGAGCAGCCTGCCGCATGGTGGCGATGACTTCCGGTCGGATCCGTTGCGGCGAAATACCCCCTGAATGCACCTGTCCGGTGTGATCGGTCAGCAGGTCCTTGAGGGCCAGATCTTCGTCAGCGGGTCGATACCAGACGAGGTTGAATCGACGATGTCCGGGATCGACCTGGTTGTTGGGCCCAGCGACCGGGTAACCCAAAATTTGCTCGGATGGTGGCAGGCAAAATGCAAATCTTTCAAATAACAATTCGTGTGTCGCGGGCGTGATTAAGCGCTCATCGACCAAGCCTCTCCAAGCGATGTAACCTGCATACCGGGGTAAGACCTCGGGGGCTAATTGCGCCCGTAATCCGGATCGTATGCCGTCTGCCGCAACGACCAGGTCGATCTTCTCGGTCTGTCCGTCGCTGCGGTGAAGAAACACACCGTCATCGCACTCGGTGGTCGAGAGACCACCAAGACCATTGACATAACAGGCATCGGGTAGCGCTCGCCGGAGTCGCTCAAACAATTGACCCCAGGCGGTCAGCACTTGTTCCATGGGCAATTCGCCGATCGTGGTCCCGTTAGGAGCCAACGTGATTCGAGACTTCACTCGAACGCCAAGGGTGTCATCGAGTTTGATGCCGCATTGGCGAAGCGCTTCAAACAGCTCCGGATGCGTCACAATGCCAGCGCCGCGTCCAGTCAGTCCCTGCGCGGAGCGTTCATAAACCTTGACATCCCAGCCGGCGCGCCAGAGCAAATTGGCGACGAGAAGTCCGCCGAGCGATCCACCAATGACGCGGGCGGTTCGAAGGCGATCAATCATCTGAATTCACTTTGAACGGAGGAGGGGACCGACGACGGCCCAGACGTTGTCGAGAATGAGCGATTGGGCCTGGGCGTTGGGGTGGATCCGGTCGTCTTGAAACAGCTCCGCTTTCATCGGGCCTTCATCGGCAATACCCGCGAGCAGGAACGGCACGATAGGGGCCTTCTGCGACTTGGCGACGCGCCCAAACAGGTCCCGAAATCGTTCGCTGTATGAAAGTCCAAAATTGGGTGGAATCATCATGCCGGCCAGAATTGGCTCGGCACCGGATTCACGGATGGCAAGAACCATGGCTTTAAGGTTGTGTTCCGTCGATTCCAGCGCGAGCCCTCTCAGCGCATCATTGGCGCCGAGTTCGATCAGTACCCAACGCGGTCGCACACGGGCCAGAACACCACCGAGCCGGCTCCGTCCTCCTGCTGTGGTTTCCCCGCTGATGCTGGCGTTGACGACCTGGATGTCTCGACCATTTTGCTGCAAGCGGCGCTCAAGCAGGGCGACCCAACCACTCCCGCGCACGAGACCATATTCGGCCGAAAGGCTGTCGCCGAAGATGAGCAAAATGGGTGGCTTCGGGACGGCATTGGCGAGCTCGGGTGTCAGAGCCGAAAGTGCTGTCAACACGAGGGTCTGAGCTAGAAATAAACGACGCATGTTACGAATGTTGGACTTCAAAACCGCTGCCTCAAAACTCGCCGGTACACTGCCGAGCATGAAACCAGCCCCGACCCCCGCGATCATCGCAGATCGTCTGACCAAAACCGTTCGTGACGCGGACGGAATCCTCACCATTCTCGACAGTGCGAGCTTTAGCGCCGAGGCGGGGGAATCAATTGCGGTTATCGGCCCGTCAGGGTCGGGTAAGTCCACTCTGCTGGGTTTGCTGGCGGGCCTCGATCAGGCAAGTTCCGGAAAGATCCAATTATTAGGAGACGACCTCACCGCCATGGACGAGGAAGCGCGCGCGAAATGGCGGTCCAGGCGAGTCGGATTCGTTTTTCAGTCCTTTCAGCTCTTGCCGAATCTGACCGCGCTTGAGAACGTGTTGTTACCGCTCGAGCTGGTCGGCATCTCAGACCCCATGCCGAGGGCCCACGCGCTTCTTGAGCGAGTGGGGTTGGCACAACGCGCCGGCCACTATCCCAGAACGCTTTCGGGTGGTGAGCAGCAGCGGGTTGCGCTCGCACGTGCCTTTGTACTGCACCCTCCGCTCTTGTTTGCCGACGAACCCACCGGTTCGTTAGATGCAGCAACTGGGGAGCGGGTCATCGAACTGCTCTTCGAGCTGAATCGCGAATACGCCTCGACGCTCGTCCTGGTCACGCACGATGAACGGGTTGCAAAACGCTGTGCTCGCCGTATCCGTATCGAGGCGGGGCGCATTGTCGAAGATCAGTCCACTCTCTCCGAGACGACGGCCGGCATTTGACTGGCGCGACGCGCCCGCCACTCGAGTGCGCCGGTTGTCATGCCCCCTAATACAATCAAACCCATCCCGGCGGCGGTAATCCCATCGGGTAGCTGATTGAAGACCAGCCACCCGAGCGCTGTGGCGGCGAAGATCTGTAGATAAACAAATGGTGATAGCAGGGATGCCGGCGCGGCTTGATAGGCCCGAATCTGCAGCCAGTGCCCCAGGGCACCCGACACGCCGGTGGATAGCAGCAGGAGCCACTGCAAGGGCTCGAGATCCGGCCATGGTCCCGCCCAGGGCAGGCACAGCGTGAACGCCAACGTACCAAAAACGCCGCTGTAAATATTCGTCGTGATTGGGTCGTCGGCGGCCACGCGTCGGGTTGCAATCTGAAACGCGGCCAGAATTACGGCGGAGAGCAACCCGAGCGCGACGCCGTCCAACGGTAACGACCCGCCAGGGCGAATGATCGCCAGCATGCCGGTAAATCCCATCACCACACCGAGGACATGATTCCAGCGGAGGGGTTCGCCAAGTACCCAGGGCGAAGCAAGCAAAACCATCACTGGCGCCAGAAAATTCAGTGCAGTGGCCTCGGCCAGTGGTAGCCGTTTGAGGACCGAAAAAAAAGTGAGCGTTGTCAGTGCGACCAGCACGCCACGCACGGCCTGTCGCGAAAGCGATTGGGTCGAAAGGATGCGACGCCCGCGAAGGGGCAGCGCAACGACACTGAATAGCATCAAGTGGCTGAGATAGCGGAACCAACCGACCATCAGGACCGATACGCCGATTCCTACCATTTTCTTGCCGGTGACATCCAAGACCGACAGAACCGACAACGCACAAAACAGCTGCAAAATGCCAGCCGCCATTTGTCGACCCCCCCCGATGTTCAAAATGCCTGCCTCAAACGAGACTCGCCGGGCCGAGGACCTCATGAAAGACCGCGCGCATTTGGGGGAGTAGTTCTGTGGTCGTCATTCCAGAGGGTTGATGCCCGGCCTCGACCCATGATTCAGCGCCCCGGCCATGACACCAGACGCCGAGTAACGCCGCTTCAATCGGCGGGCGCTTGGCGCGGCTAGTCTGAGCGAGCAAGCCCGTGATCCATCCCGTCAGCACATCGCCCGTGCCACCGGTCGCAAGTGCGGGGTTACCGACCGGTGCAATCCACCAGGCACCATTGCTTGCAGCGATTACGGTCCCCGATCCCTTCTGAACGACGATGCAGTGCCGTTCGCGGGCGATCCTGCAAGCGGCCCCAATTCGGTCCTGCTGGATTTCTGCGGCCTTGGCCCTGTCAAGCAACCGAGCCGCTTCAAGGGGGTGAGGGGTCAGGATCGCTGGACAGTTGGGGTGCTTCTGTTCACGCCGAGCCAACGCCGCTGACAGTTCGCGGTTGCCTGCAATCAGGGTCAGCGCATCCGCATCGATCACGAGCGGGGTGCCAGACTGAGTCGACCGTTCAAGGGCAAGCGCGAGTACATTGCGCGCTGTGGCTTCGGTACCCAAGCCTGGTCCGATGGCAATGGCGGTGGCTCCCGTGTGGCCAAGTGCTTCGGATGCCTCTCGCAACATCAACTCGGGATAGTTCGAGTCAACCGCAATTGGAGCCCCCTCCGGAAATCCAAGCACAACCCGGCCGGCACCACAGAATAAAGCCGCCCGGCCCGCCAAAAGTGCGGCGCCAGCCATTCCGCGTGACCCGCCGACAATCACGGCAGTGCCAAAGTCCCCCTTGTGGGTGTCGGAACTCCTTTGCAGGGACTGCGCAAGGTGCCGGGCGAGTGCTGGATTACATAAAAAGCCATCTCTGATTGATGAGGTGTCAGCGGCCAGCGCTATGCCCAGATCCACTGCCAGTTCGTCGACCACAACTTTTCCTGCCAGATCGCGGCCTCGACCGGTATGCAGTCCGGGTTTGTCGGCCAGGAAGGTCACAGTCAGGTCGGCACGCACGGCGATCGAGCCGACGATTGCGCCGGTGTCTGCATCAAGGCCGCTCGGGACATCCAGTGCAACTCGAAGGGTTGCCTCGGGCGCGTCATTAATCCATTGGGCTGCGAGGATCCAATCGCCGGCGAGGGGGCGAGAGAGCCCGATGCCAAAAAGGGCATCGACGATGGCAATTAAATCGGTTGGAACAGGGAGTTTTTGAGAGTCATCTCCGGAAATTTCGTCCACGGTGTAGCCGTTTTTCCTTAGCCCAGCCGCGGCGATTCGACCGTCTCCACCGTTATCGCCGGGGCCCACCAGGACGACAATGTGTCCCGTCGGATATCCACCGTTGATGAGGCAATCGGTAATGTGCCGAGCAGCGGCGGCTCCCGCGCGTCGCATCAGTTCGCCTGCGGGCAACCAGGCTCGGGTGTGGGCCTCAATTGCCCGTACCGTTGCCACCGATGCAAGACGATGGTTCTTCATTAGGGCACCTCGGGCATTCGGGTCGGGACGGATGGGCTTCACCGTATCATCTTAAGTCTTGTCGGGTATCGAGCCCCGACCGCGAACCTCTCCCCATAGGACGTTGCCAGCCCTTGAACTCGAAATCTTTTGCCGCCCAGTCCACCAGGGACACTTCAACAGTTGGTGTGACCGAAAACCGGTGGCAGGTGTTTGTTGATCGGGGAGGCACTTTTACGGATCTCGTTGCCCGTAATCCTCAGGGTCGCTTGGTGACCGCTAAGCTGCTGTCGCAGGCGCCTGAACAGTATGACGACGCGGCAGTCGAGGGGATTCGGCGTTTACTGGATTTGCCCCCAGGCTCGGCCATCCCCGCAGATCGGGTCGAAGTCGTCAAAGTCGGGACGACGGTCGCAACCAATGCGTTGCTCGAGCGCAAGGGTGAGCCCACCTTGCTAGTGATTACGCGTGGTTTTGGCGACGCGCTCCGGATTGCATACCAAAACCGCCCAAAGCTGTTCGAGCGCGAGATTGTGTTGCCCGAACTGCTCTATCGCGAGGTGCTCGAGGTTGACGAGCGGATTAATGTGGCGGGTGAAGTCTTACGAGCGCTTGATTTGACCAGTGCCCGCCGGGGTATGCAGGCCGCTTACGATCAGGGCCTGCGCGCGGTGGCGATTGTCCTGATGCATGCGGATCGCTATGGCGAACAGCACGAATCCCCGCTCGCCGAAATCGCCCGATCAATTGGCTATACCCAAGTCTCGGTGTCCCACCAGGTGAGCCCCCTCGTCCGTCTGGTTGGCCGGGGCGACACCACGGTGGTTGACGCGTATTTGACGCCGGTATTGCGTCGTTATGTCGATCAGCTGTCGCGTGCGATGCCAGGGGTGCGCCTGTCGTTCATGCAATCAAATGGAGGCTTGACCGCCGCAGGTCGATTCCAGGGCAAGGACGCGGTTTTATCAGGCCCTGCCGGCGGCATCGTTGGGATGGCCCGGGTCAGTGAACGGGCTGGTTTCGGGCGAGCGATTGGCTTTGATATGGGAGGCACGTCGACGGACGTCTCTCATTATTCCGGTGAATTTGAGCGTGAGTTTGAGACTCAGGTGGCCGGCGTACGGCTGCGCGCCCCCATGTTGCGCATTCACACGGTTGCTGCAGGTGGCGGGTCAATCTTGCATTTCGATGGCGCGCGGTTTCGTGTGGGCCCCGATTCGGCAGGTGCCGATCCTGGCCCGGCATGTTACCGCCGAGGGGGTCCGCTCACGCTAACCGACGCTAATGTTCTTCTGGGTCGCGTGTTGCCCGAGCACTTCCCAGCGGTTTTTGGGCCTGAGGCAAATCTGCCTCTCGATCGCGATACCGTGGTTGCCCGATTCGAAGAATTCGCAAAAGACGTCAGTGATGCGACTGGCCGGCCCCATTCTGCCGAAGAGGTGGCCCAGGGGTTCATCGACATCGCCGTAGCGGACATGGCAAATGCCATCAAGAAGATCTCGGTGCAACGGGGCCACGACGTCACAGGATATTGCCTGACGGTCTTTGGCGGCGCCGGTGGGCAATTTGCATGTGCGGTTGCGGATGCCCTCGGGATGACTACCGTGCTGGCTCATCCGCTCGCGGGTGTCCTTTCCGCATACGGGATGGGCCTGGCGAGTCAAACCGCAATGCGTGAAGAATCAATCGAACGGTTGCTCGATGCCGACGGATTGGTCGCGGCGCTAGCCACTGCGCAGCGACTTGCTGCTGTTGCTCGCGGCGATCTTGAGGCGCAGGGTGAGGATCCGGCGCGGATCACTTTGGTGCATCGTGTGCAGTTGAGGCGCGAGGGGAGTGACTCCACACTGACGCTTGACCTCGAGCCTTCTGTGAACGTGCTTTCTCAAGCCTTTGAAATAGCGTATCAAAAGCGCTTTGGATTCACGCCATTTAAGCGCGCTTTAGTGATTGAAGCGATATCCGTGGAAGCCATTTCTTCGCCGCCGGTGCAAGACGCTGTGATCGAGGAAGAGCCGAGGTCGGCGCCAGATACTGAGCCAGGAACTGAGCCAGGAACTGAGCCAGAAACTGCGCCAGACAACGAGGCAAAAACTGAGCCAGTCGATACGGAGTGCGCGTTTTACGTGCGGGACCCCCATCAAAGCCGAGGTGGCAAATGGCAATCTGCACGCCTGCGTCGGCGGTCTCAACTCGGCAGCGGTGAGCGCGTGGATGGTCCTGCGGTCGTCGTAGAGGCCAATGCGACGACGGTTGTCGATCCAGGCTGGCGCGCCACGATGTCACCCCAGCGCGATCTCATCCTGAATCGGATAGAACCCCGAGTTTCGAAGCGGATTATTGGCACCGAAGCTGACCCAGTGATGCTGGAAGTTTTTAACAACCTGTTTATGTCGATCGCTGAGCAAATGGGCTATCGACTGCAAAACACGGCGCAGTCGGTCAATATCAAAGAGCGTCTGGATTTCTCCTGCGCACTTTTTGATAGTGCCGGGCACCTGATTGCAAACGCCCCGCATATGCCGGTCCATTTGGGCTCAATGGGTGCCAGTGTTGAAGCCGTCCTCGAAGCTATCCAGCCAAATGGCGTTCGAGCCGGCGATGTCTGGGTGCACAACGACCCTTACTGCGGCGGAACCCATTTGCCCGATGTGACCGTGGTCACCCCTGTATTTGCCGTGGGTGGTACCGCGCCGCTGTTCTGGGTTGCATCGCGCGGACACCATGCCGACATTGGCGGCATCACACCGGGATCAATGCCGCCGGATTCGATGACGATTGAGGACGAAGGGGTTCTGATCTCGCCTTTCTTGCTTGTTGATGGGCGGAGTCAACCGCCGCGGCTCCGCGAAGCCGAATTTCTTGACTTGCTTGCTGCAGCGCGCTACCCGGCTCGCAACCCGCAGCAAAACCTGGCCGACCTTCAGGCCCAGGTCGCAGCCAACGAAAAAGGCCGAGAGGAAATCTTGCGGATGGTTGAGCACTGGGGGCTCGAGACGGTGCAGGCCTACATGGAGCATGTCCAGGACAATGCAGCCGCCGCCGTTGCACGCGCGATCGGCGCTTTTCATGATGGCCAGGCCAGTGTCACAATGGACGACGGGGCGATCATTCAGGTTTCTGTCAAGGTCGACGCTGCAACCGCGACCGCTACGATCGATTTCACGGGTACCTCTGAGCAGCGCCGGGGTAATTTTAATGCGCCGGGCGCGGTCACCATGGCGGCGGTGCTCTACGTATACCGCTGCCTGGTCGATGACGACATCCCAATGAACGCAGGCTGCTTGCGACCACTGCGGGTGATCATTCCTCAGGGCTCGATGCTCAACCCACGACCTCCCGCCGCAGTGGTCGCCGGAAATGTCGAGGTGTCGACCTGCATTACTAATGCGCTCTTCGCGGCATTGGGGGTGATGGCGGGCGCACAGCCAACGATGAACAATCTGACTTTCGGGAACGCTCGCGTCCAGGCTTACGAAACGATTTCGGGTGGCGCTGGCGCGGGCGGCCGATTTGACGAGGCGGGCCGCCTCATCGGTGGCTTTTCAGGCGCATCGGTTGTGCAGACCCATATGACCAATTCCCGATTGACCGATCCCGAAGTTCTCGAACTGCGGTTTCCTGTCGTTCTCGAGAGTTATTCAATCCGCCGTGGTTCGGGTGGAACTGGGCATTGGCGAGGTGGGGATGGCGGCACCCGTAAAATTCGGTTCCTCGAGCCAATGACCGTCGCCATCCTGTCGAACGGCCGGATTTACCCGGCGCAAGGCGTTGCTGGGGGGGGTGATGGCGAGCCTGGGCAAACCTGGATCGAGCGTCGTGACGGCAGCCTCGTTTACCTAGGGGCTTGCGACCGAACTGAAGTTCAGGCGGGTGACGCCGTTGTCATTGAAACACCGGGCGGGGGCGGGTTTGGCCTGCCAGTCGATCCCGTCAATACTTAACCCTCAGATTTTCCGCCTATGCCCAGTTATTTGACCATTGCCGGAACCGCGGCGTTTTCTGAGTTTCGGCTAAATCGCTTGCACGCGCGCTTGAAAGCATGCGATCCCGGCATTGAGGGCTTATCGGCTAACTATCTTTATTGGGTCTGGGCTAACGGCACTCTGGACGACACTGAACGCGCTCAGTTAGATCGGCTTTTGGCTGACTCTGTTGAACCCGCCGACCGCTGGGTTGGAACGGCCACTGGCGCTGGCACTGGAGCTTTGCCGAGGGTAGGCGTCGCTGGCAGCGTGCGCCTTGATTGTTGGGTTGGTCCAAGGCCAGGAACGATTTCGCCCTGGGCCAGCAAAGCAACCGAGATCGCTCAACACTGTGGGCTCGAACGCATCGTACGTATTGAACGTGGGGTGCACTTCCTGATCGGATCGCATGGGGGTGAAGGCGAGTTTAGGGGATCAAACGGTTGTTCACCGAGCCTGTCGGCGAACCTCCATGACCGCATGACCGAATTTGCCTGGTCGACGTCGCCTGACCCCGCAATCATTTTTGGCGACCAGCCTGGTAAGGCAATGCGCCAAGTCAGCGTCGCCACCGCAACCGATCCAGAAGCCGCGCGGCGGGCGCTCAAGCTTGCCGATGATGAACTTGGGCTGGCGCTCTCGGCGGATGAAATTGACTACCTCGTTGGCGCATTTCGGAGTCTTGGGCGCGACCCGACCGATGTGGAACTCATGATGTTTGCTCAGGCCAATTCCGAGCATTGCCGGCACAAGATCTTCAATGCCAGTTGGTCAATGGATCATCAAGCGCAGGCGTTATCGCTGTTTGGGATGGTCAGAACGACCCACGCCAACGCCCCCGCCGGTACGGTTGTGGCGTATTCGGATAACGCTGCAGTGCTCGAAGGCGGTCCGACCGAGCGTTTTCGGCCCCGATCGGACGGTACCTGGGTTTCTGAGTCGATGATTTCGCACTCGGTACTCAAAGTGGAGACTCATAACCACCCGACCGCGATCGCACCCTTCGCAGGGGCAGCCACAGGCTCCGGCGGTGAATTGCGCGACGAAGGGGCCACCGGACGCGGGTCGAAACCCAAGTTTGGTCTGACCGGATATGTTGTCTCCAACCTCAAAATTCCGGGATTCAAGCAACCCTGGGAAGTCGACGAGCCTGAAGCCCCGGGGCGCATCGCCTCCGCGCTCGAAATCATGCTTGAGGCGCCGATTGGTGGCGCTGCATTCAACAACGAATTCGGCCGGCCCGCACTGCTCGGCGTCTTTCGTACACTCGAATCGAGCGTTGGCTCGCGGATATATGGTTATCACAAGCCCATCATGCTGGCGGGTGGAGTCGGAACCATTGATGCCATTCATACCCACAAGCAGGATGTTCCGGCGGGATCGCTCATTGTTGTACTGGGCGGACCCGGAATGCGGATCGGCCTCGGTGGTGGGGCCGCCTCAAGTGTGGGATCTGGTTCCAACACCAGCGAACTCGATTTTGATTCCGTCCAACGTGGCAACCCTGAAATGCAGCGGCGCGCGCAGGAGGTCATCGATGCCTGCCGTGCTCTCGGTGACGACAATCCAATCCGTTCGATTCATGACGTCGGCGCCGGCGGTCTTTCGAACGCGCTCCCAGAGCTTGTAGAGGGCGCGGGCAGAGGGGGGCATTTCAGCCTCGATCGAATCCCCGTTGGGCAAAGCGGACTTTCTCCTGCTGAGGTCTGGTGTAACGAATCTCAGGAACGCTATGTCCTTGCGATTGCTCCGCAATCACTTCCGCTTTTCGAGGCAATCTGCCAGCGCGAGCGGTGCCCGTTTGCGGTGGTTGGCGTCGCGACCGAATCCAAGCAACTGGTTCTCGAGGGTGGTGAACCTTTGCCAGTTGACCTGCCCCTGGATGTACTTCTGGGCAACCCGCCCCGCATGCAACGAGAGGGCGTTTCGTCGAGTCGCGGATTGGGTCCGGTTGATGTGGCGCAGCTCGACGCTGAAGGTATTGGGCTCGCCGACGTGATTCAGCGGGTATTGCAGTTGCCAGCGGTCGGTTCAAAAAGCTTCCTGGTGACGATCGGCGACCGGACGGTCGGTGGCCTTTGCCATCGCGACTCAATGGTTGGCCCCTGGCAAGTACCGGTTGCTGACTGTGCAACCGGCTTGCGGGATTTCACGGGTTATGCCGGAGAGGCCCTGGCAATTGGGGAGCGCACCCCACTGGCCATCATCGACGCCGCCGCTTCCGCCCGCATGGCGATCGCCGAAGCGCTGACGAACCTGCTTGCCGCGCCTGTCGAGAATCTGGCTAGAGTCAAACTATCCGCAAACTGGATGGCAGCCTGTGGGACACCGGAAGATGATGGCGATTTGTTTCGGGCCGTCGAGGCAGCGACCAGCCTTTGCCGGGATCTGCACATCGGGATACCCGTCGGCAAAGATTCGTTGTCGATGCGAACTCGCTGGTCGGAAACCCCAACAGATGGATCCGTAGTGGATCACCAAGTTGCATCGCCCATTTCGTTGATGGTCACCGCTTTTGCGCCGCTTGAGGATGTCCGGTCTTCCTGGACGCCTCAGCTGCATGCCATCCCGGAGTCTGTCCTGATTTTGATCGATCTGGCGGGCGGCAAGAAGCGTTTGGGTGGATCTGCATTGGCGCAGGTCACGAGGCAGATTGGGTCTGATTGCCCCGATCTGGACAACCCGGCACAGCTGCCTAAATTGGCGTCGGCCCTGGCCGAATTGCGCGGTCAAAACAAAGTTCTTGCCTATCACGATCGCTCGGATGGGGGGTTGTTCGTAACGCTTGCCGAAATGGCCTTTGCCGGGCGGTGTGGTCTGACGATCAATCTTGATCTGCTCACTATTGACCCGTATGCCGCCGATTGGGGCGACTTCAAGATTCGCCCGGAACAGGTGGCAGTGCAGCGCCTGGAGCTCACCTATCAGGCGCTTTTCAACGAAGAACTTGGTGCCGTGGTGCAGGTTCGCCGCAGCGATCGCGATGCGGTCATGGCGATTCTGCGTGGCCACGGATTGGGCGTCTGCGCCCACGTCGTGGCTATTCCGGATATCTCCGACGAGATTTCAGTCTGGCGTGATGCGAAGAAAATCTGGAGTGCCCCACGCGCCGTTCTACAGGCCATGTGGGCTGAGACCTCCTACCGCCTGGCCGCATTGCGCGACGACCCCGACTGCGCCCGAGAAGAATGGGAAGCGATTGCCGAAGTCGATGCCCCAGGTCTGGAATCGCATCTCAAATTCACATGGCCACCCCTGGCGTCGAGTGGTACCTCCAAAGAAGCGAAGCCTCGCGTTGCGATCTTGCGGGAGCAGGGCGTTAATGGTCAGGTTGAGATGGCTGCAGCGTTTGACTGGGCAGGGTTTACGGCGGTCGATGTCCATATGACCGACTTGTTTAGCGGTCGAAAGTCCCTGACAGATTTCCAGGTGCTGGCGGTCTGCGGCGGGTTCTCTTATGGCGACGTCCTGGGCGCTGGGTCCGGTTGGGCCCGCACCATCCTGAATCATCCGCAACTTTCGGACATGTTTAGCGACTTTTTTGTGCGTTCGGAAACGCTGACATTGGGTGTCTGCAATGGTTGCCAGATGCTTTCCCAGCTCAAGGCGCTGATTCCAGGTGCGCAAGATTGGCCCCGTTTTGTACGCAACCGCTCCGAACAGTTTGAAGCCCGACTCAGCATGGTGGAGATTCTCGCGAGTCCTTCGCTCTTTTTAGCTGAAATGGCGGGGAGTCGGCTCCCAATCGTGGTGTCTCATGGCGAAGGGCGCGTCTCCGGACCTTCGAATGACGCGTCGATCGAGTATGCTTCGGCCAACCCAGCGATGCGGTTTGTCGATGGTTTAGGTGCAGCGGCAAAGCGCTACCCTGCGAACCCGAACGGCTCGGCGGGTGGCCTGACTGGATTCACATCGGATGATGGTCGGGCGACGATCTTGATGCCGCACCCTGAACGGATAGTCCGTACGGTGCAGTGCAGTTGGGCGCCTCCGAGCTGGTTTGAACCTGGGTTCGGTGACGCATCCCCCTGGTTAAAGATCTTCCTGAACGCCCGCAACCAGTTTCGTTGAAACGAGCCGAGTTTACTCAACGGCCTACCTCTTCATCCACTAGAACATGCTTTCAACTGCCGGCATCACGATGCAATTTGGGGCTAAGCCTCTGTTCGAAAACGTCAGCGTCAAGTTTGGTGATCGCAATCGGTACGGCTTAATCGGTGCAAATGGCTCGGGAAAGTCGACCTTCATGAAAATTCTAGGTGGCGATCTGGACCCGAGTGGGGGCAATGTCGCCCTCGACCCAGGGATTCGCCTTGGCAAACTCCTCCAGGATCAATTTGCCTTTGAGAACGACCGTGTGCTCGATGTCGTCATGATGGGTCATGCGGAAATGTGGGCGGCGATGACCGAGCGTGACGCGATCTACGCCAATCCCGAAGCTACTGAAGATGATTACATGCGGGCGGCGGACCTTGAAGCCCGATTTTCAGAGTTCGATGGTTACACCGCCGAGGCCCGTGCTGGCGAGTTGCTGCTTGGCGCCGGTGTCGCCACCGAGCTCCATCAGGGCCCAATGAGCGAAATCGCCCCGGGCTGGAAACTCAGGGTCTTGCTGGCCCAGGCGCTTTTTGCAAACCCCGACGTACTGTTGCTCGACGAACCGACTAACAACCTGGATATCGATACGATCCGGTGGCTGGAAGGGGTGCTCGACGGGCGCGATTCAACGATGATCATCATTTCGCACGATCGTCACTTTTTGAACTCGGTATGCACCCATATCGCTGACGTCGATTATCGGGAGGTCCGTGTTTATCCTGGGAATTATGACGACTACATGCTCGCCAGCGTTCAGGCCCGTTCGCGACTGACCTCGGCTAACGCACGCGCGAAGGAGCGGATCCAGGAACTTCAGGAGTTCGTTCAACGATTTGCTGCAAACAAAGCCAAGGCACGTCAGGCGACGTCGCGCGCCAAACAGATCGAAAAGATCAAGGCAGAGGCCGTTGAAGTCAAGCCAAGTAGCCGCCAGCATCCATTCATGCGGTTCGAACAGTCAAAACAGCTCCACCGCAATGCCCTCGAGGTTGAAAATCTGGGCCACCGATATGCGGGCGCCGAGGCATCTGTTTTTTCAGGACTGACAACGATTATTGAGGCGGGGGAGCGCATTGCGATTGTGGGTGCTAATGGCGTCGGTAAATCAACGCTACTGCGGGCGATGGCCGGTGAGGCCGTCAGTGGTCTCAAGGCGTCCCTTGGGCGGATTCGATGGGCCGACAATGCCGACGTGGGTTACATGGCTCAGGACGTTTATCCAGATTTCGAGTCCGAGCAGACGCTTACGGATTGGATTGGACGCTACACCCAAGAGGGTGACGATGAGCAGGCGGTTCGTTCAATCCTCGGCCGGATGCTTTTCTCAGGTGATGATGTTCGCAAGGCCGTGCGGGTGCTCTCTGGTGGTGAAAAGCACCGAATGAGTTTTGGCCGACTGATGCTGGGTCGACACAACGTACTCTTGATGGATGAACCGACGAATCACCTCGACATGGAGTCAATCGAGTCCCTCCAGATGGCCCTTGAAAAGTACGAAGGGACGATCATCGTTGTTTCTCACGATCGGCAGTTCGTTGACGCGGTCGCCAATCGAATCTTTGTTGTGAAGACTGGCGGTCAAATCATTGATTGGCATGGTAATTATGAAGACTACCTGGACAGTGAAGGACTGAGTTGACACCCGTGAGTGCATTTTTTTCCGAACATGTCACCCAGGTTCACCACTGGAACGACACGCTCTTCAGCTTCAGGACGACCCGCGATTCAACACTTCGGTTCAAGAACGGCCATTTCGTGATGATTGGCCTGCCGGTCGACGGCAAACCACTCCTGCGCGCTTACAGCATTGCGAGTGCAAATCACGAGGAGCACCTTGAATTTCTCAGCATTAAGGTGCCGAACGGACCGTTGACCTCGCGCCTTCAACACCTGAAGATCGGTGATTCGCTCCTGGTTGGACGCAAGCCGGTTGGCACCCTGGTGCTCGATGACTTAAAGCCCGGCAAGCGTTTGATTATGCTGGCCAGTGGCACAGGTTTGGCTCCTTTTCTGAGCATTACTCAGGATCCCGAAACCTATGAGCGCTTTGAGGAAGTGGTGCTGCTCCACGGAGTCCGCCTTGTGAGTGAACTCGCGTACCGCGAGTTCTTCACGGAGACGCTACCCAATCATGAATTCCTGGGAGATCTCGTCAAACCGGCGCTACGTTATGTTCCTACGGTGACTCGCGAAGCGTTTGTAAGGCAGGGCCGGGTGACTGAACTGCTTGACGACTCACATGCGAATGACGTCCTCGGCGGACGCCCGCTTAATCCCCTCGAAGATCGGGCAATGATCTGTGGCAGCCCAGCGATGCTGGCGGACCTGCGCGCGATCCTGGATCACAAGGGCTTCTCGGCGTCGCCCCAGACTGGTGTGCCCGGCGATTATGTGTTCGAACGAGCGTTCGTCGAGAAATGATTAATAAGGTGGTTGATTCAATGCATGCGGCGTTGGCCGGCGTGCAGGATGGCGACACCGTCATGATCGGCGGTTTTGGTGGCGCTGGACAACCTTCTGCCCTGATCGAAGCGCTTGTCCAGCAAGGCGCTCGCGATTTGATCATTGTCAACAACAATGCGGGCAACGGCGAAACTGGGCTAGCGGCTTTGCTCAAGGCAAAACGGGTCCGAAAACTTCTATGTTCTTACCCCCGCCAGGTGGATTCCCATGTCTTCGACGGACTCTATCGGCGCGGTGAGATCGAACTTGAATTGATTCCACAGGGAAATCTCGCGGAGCGAATCCGTGCCGCGGGCGCTGGAATTGGAGCGTTTTTTACCCCGACCGGTTTTGGGACCCAGCTCGCCGAAGGCAAAGAAACCCGACGAATCGGTGATCGCGACTATGTGTTAGAGATGCCCATTCCCGCGGACTTTGCGCTGATCATGGCAGAGCAGGCCGACCGCTGGGGTAACCTGACTTATCGAAAGACTGCGCGCAATTTTGGCCCAATCATGGCAATGGCGGCTCGAATAACCGTTGCCCAGGTGCACAAGATTGTTCCGTTGGGCGAGATCGACCCTGAGCATGTCATCACCCCCGCCGTCTACGTTCAACGCGTGATTCAGGTGGGGGAGGGCCTATGAAACCGACCGCCTGGACTCGCGACGAAATGGCCGCCCGGATTGCACGAGACATTCCCGAAGGCGCTGTTGTCAATTTGGGCATTGGAATGCCAACGTTGGTTGCCAACCATTTACCGTTGGGCCGCGAGGTTTTACTTCATAGCGAAAATGGCGTCCTTGGCATGGGCCCCGCGCCGGCAGCAGGCGACGAAGACTGGGACCTGATCAATGCGGGCAAACAACCAGTCACCCTGCGAAAGGGCGGAAGCTTCTTCCATCACGCCGATAGTTTTGCATTGATGCGGGGAGGGCATCTCGACCTATGCGTGCTGGGCGCCTTCCAGGTTTCCGCTCAGGGCGACCTCGCCAACTGGCATACCGGTGCCGTCGACTCGATCCCCGCCGTCGGCGGCGCAATGGATCTCGCGACTGGGGCCAAACGCACCGTCGTCATGATGGAACACCTCACAAAAAGTGGCGAAAGTAAGCTCGTCCCACAATGTACGTATCCACTGACCGGAATCGGCTGTGTCCGTCGTGTCTATACCGATTTAGCAGTTATCGAACTCAACCCAGAAGGTCCGGCGATCGTCATCGAACGCGTCGAGGGGCTCTCGTTCGATGAGTTACAACGACTAACCGCCATTGGGCTGACTCGCGGACCGCATTGAACCCAGGAACAAAGATGAACACCGAACCTAACCACCGATATGCTTATATTTGCGATGCCATACGGACGCCCTTCGGCCGATACGGTGGCGCACTTTCTAGCATTCGAACCGATGAACTCGGCGCATTGCCCCTGCGCGCGTTGATCGAACGAAATCCCGGCGTCGATTGGAATGCAATCGAAGACGTCATTTATGGATGTGCTAATCAGGCGGGCGAAGACAATCGAAACGTTGCCAGGATGAGTGCATTGCTGGCAGGGCTGCCTATTGACGTGCCAGGTGCCACAATCAACCGCCTGTGCGGTTCGGGACTTGATGCGCTTGGAATTGTGGCCCGGGCAATCCGCGCCGGTGAAATAGGGCTTGCGATTGCGGGAGGCGTCGAGAGCATGAGTCGCGCTCCATTTGTGATGCCAAAGGCTGACAGTGCTTTCTCACGCAACCACGCGATATTCGATACCACGATTGGCTGGCGCTTCATCAATCCCGCGATGAAAGCCGCTTATGGTGTTGATTCTATGCCGGAAACTGCTGAGAACGTCGCAACGGATCATGGCATCGACCGGGCATCCCAAGACCGGATGGCATTAGCCAGCCAGACGAGAGCGATTCACGCCCAAAAAAGCGGATTTTTTGAGCAAGAAATAACCCCAGTAGTAATCCCGCAAAAGAAGGGGGATTCGATTCGCGTGACTCAGGACGAACACCCGCGCGAAACCAGCATGGAAGCACTTGCCAAACTCAAGGGCATCGTAAAACCAGACGGCACTGTCACCGCGGGCAATGCCTCAGGGGTGAACGATGGCGCATGTGCGCTTATATTGGCAGATGAGGCCACCGCGCACCGCTACCACCTAACTCCCCGGGCGCGTGTTCTTGGAATGGCCGTAGCCGGCCTGGCACCAAGGGTGATGGGGATGGGCCCGGCGCCCGCCACGCGCAAGGTGCTGGCCTTGACAGGCTTGGCGCTTGAGGATCTAGATGTCATTGAACTGAATGAGGCCTTTGCGGCGCAAGGCCTCGCAGTGTTGCGGGATCTCGGCTTGCCCGACGATGATCCTCGCGTCAATCCAAACGGTGGTGCGATCGCACTTGGTCATCCGCTAGGTGCAAGCGGTGCACGGCTGGCGACGACCGCGATCAACCAGTTGCATCGAATCAAGGGGCGATATGCGCTTTGCACGATGTGCATTGGCGTAGGTCAGGGAATCGCACTCGTTCTCGAGCGGGTATGACCAGCCGCCCATCGTTCAGATTAACGCGGCGTGACAACCATCGGCGTCAACGACCTGTAACTCGAACCCGTTGCGCGGTACCGTCACCTCGGGGCCTGGGTGATACAGACCGAGGGCGGTTTTCCAAGACACTTCGGGGTGGCAAAACACCATCAAGATACCGGTGAAATCCGCTGGTCGGCGAGCAGCCGAACCGTTTCTCAGACGTTCGAGGTCAGGCCCAATTCCGGACACAGCGTTCGGTAGCCAAAGGCGCGTCAAGATTCCGACTCGAACTGGTGGGCTGGAATGATCGGCCCAATCTGCCTCAGAGGCATCGGCAATTGCCACATCGAACTTGCGGGCCGCCGCGGACGGCCATTCACAGTGAACCTGGCCATGTCGTTGGGTGTCCGCTGTGGTAATGCCATAAGGTCCATCAATTCTCAAAGCGAGTTCATAGTGCACCAAGGCCTTGAGATCACCTTCGCTCAGAAAACGCAGCGGGTGGGCGCGAAAGTGAAGTGCTACTGCTGCAAGGGATTCACGCAGTTGAGGAAAGATTTCGGGGGACATTTTGTTGGTAACAGAGAAGTGGGAAAAGTAGTTGCAGCCAGCGGCGCAACGGGGACACATCACATCAGACTCGGGTTCGGGCGTCAATGGCCTAATCGAGGTTGGAGGCGGTGTGATGTGTTAGTAAGTTAACATAATATACATTATACGCGCTTTGATATTGGCTATGATGGCGCATGATTCCCTTGAGCCAGCGACCATGTCGACAATCCTCATCCTCAACGGCCCTAACTTAAACCTGCTCGGACAGCGCGAACCGTCCACGTATGGTTCAGGCTCACTAGCTGACCTTGAGGCCCTATGCGTTGAAACGGCTCGTTCACTGAACCTGACGGCCGAGTGCCACCAATCTAATCACGAAGGGGTTTTGCTCGACCATATACACGCCGCAGGCGCGCGGCACAGCGAGGGATCGCTGTTTGGGATTGTCCTGAACGCCGGCGCATTCAGTCATACCTCAATCGCTCTTCACGACGCGATCAAGGGCATCTCGCCCACTCCAGTCGTCGAAGTTCACATATCGAATGTCCACGCCCGGGAGTCTTTTCGACACCACTCGTGGATTTCTTCCGTCGCTGCCGGAATTATTATCGGACTGGGCTTTGACGGCTATCGACTAGCCATTCATTCCCTGGCGGAAAAAGCAAAAAAGGCCCGGATATCCTAAATGGTCCCGAGCCTCTGTAGCCAGTCAACTGAGTGAGAGCCTGTTAGGCTCTCGCCGAAAATGCCTTAGTAGCGCGACCCGCCGCCACCGCCGCCGCCACCACCGTATCCACCACTGCCACCACCACCGTAGCCGCCACCGCCGCCGCCGTATCCGCCGCCGCCGCTGCCACCACCACCGTAGCCGCCGCCGCCGCTACCGCCGCCACTGCGACGGCCGCCGAATCCACCACCACCGCCTGCACCACCGCCGCCGCCGCCGAAGCCGCCGCTCCGGGGGGCCTGGGGGATAGACTCGTTGACGCGCAAATTACGCCCGCCGACGGCGCGGCCGTTAAGGGCACTGATTGCAGCCTGAGCCTCTTCATCCGTGCCCATCTCGACAAAGCCGAAACCCTTAGAACGACCGCTTTCACGGTCCATGATGACCTGTGCGGATACAACGCTACCGTGTTCCGAACATAGTTGTTGCAGATCCTCGCTGGTCGTACTGTAGCTAAGGTTGCCGACGTAAAGCTTCTTGCCCAAGTGGGACGCTCCG
>Ga0114972_10000712_pt1 | contig 24882 bp, 18 predicted proteins | sample M_140807_EF_Meta_FD_87354 | JGI IMG/M metagenome (GOLD analysis project Ga0114972, IMG submission 87354) | Freshwater microbial communities from Lake Montjoie, Canada to study carbon cycling - M_140807_EF_MetaG | ecosystem: Environmental > Aquatic > Freshwater > Lake | place: Lake Montjoie...
CCCGCCTGCGGATGGCCGAGCAGGGCGTCGAGGTTGGCGAGATGGAGCAGGCGGTGCAGCAGGCCGCTGTCCCGCAGATGTCCCTTGGAATGCTTGACGAGCCGCTTCGTCGCCTGCTTCACATAGGGCGGAAGCCTGCGCCAGAGAAACGTGCCGTGGGCGATCTCAAAATAGTCCCGCGCGGTCGGAGGTGAAAAAAAAGGTCTGGATCGCGGGCCACGAGATCCCGGTCGCTCCCTCTCTCCAGGTCGAACCGGCGCCAATCGGCAGGCAGAGACCCAGCCAGCGTGGTCTTGCCGCACTGCCGAGGGCCAATGATGGCAATGCAGGGAAACGCCGCGAGATACTCGGCAAAAAGGGGCTCACAGGCTCGTTTCATGCCTTGCAGAATAAAATCTGTGGTTTTGAAATGCAAGGCAGTCGTGGCGTTGTTGATCCCCGCACGTCAGCCGCCGTCTCCTTTTTTCCCAAATGGAATCGGGATTGGCGTCGGTGGTCGCGCATCGAAGCCGGTCCTCCGACTGCCGCTGGACGGTCTCGGATCGGCAAGGGTCTTGTTGCTTTGGCGCCTGCTGCACATGCAGGCATGATGCAGGCACGCCATGAATCAAATCACGGTCCGCAACATTCCCGCGGCGGTTGAGGCACGGCTTCGGACGATGGCTGATCGCCTCGGTTTGAGCCTCAATCAGACGGTGATCCGCCTGCTGGAGGCGGCGACTGGGGGAAGGCCCGACGCGCCGAAGCGTGATCTATCGCAGATCGCCGCCCGGTGGAGCGACCGCGAGGCCGACGCCTTTGATCGTGCGACGGCGCCCTTCGAGTCGGTCGACGAGGAGGTTTGGCGGTGACCGGTTGATGCGCGGTCAGCCGAAACTCCAGGAGCGGCTCGAGTCCGCGGACGAAGTGCTGCTCCCCGTGACCGTGCTCGGAGCGTTGTGCGCTGGATTCGAAGGCGGAAGTCGACTGGCGGAAAATCTGGCTCTGCTGGCCGCATTCCGCAGTCAGCCTGGTTTTGTCGTCGTCGATCTCACCGACAACATCGCCCAGCGGTATGCGGCGATCGTGATGTCGCTCAAGCAGCAGGGCATGCCCATTCCGACGAACGACATCTGGATCGCGGCGGCAGCGCTCGAAAATGGCGGTCGGATCATCGCGTACGACCACCGTTTCAAGGCCGTCGCAGGCTTGATGGTCGAAGCCCCGTAGCCGCAAAGCAGCCCGGAGCGGAAGCGACGGGATCGGCGTCACGCGACGGCTCGGCATCCTGCTGCAGTCGCTCGGGTTGTCGGGCTCGGCCATTCCCGAGATCGCCCCCGTCACTGGCGGTAGCGCCCTGTTGTTCGGATGCTGGCACTGACCGAGTTCGAGCGTTGCCTGCTGAGCTGGATCCAGGCGATCCACGAGGCCACGGACGGCCAGGTGATCGCGATCGACGATAAGACGCTCCGGGGCAGCTTCGACAAGGCAAGCAACAAATCGGCCATCCACATGATCAGTGCCCAGGCCTCGGCCAACTCGATTCCAGCCCCTGCGGCATCCGCTTTCCGGCCTGCCTTAGGCCTCACGTGGCAAACGGCGGAAGGATCGCGGACAGCTCCTGGCGGAACCTGTTGAGGTCCATCCGGCCGAAAAAGAGCTGATGCTCACGCAGGCGGAGGATGCCGAGGGAGTCCAGCGTCGCGAAGTGCTCCCCGACCACGCGCCGGGCCTCGACTACCTTGGGGTGGTCGAGGTGCGTCGCCGCGAGGGCGCGGACCACCGAGTCCTCCTCCGGCGTGATCATGGCGATGATACGGTAGACGTCCATCGCGTGGTGCCGCGCCATGTCCTTGCGCGCGTCGTGGCAGCGGTCCCGGAAGGCCAAGAGCTTCATGAGCAGGTAGGTGAACGACTGGGGCACGTAGACCAAGACGCCTGCATCACCGAGCGGAACGGGAAACGTGTGCTCCTCGACCGCGACGGCCTCATCCAACGGGTGGGCGTGGAGCCCCCCGAATGCCCTGGGTCGCACCCGACGGTCGTCGCGCTTCACTGATTTCGGGTCGAAGAGGTCGCCAAGGGGGCCCACCATCAGGTCGAGTTTGATCGACCCCACGGGTTCCACAGGCTTGGCGAACTGCAGATACTCGCTGCCGGGTACCGCGGCGAAGCCGAGCCCGTCCACGGCGCCACGGACGAGCTTCATGCGCTGAGCGCTGACGACGACCTCGGCGCGGAGGAAAAGGTCGATGTCGTGCGTGGTGCGGTTGTCGGGCAGCAGCTCCGGTCTGAAGAGCGTGCGCAGCTCGGATTGAACGATCGAACGCTGCTTGAGGTAGAGCCCGTACCCTCCGGCGATGATGAGTGGGACGGACTCGTCAAGCGCGGCGTGCAGTCCGAGGAGGCACTCCTGGAGAGGGTCTGGTTCGGTCATGGAGCATCCATGGTCTGGCGAAGTTCGTCCAGGATGAGGGAGCGGACCTGCTTCGCCGTTTCCTGCTCTCGCTTATCGCCGGAGGCGAGTTCGAGATAGGTCTGGACCGGCGAGGCAAAGGGGAGGTCACCGCGACGGCGCACGTCGAAGTAGGCTGTCGGGTCGTCCGTCTCGATCAGCTCCAGGTTCGCGAAGCGCTCACCCTCGGTGAACTCACCTCCGAGCGTGCCGAGCAGGATAACACTCGAGTCGGTGTAGAAGCGGACCCGCTCCTCCCGGCCCATGACCGCGTAGCGGTCGGTGGAACTCTGGCCCGTCAGGACAGTCTGCGCGGGCGCGGTGGTGAACCGCGCCGCCAGCGCGGCGCGGTCCAAGGAGGTTGAGCCGACGACACGCCGTCGGACCTTGGGCGGGCGGTACGCGCCGGCGAGCTTGTCCAGGAGCGGCTCCGGCTGCAAAAGGCGTGCCCGCCCGCCGCGGCGCTCGATAAGCACGTCATCCTCCAGTCGGCGGAGCGCCTTGGAGATCGTTGTGAGGGTGATGCGCCCCCCGCGTTCGCGGATGAACCGGTCAAGATCGGCGAGGGACTCGGTCCGTGGGCGGAGGAGGAGTGCCCGAGCGACGAGGGACGTGTTTCCGCGGTACACCTCGCGGATGGGGTAGGACTCACGGAACTTGTTGGGCGCACCCGTGCGGAGCACGAGGAGCTTCCCGGGAACGACGACAAGGGCGTTCCCGCTGAGGTCTATCCCGCTCACGCCGGCCTGCTCCAGTTCTCGGAGGCGCTCGGGGCTGAGGTAGGGGACGACCACCAGCGGCCGGGCGTTGAGTCGATCGGCGAAGGCCCTGACCTGGGCGATCGCCTCAGTGAGGACCTTGGGAGTGCTGCGCCCCTTGAACTCGGCGACGAAGCGGTACTCTGCCCCCTCCCACGAGGCTCGGAGCGTCGCGTCGGGGCCCAGGGCACTCTTGCGGTCGGTCCATACGAGGTCCAGAGGCGGCACGCATACCTCGCCCGAAATGAGACGAACGAGCATCTCAGACTCAGAGAGGGGTTTATCCGGCAATTTCATCGTATTGTCCTAATATATCATATTGTCCTATTCCAGACAATCGTTTATTTCAGGACAAATAAATAGCCCGGTCAATGGCACCTCCGCAATTTCCCGGCTGGCGAGCGATTCGTGCGTCGGCTAAGAAGCCGCCCCGGCGCCCGGGGGCGGTTCCCGGAACGCCTGCCTTGCCCCCTAGAGTGGCGGATTTCTAGCGTCGGCGCGGAGGCTCTCCCGTCCGCCCCATGACGGGCTCGTTGATGCCGTGCGTCCGGCAGGGTCCTCGGCAAAAAAGACCAAGGTCACCCGTGCAGCCACCGTAGGTATCCCTGCAGCCGGGCCTGTGCCACGGCGTCGCCGGCGGCGACGGCTTCCGCGAGACGCCGCCGCGCGGCCAGACTGCTGATTCGTGTGCGCACAAAGAGCGTTAAGTCGGCGCTGCAGCGGCGGCAGACCTGGCGGGCGGTCTGGGTGGCTCGGCAGACCGGGCACTGGATGATGGGCCCTTCGTTGCCGGGCATGTCGGCGGTCATCCTGGCTCCTCCGATCCGCTCAACCGGCTGCATAGAACAAGAGGTCGTCGAGCTCCGCCACGAGCCCGCCGAGGAGCGATTCGTCGCCCGCAGCCCGCGCCTCGGCGACCAGCTGCAGCAGTCGTTCCACGTCGGCCGCATCCTCCGGGCCGAGGGTCGCAAGTGCCCGCTTGGCCCGGTGGAGGATCGCAGCATGTGGATCGGCAGGGACCGGATCGCTCGCACCGCCGCCGGCCTGGTGGGCTGCGGTCGAAGCGACCGATGACGAGAAACCGGGGAGCCGCCCGAGTCGTTCGGCCGCCCCCGCCGCGTTTTTCATCGTCGAGAGCGCATCGACGATCGCCAGTCGCTGCGAGATGCCGGACTTGCTCTCGATGGCAGTGACCTCGAGCGTGCCATCGAGCGAGAGTTCGAACCGCACGTGGATCCGCCCGTCGCAATCGGACGAAGCGTTGAGCCCCTCGAGCATGAAGCGGCCGATCTGCCGGTTCTCCTCCAGTCGCGGGCTCTCCCCCTGGAAGACCTCGATGGCGGCCATGTCCTGCATGTCGTCGTGCGTGAAAAAAAGATCCTCGAAGCGGGCCGGAAGCGGTGCGTTGCGGTGCAGAATCGGGCAGAAGGCGAGGTGCGCGCCGTGGGGGCCGTCGGTCATGGCCGCGATCCCCAGCGTGTGCGTGGCGACGTCGACGAGCACCGGGCCGATCGCCAGCCCGGCGATCGCCGCGGCCTGCGTGCCCGCGCCGAGCGCGACGGCGAGATCGGGATCGACGCTCCACCGCGGCTCGCGCCTGAATTCCTCGCGGAGCCGACGCTGCACCAGCGGCGTGCGGGACGAGCCGCCGACGAGGATCAATTCGTCGATCTGGGAGAGCGAGAGCCCGGCATCGACAATCGCCATGTCGACGCAGACGATCGTCCGGTCCACGAGTGTGCGAATCAACCGCTCGTACTCGTCGCGGCTGACATCAATGTCGAGACTGACTTGTCGGCCCTTGACCGTGGCGATGAACTCCTCGACGATCCGCGCCGTGGCGGCGGTCGAAAGCTCGCACTTCGCCCGTTCGCAGCCGGTGAGCAAACGCCAGCGGGTGCTCCCGTGGGCCATGAGGTCGTGGCCATGCTCCTGGAGAAATCGATCGGCGACATACCGGGCCAGCAGTTCGTCGAAGTCGTCGCCACCGAGGCTCGTGTCTCCCTTGCTGGAGAGCACCTCCACGACGCCCCGCTCCATCCGCACGATCGACACGTCGAACGTGCCGCCGCCGAGGTCATAGATCATGACGTGCCGACGTTCATCGGAGCCGGCGTCATAGACGAGACTGGCGGCGGTCGGCTCGTTGATGATCCGCTCGACGGTCAGCCCGGCGAGCCGCCCCGCCTCCAACGTGGCCTGTCGCTGCGGTTCGTCGAAGAAGGCGGGCACCGTGATCACGGCCCGGCTCACCGGGCGGCCGAGGGCACGCTCGGCACGAGCCTTGAGCGCTTGGAGGATGACGCCGCTGATCTCCTGCGGCGTGTAGGACGTGCCGGCCATGGGGAGCGTCACGGCCTGGCCCATGCGCCGCTTCACCGAGGCGATCGTGCGGTCCGGAAAGGCGGCGAGCTGGTTGCGGGCGGCTTGCCCCACGAGCAGGCGGCCGTCGGCTCCGATGCCGACGACCGACGGTACGAGGGCCGTGCCACCTTCCTCGAGCACCCGCACCCGCCCGTCGATGGAGACGGCGACGACGCTGTTGGTCGTCCCCAGATCGATGCCGATCACCGGCGAGTCGTCCGTCATGGCTTGCTTCCGATCTGACGTGTCCATGGTGTGGTCACTCCTCTCCCTCCCGATCAACGGGACACTCCCACCTCGGCCGGCCGCAGCACCACGTCGCGGAGCAGATATCCGGGCCGGTACTGCTTGGCCACGTGCCCCTCCGGCACCGCTGGATCCTCCGCGATGTCGATCGCCCGCATCCGCTCCGCATCGAACGGCTCGTGAAGCACGTCGATCCGTCGGATCTCCGCCTGCTCCATCAGCCGCCGCGTCCTCACGAGCACGAGCTCGAGCCCCTGCCCCGCATCGGCCAGCGACGTCGCGGCCGCGGCGACCGCCTCCCGCGGCATGCCGGCACGCCGCTCACCGTCCCCTGTGGCCCGGCGCACGTGCGCGTCGAAGACCTGCCGCAGCCGGCCGACAAGGCCGGCCGCGAGCGTGCGCACCAGCCATGATGATTCGGCGAGGCAGGAATCCCAGGCAGCGGCCGGTTCCGGCGGCGCTGCGTCGGCGGTTTCGCGAGCGGTGGATTCGTCGGTATCCGTCGCGCTGGCAGTGATCGTTTCGGCCTCGGTGGCGATGGCGATCACCGCCCGCTCCAGGCTTTCCTCGACTTCCGAGAGTGCCATGGCCAACGGGCGGATCGCCTCGGTGCTCCCGGCCGCCGCGAGCCTGGCCGGAGTGCCAGCGACGACCGACTGCAGTGCGGTTTCCAATCGCGACAGCCGTTCGGCCACAATGCCGAGGCGGCGGTCGAGACAGCCGTCGACGAGGCCCTCGAGCCCCGCGGTCAGATCCCGGCCCGCCCTGACCTGGAGCTTGAGCTCGTGCCGCAGGGCGGTGAATTCCGCGACGATGTCAGCGGCGCCGACAAGATTGGATTCGTCCTCCGGCTCACGATCGATGGGGTCGCTGCTCATCCGTCGCGATCCTGGGGGGCATTGCCAAGGGCCAGGAGCACGCGCGTGGGGAGCCGCGGCGGCCGCGAGGCTGCGGCGACGATGATCGCCTCGAGGGCAGCCCGCGGCTGTGGTGGCTGGAAGGCCGATTCTGCCAGCGGCAGCGGGTCGCAGAAAGCCTGCATGGCGGTGTGCAATTCCCGAAACCGCTCCGGTTCGCGGTCGGGTGGATGCTGCCTGACTGCCTCGAGATATGCGGCGCGGGCCTCCTCCGGCGTAGCCGTGGCGGGCAGTCCGAGGGCGAGATGGGCCGCCGGTGGGAGCCCGTTGAGCGGCATGTTGTCGGCCATGGTGGAAACCCTCCGGTCAAAGGCTGCTGCAGGTGCTGTCAACGCTCCGACAAATCGATCATCTCGTCTGGTGAGATCCCCAGCCGGGCCAGAAGGCTCGCGATTCGCCTCGCGTTTTTTTCGTTCATCGGCCCCATGAACAGCGGGACGATTTCGGCCACCGCTTCCGGGCCGCCGCGCTCGAGGATGACCTGCAGCAAGGGGGGCAAATTGGACGAGCCGAGGGCGCCTCCCGGCGGGGCAAAGCCACGGCCTGCGGACCGAAACCGTGCCTGTCGCTTCTGGTCCTTGGCCGCTTCGATCGCCTGCCGGGCTGCCGTGACGATCCCACGCAGTCGTTGGGCCGTCGCCGGATTCTGCTCGATGGCGATGAACTTTTCCACGAGGGTGAGCCGTTTCTCAGCCTTCCGGGTCGTCAGCGAACTGGGGGCGGTCCGAGTCAGCCACTCGAGCACTTCCGCGGCTGCCCGGGGCTGGTTGTCGGCCAGTCGGGCGATGCCCTTGGGCTCGCGCTTGGGATTCACCGTGCCGAAGAAATCATGGGTCGCGAGCCAGCGGAACGCGGCCCAGAACCCGGGATCGTTGACCGGCAGGTCGCTCCCCCCGCCGAACAAGCTGCCCAGCGTCCATGTGCCATCCAGCCCCAGTCGTCGACTGAATGCCCGGCCGATGGCGAACGCGGGGTGATCCTCGCCGGCGAGCGGAATCCCACACCGTTGAAGCTCCATGAAGAAGCAGGCGACATGCGCCAGCGGCACGATCGGGGAGTCGATCGCCACATTCTTTGCGGCGTGTTGAATTCGCGTGCGGATCGGCTCGATTCTCGCCGCCGGGCACTTCAGTCGCACCAACGCCTCATGGAGCATCATGTCGCTGGTCAGGTCGTCCGGCGACTCCCGCCGGCCGGCATCCAACGCCGCCGCAACGCCGGCCTCGTTCCCTTCGCGGAGCAGCAGCGCCGCCTCCAGGAACGGGATCCACCTCCGGGGCATCCAGTTGGGCCAGGCGGCGATGCATGCCTCGAGTGCCCCCCGGGCGTCCGAGAGCGAGTCCTCCGCCGCCGCCCGCGATGACGCCCGTAGAAGCTCGAATCGCCAGGGTGTGGCCTTCGAACCCATGTCGCCGGTCCGCTGATCCGTGAGGCTTTTCACCAGCGGCTCGGCCCGCGCGAACTCTCCCGCGGCGATGAACCGATCGATGAGGTCGCCGACATGCTGATACTGGTCGGGAAACAGGCCGACGAACGCCAGCTTGGCATCGATCAGCGCCCGGCCGGCATCACCGCGCGAATCGTCCTCCTCCGCCAGCGTCGCGAGCAGGTCGATCAGAGTCTCGTGGGCCCGACGATTGCGAGGATGGCGCTGGAGCGACTCGCACAGCAGCCGTTGGCAGACCCGTTCTTCTTGCGGGGTCAAATCGCGTAGGAACCCGTCTTCCCGATCGAGGAGCGAAGAGGCGGCCCGCTCGAGGGTCACGCTGGCGAGTGCCGCACGAAGCGGCTCGGGGAGATGCGTGAGCCCGGGCAGATCACGATCCACATACTCCCGCGCGCCCTGCCGAACCTCATCGTCGGCGTCGACGAACCGCTGGAGATGCAGGAACTGCAGCCGGGTATTCCGGGGATCGTCGGCCGGTCCCGCGGTGCTCCGGCAGAGGGCCAGAAACGGTTCGTGATCCGACTGGGGGAAGGCCAGAGCACGGCAGGCGGCGGAGAACTCGCTCACAAAATCGGGATCGAGCGGGCGACAGTGCTTCTCGAGGCGGATCGCGAGCGCGGCCTGCGAGGCCGAAAACGTACGTTCCCCGTCGCGATGCCGGACCGCCGCGATCTCACGGGCAGCGGTCCACAGGGAAGCTCTCCGCATCAGGCTGACGGCGGCAGCCTCCATCCCCGACGTGCCATCAGCCGGCGCCGGGGATTCTACGGTGGCCGCGTCCCACGCGCGGCCGAGCGTGGTGGCGATCCGGGCCGGGCGCCGCCCGGCCTCCAGTCGGTGCCAGGCCTCCCGGGCGGCGGCGCGATCGCCGCGCTGGAAAGGTACGAGCCCGCGGATGAACAGCCGCCAGTCGGCGTAGGGGCTTTTCCGCGCGATCGCCGTGAGACGATCGAGGGCAGCATGCGGCTCGCCTCGCGCGCAGAGGTCGAACGCCTCCAGGACGAGGGCCAACTCGGCGTGAAGATCAGCCGACAGGGCGTGGCGAGCCGCCGGATCGAACAGCGCCCTGTCTTCCGCCGGCTCATCCGGCGACGCGATGGGCGCGAGATCCAACAGCTCGGCCTCCGCGGGCGGACGAGGCTGCCAGCCCTCGGGACTGTGGAGCCTGTTTTTGCGCCGGCGGGCAAGTTCGGCCTGGCGACGTTTCTGATCGGATTGCTTCTTCGAGCCCATGCGGCCAGCCTCCATGCGAACTCAGTACACTAATCCTACCCGAAAAGGATCGGCCGCCGTCTGGCACGATGTCATTGCCCGGCAGCGTCACCATTCACGGGGTGGGGAGCCGTGCAGCGGGTTTTTGGGCCGGGCCTCACCCCAGCCCGCAAGGACCGAATCCGATGCTTGTCCGAAACGTGCTCCTTTTTGCCGCTTGCCTCGGCTTCGGTCGTGCCGTTCACGGGGCCGAGCCGTTTGAAGCGTTTTTGGAGAAGCACTGCGTCCGCTGTCATGGCCCGCAGAAGGAAGAGGGAGATATCCGGATCGACCGGCTGTCGCGCGACTTCAAGGCGGGCTCGGATAGCCACAACTGGGCAGAAGCCCTCGAGAGGGTCAACCGTGGCGAAATGCCTCCGCAGACAGAGCCCCGGCCAACACAGGCGGAGATCGCAGCGTTCGTCTCGAATCTCGCATCGCTCCTTCAAGAGGGTCAGGCAGCGCGCATGGCGGCGCGGCCGGCGGTGGCACACTATCGGCTCAGTCGCAAGGAATACCAAAACACGGTCTATGACCTGCTCGGCGTGCGCTACGATCCGGCCAAACCGGGCGAACTGAACGAAGACACGCTGTGGCACGGCTTCGAGAGGATTGGGTCCGAGCTGTCGCTTTCGGCGTCCCATATCGATCGCTACTACCGCGCGGCGGGGCTCGTGCTGGATCGTGCCTTTCCTGTTTCGTCGGGGGAGGCTCGCAAGGTTCGCAAGACCGCTGCCGAGCTGCGTTACAACGGCGGGAAGGCTCAGCAGGAAGTGATGGACCGGTTCGGTATCAAGCGCCCTCTGCGGCATCTGCTTTATCCCGGCAACGTGCATGAGGCGCTTTCGCCGAACTGGTTTGGCGACAGCGGTCCGGAGCACAGCGGGCTTTACAAAGTCCGCATTCAGGCCAGCGGCATTCGTCCGATCGGCGGCCAGACGGCGCACCTCAGCATCGGCAAGCGGACCGGCGAAGAGACTGTCGATGGCCTCATCGATTTCGACATCACGGCTCCCGAGGACAGCCCGCAGGTGCATGAGTTTGAAGTGTTTCTGGAAATGCCAATGTCGCTCGACTTTTGCGTCGTCGCGACCGATGTCGTTGATCGTCGGGCCGGTGCAGCCTTCCGCAACGCCCTCAACAGCGGCAGCTACATCTTCACGCATAGCAGCGAATCGCGACTGCTCGAGCCGAACGCTCCGCAGATGTTCGACGACAAGGGAAACGGACTCTTTTCCACGGTGCTGCTGGATTGGATCGAGTGGGAAGGACCGCTCGAAACCGAGGCGGAAAGATCGCGACGCAGCGGTCTGCTGCCGCCTGATGACGCGACGATCGAAGTGGTCGCTGAGCACTTGCAGCGGTTCGCCGAGCGAGCATGGCGGCGGGCTGTCAAGAAGGAGGAGCTGTCGGATTACGTACGGACATTTCGCTCGGAACGTGATGCCGGTGAGAAGCCTGCCGACGCCTATCGAGTCGCGCTGCAGGGAGTGCTGACATCGCGGCACTTCATCTATCTCGTCGAAGGCGACCCGGTCGCGCGCGACCGGCTCAACGATACGGAGCTCGCGTCGCGGCTGTCGTACTTCCTCTGGAGTTCGATGCCTGACGATGGGCTGTTCGCTGCGGCGCGACGTGGTGCTCTGCAAGGCGAAGGGCTGTTGAAAGAAGTCGACCGGTTGCTCGCCGACGGCAAGACAAATCGATTCATCACCGATTTCGTGCGTCAATGGCTGCAACTGCATCGGCTCGGCATGTTCCCGCCGGACAAGAAGCTGTATCCGAATTACGATGCATGGCTCGAAACGAGCCTGCGTGCCGAGCCCGCCGAGTTCTTTCGCGAGATGTTCGCCGAGAACATGCCGGTCGACCGTTTCATTGATTCCGATTGGACGATGGCCAACGCGCGGCTCTGTGACTTCTACGGGCTGCCCGATCCGAAGACGGGCGGCTTTCAACGAGTCACTCTCGAGCCGGAGAATCATCGAGGCGGATTGCTGACGATGGGCGCGGTGCTCGGGTTGACGTCGGATGGGACACGGCATCGACCGGTGCATCGGGGCGTGTGGGTCAGCGAAGCAATCTTCAACAAAACTCCGCCTCCTCCTCCGGCCAACGTCGATCCGATCGAACCGATTCCTCCGACGGGAAACAAGATCACGATCCGCCAGCGAATCGAAGCGCACGCCGAGAATGCCAGTTGTGCCGCGTGCCATCGCAACATCGACCCGCTGGGATTGGCGTTCGACCACTATGACGCCGTTGGGCAATGGCGCGCGCGCGAGCTGGTGCCGACGGGCATCGGCGAGAATCCGTTGGTGGACGCTTCCGGGGTGATGCCCGACGGTCGCTCGTTCAAAGACTCGATCGAATTCAAGACGCTGCTCATCGAAGACCGCAGCCACATCGCCCGTGCCTTCATCGAGCACCTCTGCACCTACGCCCTCCGCCGAGTGCTCACGGTCGACGATCAAGCCGCCCTGAAGCAGATCGAAGCCGAAGCGAAGAAGAACGAATACCGAGTCAAAGACATCATCCGCGCCGTGGCAATGTCTGACTTGATCCGCAAACGCTGACAAACTCTGACAAGGAGATTCTCGATGAGCCACTTCCTTTCACAGTCCTGGTTGATCGATCGGCGCCGCGCACTGTGCGCGTTGGGCTCTTGCATCTCGCTGCCGGTCCTGGAATGCATGGTGCCGTTGCGGGCGGCTGAAGCGAAGACAGAGACACCCAAACGCAGTGCCTTCATCTATCTCGCGAACGGTGTGCATTCGTTGAACTACCAGATCACCACACCGGGAAGGGATTACCAATTCTCGCGTTCGCTGAAGCCTTTGGAAAAGCATCGGGAAGTGATCACGCCGATCAGCGGGCTGTATCATCCCGGTGCCCTGAGCCATCACCACAACTGCATTTCGGTGTGGCTGACCGGCGGCAAACTCGGGCCTGCGGACAAGAACACGATCTCCGTGGACCAGAAGATGGCCGAGATTACCGCTCAGCACACGCGCTATCCGTCGATGGAAATCGCCCTCACCGGAGATTCGCTCGGCTGGACGGCGGACGGCGTGCGGTTGCCTTCAATGCGTCGTTGCAGCGAGATCTTTGCGTCGCTGTTCGAAGCACCCAAAGGTGGCAAGACAGCTCAGCGACGCGCCCTGCGTCACAAGGGGAGCGTGCTCGACGCCAACCTGGCGGAAGTGCGGCGGCTCGAACAGGCTATGGGAGCTGCGGACAAAGGACGGCTCGATCAATACCTCACCTCGGTTCGAGAAGCGGAAGTACGCACGCGTCGAGCCGATGCGTGGCTTGATACTCCCCTGCCGAACATCGCTGACGACGATCGCAAGCGAACCAATCGCGACATCCCTCACACGCAGGCAGGCGACTACTTCCGCACCGTTTATGACTTGATCGTGCTCGCGTTTCAGACCGACGCGACGCGAGTCGCGACGTTCAGCCTGGGCGGCGAAGGCGATGCGTTTGCGATCCCGGAGATCGGCATCACCGAATCGCGGCATCAACTGAGCCATCACGGCGGCGATGCGGGCTACATGGAGAAGCTCACGAAGTACGACACCTTCGCCATCGAGCAATTCAGCTACTTTCTCACGCGTCTCGCGGAGACGAAAGATCTCAACGGCCAGCCGCTGTTGAGCTCGACGATGGCGCTTTTCGGCAGCGGCATGTCCTACGGCCACAGCCACGGCAACGCGAATCTACCGCTTGTGCTCGCCGGTGGCTCGGATCTCGGCCTGAAGCACGGCATTCATCTCGATTTCAATCAAGGCCATTTCAACGGCTATCAACTGGAGAACCCCGGCGAGCACTACTCGCTCTGTAGCCGCCCCGCCGATCCAAACGCGCACATGAGCAACCTGCTTCTGCTGATGGCGCGGCGAATGGGCGTCGAGACCGACACGTTTGGCGATAGCAACAAGGCGATCGAGCTGTGAACGAGTTTGTCATCCTGTCTTGAGGATGCGTGCTGCGGTTGGCTGCCGTGCTCCGCCAAGAGAAGGGACAATCAAGGACGAACCTCGAACCGAGCCACTTCGAACCATCATCCCGGCACGACAAGCAATGCACAAAGTACTCTGGCTCGCGGCCCTCTCCCTCGGGCTCTCCTTCCTCAGCAGCCTTGTGGCAGCGGACGAGCCGTTCCGTCCCGAGACCGGGAAGTTCCCACCGCTGGAAAAAGCACACACCTACCGGGGCGTGCTGGCGTTCGCGGACCATGCGAATCGGCGCGGCAGTCTGCGCGTGGAAACGCCCGGCGAGTTTTTCCGCAATCCTCCGCATCCGTTCGCCATGCTTCCCTACGGCATCGTGAGGTATCACGGAGCGCCGGCCGATCTTCGAGACGTCCCGCTGGGCACCGTCATGTGTCTGCGAGCGTTCCTTCCCCCCGACCCGAAGACCTCGTCCGTTCCGGTACTCGAGAGGGGAAACCCCGAGCGGCCGGCTGAGAATCACGTCCTGCTCCTCGAGGACGAGCCGAGTGTCTGCCTCCGAGAAGGCATGGTGTGGAAGCTGAAGGAGGTCGATGTTCAAGCGAATCAAGCGCTGATCTTGGCCACTCGTGAGCCCCGAGCCGTTGGCGACGGCAACGCCAAAGTGGAAACACTGACCTCGAACGCCGCTACGCGATTCTGGCGCGGCCGCGAGTGTCTCAATGTCGACGACGTGGTCGCAGATGGCTTTTGGCCTGCGAGCGGGAAGAAAACCCTCGGCGACCAGGCGGTTCTGCTCGGGCTGACTTGGGAGCCGACGCCCAACGGGGTGTTCCTGCGGTATCATGTTTCGGACATCTGGCTCGACGAGGCCGCCATGCAGCGAGCCACCAGGATTCAAACCGAGACACACAAAGCACTGATCCGCAGCCGCTGGATGCCTGCCTGGGTGGATGCCGTCGAGTACGGCAAGTTCGGTCGAGCGAAGGTGACCGCGACCTTGTTCGGCGGCATGGACGCCTCGCTCTACGCGGACTTCAAGGCTGGCAGCTCCGCGCAGATGAGCTCGGTCGAGAACACCTTGAAGCACACCCATGGCGATTACAGCCCCGCACACATGGCCTCCGGCGGAGCGATCCTGGAAGTCACCCGGCTTCCGGGCGACGCCCCGCCGGGCAGCAGCGGCATTCAGATCCGTTTCGAGACGGACCAGATCATCGAAGGCATTCGCCCAGGGCGCGTCGTCCGTGTCCGACCCACGAGCTGGCCTTTGGTCAATTTATCTCGTGAAGAATACCTCAGAGACAGCATCGAGGAACGCTTTCCCAGCCCCGACATCTTCCCGAGGTACTAACCTCCCCGAGATTCCATGGGGAACATGAAGTCAACGAGCACGATCTGGAGGCGATCAGATGATTTTCGCGGGAAATGCAAAGGAAGCGTGTCGAGCACGCCAGCTCGGCCAATCCCCTTTCGTTCTGTCGCTCCTGGCGTCGCTCATGCTCGTCGCGTTTTCGGCCCACGGTGCGGATGACCTCGCGCAATCGTTTGCCAATCAGATTCAGCCGTTGCTCGTGAAGACCTGTGGGAGCTGTCATGGGAAGGTTCCCATGGATAACGAGCTCGATCTCACCAGCTTTGGCTCTGTCGAGGTGATCCTCGCCAAGCCCAAACTGCTAGGCGATGTCGCCGACCGGTTGCGACTGGGCGACATGCCACCGCAGGAGGCGCCGCAGCCGAGCGCGGCCGAGCGGGAACAGCTGCTGGGCTGGATCGAGGCGGCGCTCGATGCCGAGGCGGCAGCGAGGGCCGGTGATCCCGGGCAGGTAACGCTGCGTCGGTTGAGCAACACGGAGTACGACAACGCCGTCCGCGATCTGACCGGCGTGGACATGCGGCCAACCCAGGCCCGCGAGTTTCCCGTCGACAGCGTTGGCGGCGAGGGGTTTGCCAACGTCGGCGACGCGATGCCGGTCACCCCCGAGCTGGTCGAACGCTATCACCAGACCGCTCGTGACGTTGCCGCGCGGGTCGTGCTCCTGCCCGGCGGTTTCCGTTTTTCCCCTTCCACCGAACGACCGGATTGGACCGAGGAGGCTCTCAAGCCGCTCCGCAGTTTTCACGCTCGCCATGCCGGACCCAATGGAGAGCCGCCGCTGGCTGCGCATCTCGCGGCGACCTTGAAGCATCGCGACAGGCTCACCCGTGGCGGGGCCGCCGACATCGCTGCGGTGGCCGCCGAGGAAAAGCTCAACGCCACGTATCTCGCGGCACTTTGGGCGGGGCTCAATGGCCAGTCGGCTTCACCTCCGGAAGTCCTTGTCCAGTCGAAGCAGTGGTACGCGAAAACGGCCCAGGTGGAAGCCGAGAAGCAACGGCGACAGGCGGCTTTTCAAGCGGCCAAAAAGGTCCTCGAGGCGCGCTGGGCCTCGTCGAAACGGGTCGTCGCGGAGTCCAAAGTGGCAGAAGGGAGCTCTGTTCCCTTCGAGCACAAGGTCTCGGTCGAGCGCGGCGAACTGCTCCTCCTGACCGTGCTTCCGAACGAAAATCACGGGGCCGACAGCACGCTCATCGAATGGACGATCCGCGCAACCAGCGGCGATCAGCGAACGTGGAGCCTCGCCGACCTGGTGCCCAATCTCCTGGAGGGGAACCCGTGGTCGGACAAGCACGGGGCCCATTGGAGCTTCCTGGAAACGACATCCATTCCGGCGTTCCTCACCGAACGGCGCGAGAGCAACGCGGGGAGGAGCGAAGTGAAATCGTGGAGCCTGGGTTCCGAACCCTCGGTCTTCGTGAATTCCGCCGCAGAGGATTTGCAAGTCTGGACGAGGTTGCCCGCCCGATCGTTCTTTGTGCATCCGGGACCGAAACGCCCCGTGGCGGTCGCCTGGACGAGTCCGATTGCCGGGGAATTGTTGGTCGCGGGCCGTGTCGCCGATGCTCACGCGAGCGCTGATGATGGAGTCTCGTTCGAGCTGTCGCATGTCGCGGCTCCGGACTTGGGGCAGGCACTGGCTGATCTGGGCAGCGTGCCTACGAGTCAGCCGGTCGCCGGTGTGCCTGCCGACATGCTCGCCATTGTCCGGGACGAGTGGCGAAAGGCCACGACCGATCCGGCGCCGGTCCTGGCGGCGATCAAAGCGATGCAGGACCAGTTGTTTCAAGGCAACTACGGGAAGAATGCGGCCCTCGCGGTCGGCAACGGCTTTCCCGCTTGGGAGGACCTGCGTCGGGTGGTCGCGCGTGAGCGGGTCCAAGGTGCCGCGCGGGAGCCGCTCTTCCGCATGGTCGCGTTGCCAGCTCAACCCGACACGTTCGTGATCTGGGACCGGCTGCGATTGGAGGGGGGTGACGGTCCGCCGCTGGTGTTTGCGGAACATCCACAGCTGGCGGCGGTCGTCGAGCAGGCTTCGGGATTGAAGTTCGGCCAGCATCCGCAGGGTCGACCGGTGCCAGAGTCTGCGTTGGTCACGGCTGCCGGTACCGAGTTCATCATCGATCTGACGAAACTGCCTGCAGATTTGCAGAAGGCGCTCACGTTACCCCGGTTTCTCCGCGCTGACGTGAGCCTCGACGAAACCAGTCCGGCAACAGCCTCGGTTCAGGCATTCCTCATCGCTGCGACAGGCGGTGGCGGCAATCTGGCCGAGCCAGTCGCCAACGCTGAAGTGGGCGACCCGCGTGCCGCGCAGATCGTGAATCCGGGTGTCGCCGCCGAACGGGCTCGACCGGCTGCGGAGTTCCGCGCCCTTTTCCCGCCGTCTGTCCTCTTTCAACCGATCATCCCGCGAGACGCCCAAGGCAGCGTGTTTTTGTATCGCCGAGAGGACGAACCGTTGCGTCGGCTCCTGCTCGATGAAGCGGGCCGGGCTGAGCTCGACCGGCTGTGGAGCGAGCTGGAGCTCGTCAGCGAGCAAGCGCTCGCCACCCCGATCGCGTACGAGGGACTCGTGCAGTATTACCGCAAGCCGAACGACGGCGCGCGGATCATGTTCTTCTACATCCAGCTGTTCGAGGAACAGATCAAACGGGAGCAGCGAGACTTTCTCGCGGCTCGGGTGGCCGCCGAACCGCGGCACCTCGAGGCGCTGCTCGACTTCGCCGCGCGCGCTTGGCGACGGCCGCTCGCCGCCGATGAACGCGAGGCGATTCTCGCTTCCTACCGTGCCGACCGTACCGAGGGTGTCAAACATGATCCGGCGTTCCGTGCCGCGCTGGGCCGGGTCCTGTCGTCGCCTTGGTTTCTTTATCGAGTGGAACAACCCGCTTCGGTGCCTCGCTGGCAGCCGGTATCGGGTGACGAATTGGCGACGCGGCTGAGTTTCCTGCTGTGGGATTCGATTCCCGACGACGAGTTGCGGGCGAAGGCCGCGCGGCTCCATGAGCCTGCGGTCATGGAGGAGCAGCTGCGCCGCATGTTGAAGGACGCCCGGATGCGGGGCATGGGGGAGGAGTTCGGTGCCCGGTGGCTCGGCGTGCGGGACTTCGTCACCAACCACGGTCGGAACCTGAAGCAATTCCCCGAGTTCACGCCGGCCGTGCGCGACGCGTTGGCCGAGGAGCCGGTGCGGTTCTTCGCCGACATGCTCGTGAATGACCGTCCGGTTGCCGACATCATTGCCGCCGATGCAGTGGTCGCCAACGATGTCCTCGCCCAGTACTACGGAATCCCTGGCGTGACCGGTCCCCAGTGGCGTCGCATCGAGAAGGTTTCAACCTATGGTCGCGGCGGGTTGCTCGGCTTTGGTGCGATACTCGCCAAGCAGTCAGCGTCGTCTCGTACAAGCCCCGTCAAGCGTGGCGCATGGGTGGTTCAATTGGTTGGCGAGCGGCTACCCAAGGTCCCGCCCGGCGTGCCACCGCTGCCGGAGACTCCGCCCGACGGACTGAGCGTGCGCGAGATCACCGAACGGCATCGTGAGGATGCAGCCTGTGCCGGGTGCCACGTCCGCATCGATCCCTATGGCATGACGCTTGAACAATTCGACGCCCTCGGCCGACTGCGGCCCGCCCAAGATCTCAAGCCTGGCGATGCCAGGTCAACCACGCGTGACGGCGTCGAGATCGATGGCTTCGCCGGCCTGCGAGACTACATCAACGGCCCGCGGCGCGCGGATTTGTTGCGGGAGCTCGCCCACAAACTGACCGGCTACGCGCTGGGCCGCGCTGTGCAGCTTTCCGATCGGAAGCTGGTCGACGAACTGACGAGAACCATGGTCGACGGCGGCCACTGGTCGGATGTCTTGCTCATCATGGTTCGCAGCGAACAGTTCCTATGTATTCGCCCAGCGGCCACTGCGGCTGCCACATCCCCTTGACCCTCACGAACGGACGTTTCCATGCGCACCGAACCGGCCCCCAACGTGTCGCGACGTACCCTGGTGCGTGGACTCGGCGTTTCGATGGCCCTGCCTTGGCTCGAATCGCTGTCCTTCGCTGCGGGCGGGGGCACCGACACCGCCTCTCAACCGCCGACCCGCACGCTCGTCACTTTCACTGGCATGGGCTTTCACTCGCAGCACTGGTGGGCCAAGGGCGAGGGAGTGGGCATGGAGCTCGGGCCGTGTCTGAAGCCGCTCGAGCCGTGGAAAGAGCGGATGGTCTTCCTCCGCGGCCTCTGGAACGAGCAGGCCAACAAGGGCGCCATCCACTGCATGCAGACAGGGAACATGCTCAGCGGCGCGCCGTTGTCGGGGGCCGAAGTTCGCACGGGCGTCAGCTTTGACCAGTTGATGGCTCAGCGGATTGGCGACCGGACGCGAATCCCCTCGCTGGTGTTGGGCTGCGAGGGACCGATTCCTGGACTCCAGGACGGGCTTCCCCTGCTCTATAGCTCGCACATTTCGTGGAGCACGGCGGTGTCGCCGACCTGGACGGAAACGCGTCCGGCGCTGGCCTTCGACCAGCTGTTCCGCACCGAGCCCAACCGGGGCGACCGCCGAGTCGTTGATGCCGTGCTTGAAGACGCCCGGTCGCTGCGTCAGCGGCTCTCCGTCTCGGACCGACAGCGGTTCGAGGAGTACCTGGGCAGCGTTCACGAGATCGAGGGACGCATCAAGCGGGCCGGCCAGGAGCGCGAGGCTGGCGGCTGGATCCCGAGCCTGGCCGCCCCCGATCGCCCGCGACCCGCCGATGGCATTCCCGCTGAGATCCCGGACTACTGGAAACTCATGAACGACATCGTGCTGCTGGCCTTCCGCACCGACACCACCCGGATCGCGACCCTCAAGTATTGCAACGATGGCTCCGCCGAAACGCACACGCACTGCGGCGCCAAGGATCAGCATCACCAGATGAGCCACACGCAGCCGCCGGAACTCATTCCACTCAACCAGTTCTTCATGGCCCAGCTTGCTTACCTCTGCGAGCGAATGTCAGAGGTCAAGGAAGGGGACCGCACATTACTCGACAATACTGCTATCGCCCACTGCTCGAGCATGCTGCACGGCAGTCACGACGCCAATCAATTGCCGATCGTCTTGCTCGGTGGGGCGGGCGGCAAGCTCCGCGGCGGCCGCGTGCTCGATTACCTCGATGCTCCCAACCGGCGGATGTGCAGCCTGTTCCTCAGCCTGATGGAGTGGGGTGGTTTGGAACTCGACCGCTTCGGTGATTCGACCGAGCGGTTGACGGGCATTTAGACCGGCTGCGGTCGATGCATCCTCGTTCCTCCTCCACCCTTGCTGCACGTGGAAAAAGTCATCCATGACCGAACCCGCTTTGGGGCAGCCGGGAGAGCCAGTCCGTTGGAGATTCTCACCTCGTCGATGAGGCCGTCGAAGGTCTGACGGTTTTCGTTCGGGCAGTTGCTGATCGTGACCGCCACGCCCGGGCAGGCAAGAGAGCCACCGGGGCGGTCGGAGGTCGTGATGGAGGCGACCGAGACGCCTTCGACCCAGAGGTGCATCGCACCGGGCCGCGGATGCTTTGCCGCCGAGCGCCGCCGGGGCTGGCGGAACGCTCGGGCTTGGGTGAAGATAACAGGGCTTGTCGGCGGCGTACGCTTTTCGTTGCCGCGTTCCCTGGGGGGTTTCAGCATGGCTCGCTTCTCTTTTCTGCCCCGTCGTCGTCTTGTCGCCAGCCTCGGTGCCGGCGCGGTGGCGCTGCTGTTGGTGCCCGCGGGCTGTTCGAAGTCGGCTGCCCCCCCCCGGCCGCAGCGGCCGCAGCGCCCCGAGGCGGATACGTCATCAGGCGGGCCCCCGGCCGGCGCCACCAGCGGGATGTCGGCCGGCACGATCGGCGTCTCGCTGCTGACGCTCGACAATCCGTTCTTCAAGCTCATCGGCGACACGATTGCCGCCAAGGCGCGCGAAAAGACGCTCTACGCCCAGGTCGTCAGCGCCGACAAGGATGTCGCCAAGCAGGGGAACCAGGTCAAGGACTTCATCGTCCGTAAGGTCGCGGCGATCGTCCTTTCACCCTGCGACTCCAAGGCGATCGGCCCGATCATCGCCGAGGCCAATGCCGCCGGGATCCCCGTCTTCACCGTCGATATCCCCTACCGCGGCAGCGACGCCAAGGTCGTCACGCAGATCGCCACCGACAACTTCGGCGGCGGCAAGGAAGCAGCCGCCGCGATGATCGAGGCTCTCGGGGCCGGAGGTGGGAAGGTGGCGATCCTCCACTTCAAGCAGGCCGAGAGCTGTCTGCTCCGCGTCGGCGGCTTCCGCGAGTCGATCGATGCCCACAATGCGGCCCTCCCCGCCGGGCATGCGGCCATCGAGATCGTCGCCGAGCTCGAGGCCGGTGGCGCTCGCGACTCCGGCTACAAGGCCGCCGAGGATGCCCTCCAAGCGCATGGCGATCTGCGCGGCATCTTTGCCATCAATGATCCCTCGGCGCTCGGCGCCGTCGGGGCCCTCGAGAAGGCGGGGAAGACGGCGCAGGTCGTCGTCGTCGGGTTTGACGGCCAGCCCGAGGGGAAGGAAGCGATCCGCGACGGCAAGATCTACGCCGACCCGATCCAGTTCCCGGTGAAGATGGGGGAGCAGATCGTCGACGCGATCGTGCGCCACTCGAAGGGGGAGGAACTGCCCCCCGAAATGCTCATCCCCACGAGCCTCTACCGGAAGGCCGACGCCGTGAACGACCCCGATCTCCACCCCGCCGGCGAACCGGCGCCCGCCAACTGAAGAACGCGAGCACGATCCCCATGGGCACTTCAGAGTCCAAGAACTTCTGCCCGGCACTCGTCGGCTCGATGTCGCAGGGGGCGGCCGGCAACCCGACGGTCGCCATGGTCGAGGCCGCCTTCCGCCACCATGATCTCCCCTGGCGCTACGTCAACATGGAGGTCGCCCCGGAGGATCTCGCTGCCGCGGTCGCCGGCGCCAAGGCGATGGGCTTCCAGGGCTTCAACCTCTCGATGCCCCACAAGGTGACGGTGATCCCGCTCCTGGACGGGCTGGGGGATTCCGCCCGCGTCATCGGGGCGGTGAATTGCGTCGTCCGCCGGGGGAATCAGCTCATCGGCGAAAACACCGACGGCAAGGGTTTTTTGGAGAGCCTCACCGAAGTCCTGCCCCCTGCCGGCAAGGAGATCGTTCTCTTCGGAGCCGGCGGCGCCGCCCGCGCCGTCGCCGTGGAGCTCGCTCTCGCCGGTGCCAAGAAGATCGCAATCGTCAACCGCTCGCGCGCCCGGGGCGAGGAGCTTGTCGGCGTCCTCCGCGGGCAGACGCCGGCCGCCGCCGAGTTTGTCGAGTGGACGGGCGACTACGTCGTGCCTGCGACGGCCGACGTCGTCATCAATGGCACCTCGCTCGGGCTCTATGACGGCGCCGCTCGGGTACCGGTGGCGCGCGAATCCCTCCGCCCCGGCCTTGTCGCCGCCGACGTTGTCTTCAGTCCCCCAGATACGGCGTTCCTCCGCGAGGCGAAGGCCCGCGGCTGCACCTGCATCGACGGCCTCGGCATGCTCGTCAATCAGGGGGTGATCGGCGTCCGGCACTGGACCGGCGTCTCCCCTGACGTGCCGGCGATGCGCCGGGCCCTCGCCGCGGCACTCGGCGTGTCGATCGGCTGATCTCTTTCGTTCTGTTCTTCCGCAGGAGTCTTTCCCGATGTCGCTTCGCGCGTTTGCCTCGATTCTCTCGATTCTCTGCCTGGCCGTCACGAACCTGGCCACTGCTGCCGAGCAGGCAAAGCTCGAGACGATCGACTCGCAGCCGTCGTGGATTCTTGAGAGCCCGCAGGTGCGCCTCGCGGTGACGAAGGTCGGCGGGCAGATGGCGCCAGTGACGTTCCTGCGGGATTCGGGGAAGCCGGTCCAGCCCTACCACATCAGCCCGTGGCAGAACGAAGGCTTGAAGGATCTGCCGGCGCCGGTGCTCACGGCGCTGCGCGGCGATTGGTTCTGTATTCCCTTTGGCGGCAACGGCACCGACTTCCGGAATGAAAAGCATCCGCCCCATGGCGAGGTGGCGGGAGCGGAGTGGACCTATGTCGACACCAAGCACGAGGGGGGCCGGCACACGCTCGTCCTCGCCTTCGAGCCAAAGGCCCGCAAGGGGAAGATCACGAAGGAGCTCTCGCTCGTCGACGGGCACAACGCCGTCTATTCGCGGCACATCGTCACCGGCTTCGCCGGCCCGGCCCCCTGCGGCCATCATGCCACGCTCGCCATGCCCGATGAGCCGGGGGTCTTTCGGGTGTCGACGAGCCCGATCGATTTCGGGATGACCAATCCCGCGCGCTTCAGCGACCCGACGAAGCGGGAATACCAGTCGCTCGCGATCGCGGCCCCGTTCACCGATCTGGCCCATGTGCCGCTCCTGGAGAAAGGGGCGGGCGATGCCGACCTGACGCGCTTGCCGGCCCGCCAGGGCTATGCCGATCTCGTCCAGGTGGTCAACAAGCAGGATCTGCAGATGGTCGGCAAGCAGGAGGCTACCGCCTGGACCTGCGCCACGCGCACCGACGAGGGCTGGCTGTGGTATGCCCTCAAAGACCCGCGGGTGCTGCGGTCGACGCTGTTGTGGATCGAGAACCGGGGCCGGCACGGCAGCCCATGGAATGGCCGCAACAACTGCCTCGGCCTCGAGGATGTAACGAGCTTTTTCGCCGATGGCCTCGCTGCCTCGGCGGGCCAAAACCTCCTCACCCGCCGCCGTGTGCCGACGGCTATCGAGTTTTCCGCCGACAAGCCGACGGTGATCCGCTACATCCAGGGAGTGACGCGGGTGCCCGAAGGCTTTGGCAAGGTGGTGGCCGCCGAATATGCCCCCGGCAGCGTGACCTTCGTCGCCGAGGGGGGTGAGCGGGTGACCGTCCCGGTGCGGCACGAGTTTCTTTCTGGCGCCGGCCTGTGAAGTGGCGCGGCGGTCACGGGGGCGACGGTGCTTCCGGAGAGGGATCGGGTGGCTGGGGATCGGGCGATGTTGATTCCGGCGGTGTGCGATCCGCGGGACCACGAAGGACGAGCTCATCGACGTCGTCGTCAGACGGGTCTGTTCCGCTCCACAGCGTCCAGCGGCCGTTCTCGCTCCGGTAGCCGATCGGCGCATCGGTGAACGGATCGAGGGGAACTTCGGCGAGAAACGCCGGGACGAGGTCGGCGAGGCTCGCCGGCGGCTGGTCCGTCGCGAGACGATACCGCTCGATCGCGGCAACGCAGTTGGCGAGGACCAGCGCCGCATGGGCACGGTCGGTGGTGTCGAGTGAGGCTTTGAGGTCGGGGAGGAACGAGCTCAGCGACCTCCGGCAGAGTCGCTCCGATATCGTTTCATGACAGGGTTGGAACAGCTTTCGCCGCGGCGCCTGGGAGTTCGGGAGATCTTCGAGGGTGTCAGCGATGACCTGCCAGGCCAGGCGACGGTCATCCCGGGTCGGCTCACGGACCGCATCAACGATGGTGTCCAGAAAATGATTGGCCGCGCGAAGCGGCACGTTGGGGTCGGCCGCGAGGATCCGAAACGGAAAGCTGATCGGAAAAAACAACGCCATCGGTTTGGAAGGGTTCGTGAACTTGGCGGTGATCGCGTCGAGGGCGTTGAGTCGTTCGAAGGTGTCGACGCTCTCGGCCAAGGGCGCCCAGTCGATGGCCGAGCCGAGCGATCGCTGCATCTCCGCGAGCAGCGTGTCGTCAGGGTGGCCATCGCGAATGAGTGTCTGTGTGGCCCTGGAGGCACTGGACAACAGCGCCATCGCCACGAGCCGGCAGGCGAGCGGTCCCGGCGTGTCGGCGATCTTGTCGCCGTAACGGAGGAGCGAGTCGAGATCGTGCCAGGCGCCGGGGGTGTCTCCCTCGCCGAGTCGGAGCATCGATCGGGCGAGCAGGGCCTTGGAAAATGATCGGAACGCCCCTTCGACCGGGATCTCGAGCGAGATGAGCGCGGGCGTCGGTCCGAATCGTTCCGTTGGCACCGTGTCGGCAGGGAGGGTGCGGGGGGGGCACCAGCCTTCGCGGCGGGCACCAGCGGCGAGCGTGTCGAGAGCCGCTTGGTTCTCCTCGAGCCAACGGGCAAGCCAGGGCTGATCGGCGGCGCGCCACGGCGTGCGCGAGCATTCC
>Ga0114972_10000713_pt1 | contig 24877 bp, 22 predicted proteins | sample M_140807_EF_Meta_FD_87354 | JGI IMG/M metagenome (GOLD analysis project Ga0114972, IMG submission 87354) | Freshwater microbial communities from Lake Montjoie, Canada to study carbon cycling - M_140807_EF_MetaG | ecosystem: Environmental > Aquatic > Freshwater > Lake | place: Lake Montjoie...
CGTCGTGGGTCCATGCCCTGCCGGAGGCCACCGGCTTCCCCGACGGCAGTTTTGATCTGGTGTCGGCGTTTTTGTTGTTCCATGAGATGCCGCAAACCACCACCCGCCGCATCTTCCGGGAGGTGCGCCGCCTGCTGCCCCCGGGCGGCTGCTTCGCTTTCATGGACATGAATCCCGAGAGCGGGGCCTACCAAACCATGCCGGCGTTTGTGATGACCCTGCTCAAGAGCACCGAGCCCTTCATGGATGCCTACTTCGGTCTCGACCTACGTCAGGAGCTGCTCGATGCGGGGTTTGATGCGGTGCAGATGGAACCCTGCACCCCCCGCCACCAGGCCGTGATCGCCCAGGTGCGGGCCTGAGAACGAGGGGCCCTAACCCAAAAAACGCTCCTTGACCGGCTTACGGATTCAGTTGACCCAGGTGCCAACACCGGACCTGGCTTTTCCCCCTCGCCTAAAGACCCACCTTGTTGCGCCCTATGGCCATGCCTACGCCATAGCCGGCCAGGGGAACAAGCAAAAGCAAGCTGAGTTGGCTAACAGCCAGCAGCAGGCCCAGGCCCCCCACCAGCCAGGGGGTCAACAAAGCCAGGCCCAGCAGCAGCTGGTTGGTCCGGGAGCGCCGGGCCAGGCCACCGGAGCGCTGCACCAACCGCGGCACCCCCTGGCCCAGGCCGTATCCCAACAAGCCTGCCAGGGCGGTCAAAAACAGAAAACCCATGCTGGTGGAAACCGCTCGGGCCATTCTGCTGCACCGATCCTTTTTGCTTAGGCCCCCGCAGCGGGGCGCGGGGCTAGCGGCGACGCACCAGCTGCCGCATCAGATTCAATTGGGTCTCATTGTTTCCCAAGCCGCCGCCGTCGCCGTCGCTGGTGGGCAGCTTGGGTAGCCAATACACATATCCCAGGAAGGTGGGAGTCGCTGGCAGCGTACCGATGCTAGTTTGGCGCCATTGATAGGCCTGCTTGCGGTGATCCGAGAACTTGCGCCAATGGATCACGGCGCGATGGGCCACTCGGAGGTCCTGTTGGCGCACCTCCACGCCCTTTTCAAGCTTCAGGCGCTGTAGCAGGGGGGCAGAGCCATGCAGGAGGGCATCCCCATGGGCCGCCTCGGGGCTGTTGTGCAAGACATTGCGGGTCGATTCGAAATCTCCGCCCTGGCGCAGAAACTCCTGACGCAATCCGTTTAAAACTTCGCTGAGATTGTTGGACTGGGGCTGCAAGGGGACCTTGAGAACATATATACACTCTAGGCTATGCAAGTACCGCAGGGCACCAAGAATAGTTTGCAATAAATTGAAAACCTTGCGTAAATATGGCAGCTAGGCGTTGGTTCTTATAGTTAATTTGTGCGCTTTTTCAGGGGTCTTTCCCTAGGACCCTGGCCGCTCCAATGGCTTGCCATTGTTGTGCCAGCCGGGTCCCCGCCTGGCTGTCACATTGCCCCCCCAATCCCCGGCTTAGGGCACAGGTATTGGCCACCAGGGTGGCCATCAGGCTGGGCGGCTGACCTTCGACGGCCCCGGCCAGGCCATCAACCACCAACGGGGTTGACGCGATGGGCACGCCACTGAGGTCGCTGATGCGCTGCAGGCTGCGCCCGATCGCGCCAGGCTCGTGAAACAGGGCCGGCACCCGCCGCTGCTTCAGTTCGGCCACCACGGCGCCGAGCTGGGCCGGCCGCAGGCTGGAGCTGGTGCTATCGCGATCCACCAGGGGCAAGGCCTGCAGGCCATAGGCGGCGCCGTAGTGGCTGAGGGCCCGGTGGGCCATGGCGATGGGGGGGGGCTGGCCGTCCGGTCCCCGCGGGATCGTGGCCAGTTGGCGCCGATTCCAGCGATCCAGTTGCGCCAACTGTCCTTGCAGGGCGGCCGAGCGCCCCTCGATCTCAGCCCCACTCTCTGGCGACAAGGCGACCAGTGGGGCTGCCACCGCCTTCACCATCTGGGCCGCCTGGGCCGGGTCGTGCCAGAGGTGGGGATCCTGGCGATCGCCAGGGCCCCGCAGGCGCTCCACGATGGCTACCCGGTTGGGAATTCTTTCCAAGGCGGGGGTCAGGCCCCCGCCATTGACCAACAGCAGGCGGCTCTGGGCCAGGAGCTGGCCCTGGGAAGGGCTAAGCCGAAACGCGTGGGGATCGTCCCCGGGGCCCAGCAGGCAGGTCACCTTGACCTGGCTGGGCGCCAGCCGCTGCGTCAAATCGCAGAGAACGCCATCGCCGGCGATGACCCGGACGCCTGCCCCGCCAGGGGTGGGTGTTCCCCTGGGGTCCTGCCGGCAGCCCCCCAGGGTTGCCAGCAGGACCATCGCCAGCACCACCATGCCCCCGCGCCCATAACAGACTTCCCCGCAGGCCCGGCGCCAGGCCTGAGTCCAGAAAGGACAACAGGATCGCGGCAGCGGCCCAACCAACAACGAGCCCCACAGCAAGATCTTTAAAAACGATAAGGTCATTAAAAACGATAATGGTTTTCATCCTGACGCTCGCTAGGTTGGAGGCACAAGCAAGGTCCCCCTGGCCCCCGCCCCTGCTCTCGACGTTGAGGACCTGACGGTGCGGCGGGGCGATCGCTCCGTGCTGGAGCACCTGACGTTTGCCCTGGCCCCCGGCAGTCTCACCGCCCTGGTGGGTCCCAACGGTGCCGGCAAAAGCACCCTGCTGCAGGCCATCGCCGGCCAGATCCCTTGGACAGCGGGCCGGATTGCGATCGACGGCGAGCCCCAGGGGGCGGCCAGCCAACGTTGCACTCGCCTGGCCCTGATGCCCCAGCGCAGTGAGATGGCCTGGCATTTTCCGATCACGGTGCGGGCGTTGGTGGGTCTTGGACTGTTGGCTGGCAAGGGAGAGCATGGTTTTCGGGGCCCCTGTTGCCAGGTGGAGGCGGCCCTGCAACGGGTTGGCCTGCAGGACCTGGCCCACCGGCGCCTGGACCAACTGTCCGGCGGCCAACAGCAGCGCGCCCTGTTGGCCCGCACCCTGGTGGGGCAGGCCCCCTTGCTGTTGCTCGATGAACCCTGTGCGGCCGTCGATCCCCCGGCCCGCAGCGCCCTGCTGGCGGTGCTGGGTCAATTGCGCGACGCCGGCCTGACCCTGTTGGTCAGCAGCCACGACTGGGGTTCGGATCTGGAGGCCTACGACCGGGTGTTGGTCCTCGATCGTCAACTGCTGGCCCAGGGGACACCGGACCAGGTGCGCCAGATCCTGGGCGACATGCGCCTGGCCCCCCACGGCTGTGGTTGATTCCGGGGCCCTGGGCGCCTTCTGGTGGGCCGTGCCCCTGCTGTTGGCGTTGGTGATCGGGCTGTTGTGTCCCCTCACGGGCACCTTGCTGCTGGTGCAGCGCCGGCTGTTCCAAGCCAACCTGATCTCCCACGCCGTGCTGCCAGGACTCGCCCTGGCCCTGGCCCTGCACGTCGATCCGGCCCTGGGTGGGGCGGCGAGCGGGGTGGGTGGGGCCCTGGTGGCCGATCGCCTCAGCCGCAACGCCCCTGCCGCGGACGGCAGCCACGAGGCGGTGCTGAACACCGTGCTGGCTGGTTTTCTGGGCCTGGGGGTGTTGCTGATTCCGCTGCTGCACCTGCGCATCGATCTCGAAGCGGTGTTGTTTGGTGACCTGCTGGCGGCGGGGCCCAGCGATTTGCTGCGGGCCGCCGTCGCCCTGGCAGCGGTGCTTGGCCTCCTGGTGTGGCGCTACGACCAGCTGGTGTTTCTGGGGGTGGATCCGGCGGGGGCGGCGGCCATCGGCTTGCCCGTTGCCCGTCTACAGGGGCTGATGACCCTGGTCACCGCCTTCACGGTGGTCAGCGCCATGACGGCGGTGGGGGTGGTGTTGGTGATGGCGCTGATGGGGGCTCCCGCCGTGGTGGCCCTGGGGGGGGCCCGGAGTCTGCGGGCGGCCCTGATCCGCGCCGCTGCGGTGGGCCTGGCGGTGACCGCCGCGGGCTTTGGCCTGGCCCTGGTGCCGGTCATCAACCTGCCCCCCGGGCCCTTGATCGGGGTGCTGTGCCTGGCGCTGCTGCCCTTGGCGGATTTCACGAAACGCTGGCGCTGACACTGGCCACCCCTACATTGACGGGCCCACCCCAGACGCAGCTCCCTTGCTGACGCTCTTCGGCGCTCCCCATGGCCTTTGACAACCCCCGCACCTACACGTTGGTTTCGGTGGCGGCCGCCGTCGCCACGATTGCCCTGAAGACCCAGGCCTGGCGCCTCACCGGTTCGGTCGGATTGCTATCGGACGCGATGGAATCGGGGGTCAATTTGGTGGCGGCCATCGGGGCGTTCTGGGCCCTGACCCTGGCGGCCAAACCAGCCGATCACCGCCACCACTTTGGCCACTCCAAAGCGGAGTATTTCTCCAGTGGCCTCGAAAGTGCCCTGATTGTGGTGGCGGCCTTGGCGATCATCCATGCCGCCGCGGGGCGGTTGCAGCATCCAGAGGGGTTGCAGCAGGTGGATGTGGGCCTGGCTGTTTCGCTGGTTGCCACCGCGATCAATGGCGGGGTGGCCTGGTTGTTGCTGCGGGCCGGCCGGCGCTTTGATTCGATCACCCTGCGGGCCGATGCCCATCACCTGCTCAGTGATGTCTGGACCTCCCTGGGGGTGGTCCTGGGGGTGGCTTTGGCCAAGCTCACCGGGCTGACGATTCTGGATCCCCTGATCGCCATCGTTGTGGCCCTCAACATCGTGGTCACCGGCTGGCGCTTGCTGCACGAAACGGCCTCGGGCCTGCTGGATCGGGCCCTGCCCGAAACCGAACATCGCCAATTGGAAGCTTTATTGGCGAGCCACCGGGGGCCCGACATCACCTTCCATGCCCTGCGCACCCGCATGGCGGGATCCCGGCGATTCGTCAATTTCCATGTGCTGGTGCCTGGCCATTGGACGGTTAAGGAGGGCCACGACTTTTGTGAATCCCTCGAAAGAGAGATTGCCGCCGCCCTGCCCCGCACCCATGTCTTTACCCATCTCGAACCGATCGACGATGCAGCCTCGTGGCAGGACGAAGGGTTTCGTTGGGAGCAAGATTAGGGCGATCTTCGATCAGCGATTGTTCTCGATTTTGTTCACATTGCCTTGACCATCGGTGGCGCAGGAGCCACTGGGATCCTTGCCCTTGGCATGGTGGGCCGTGAAGTTGTAGTCGAGGCCGCTGCGCTGGATGTCGGCGAGGCTGATTTTACCGGCATCAATGCTCTGGCGCAGGGTGGCTCCCAGGGTGACTTCCACATCGGCCATGGACATGGTTGAGCCCTTGCCGTACTTGCTGAGGATGGCGGTTTTGCAGGTGCGGCCATCGCTTTCAATGCGGGCGTTGATCTGGTCGCGATCGCCGGCACTGGAGGGGGCGGCACTGGTTTCGTTGGTCTTGACAGACAGCTTCCGGGTGCGACTGCCGTCGTTCCAGGTGAATACCCCCTTGGCTCCCTTGTCTTCAAACAGCACATTGCTGCCGCCATCACCACCTTCCAGGCGCAGGCTGGTGCGGTTGGCACCGGAGAAGCGATAGGTGCTGCCATCCTGCATATTCACCACAAAGCCAACGGTGCCGGCGCTCTCTTTCTGTTTGACGGAGCAGCCGCCATCAAACACCACCTTGCCGTTATCGGTGAGTCGGCATTCGGCTTCCGCCTTGGCCACCGTATTGGCCTGAACGGGCGCAGCACCCGTACCCATCAGCAGCGACAGGGCCACCCCAAAACCAACCCTGCTGATCCCAGTAAACCAAGCAGATGGACGGAGACCGGTTGGGGCGGCGGCGGCAAGCGAAGGCATCATTGGAAGTTTTAACCAATCACAAGTTTACCACTGGGAAATCCTGTACAAAAGCCTTGATGATGAGATCTCTTTAAACTGACAATCTAATTGTCTTGGATTGTGTTTTGAGATTGGGTTTTGGCTGATGAGTCTCCTCAGGGATATGGGGAGTGAATCGTTAACGAATCACTACGGGATTTGCGATGTGTTCTGGGATGCCGCTGGGAAGGGGGTTGCTCCATCAGGTTTATTCAATTAACACGGCGGGTGGATTGGCGTGTGGGAGTCGATGAACCGGCGCGAGTTGCTGACGTTACTGGGCATCGGCATGGGGTCCGTGGCGTTTCGATCCGCCCTCGGGCCCAGGGCAGATGCCGCTGAAGCCAACCCTGGCGGGGGCCAACCCAGGGCGGCGGCGGCCCAGGGCCGACCCTTTGCGCCCGTGCCCTATCCCCTGCCCCTCCCCAGCGACGGCCTGGGCGCCAGCCAGCAGAGGGCCGCCTATGGCCAGGTCACGCTCCAGGATCGGGTGGTGGTGCCCGAGGGATTCCGCGCCGATGTGGTGGCGACCTGGGGCGAGCCCCTGGGCAAGGGCCACTTCGGTTTCAACAATGACTACCTGGCCTTCAACGCCATGGGCGGCGACAGGGCCCTGCTCACGGTCAATTTCGAATACATCTCGCCGCGGGTCTGGTCCGAAAGCTACGCGGAGGTCATCGGTGCTTCGCTGCCCTTCCAAAGCCTGGCGTCAACGCTGGGCCAACTCCAAGGGGTTCTGCCCTGGGACTCCCTGGCCGAGAACGATCCCCTGCGCCAGCTGGTGCTGCAGGTGGCGACAGCGGCCATGGCCGACCTGGGCATCGGCGTCTGCACCCTGGAGCGCCAAACCGATGGCGCCTGGAAGCGGCGGCCCGGACGGCACGATCGCCGCATCACAGGGTTGTGCGGCTGGGACGATCCCGCCCAGAGATTGGCCGTCAGTGGCCCGGCCCGGGAGGTGTTTTCGCTGAAGAAACGCCTGGGCTACGACGATGGCCTAGGCGATCGCATCATCGGCACCTTTGCCAACTGTGCCGGTGGCCAGACCCCCTGGGGCACGGTGCTGAGCGCCGAAGAGAACTTCCACAATCAAGTCACGGAGGCGGTCTTTGCCGACGGCTCCCCGGCGCCGCCGGCCCAGCGGCCCTTTGTCTATGACGGCATAAAACTGGAGGGATTGGGCCATCCCTTTGGCCTGGCCGGCAACAAATACGGCTGGATGGTGGAGATCGATCCGTTCCAACCCCAAAGGACGCCGATCAAACACAGCTGGTTGGGCCGCTTCCGCCACGAAGCGGTGGCGATCAAGGCCCAGCGCGGTCAGCCCCTGGTGGTTTATTCCGGTTGCGATCGTTATGGGGGCCATCTCTATCGCTTTGTCAGCGAATCTGTGGTGCAGGACCCTCAGGATCGCTCCAACTCACGCCTGTTCGAACAGGGCCATCTGGAGGTAGCTCGTTTTGGTGAAGACGGCAGCGGCCAATGGATTCGCCTCGCCCCCCAGACCCCGATCCAACCCCAGTACCCCAGCCACTACGACCAATGGGGGGTGCCGATGGCCACCCTGCTACCCCATTCCGACCGCCGCCGCCCGGGGGCGGAACGCTTGGCCACCGATGAATCCGTCCATCGTTACTGCCAGCGCTACAAAACCCTGGCGGACCTCTATCCAGGCCAGGGCAAGGGCCACACCCAGACCACGGCCCAGATGGGAGCCATTTTGGTTGACGCCCACCTGGCGGCCAACGCCGTCGGGGCGACGGCCACGGCCCGGCCTGAAGACACCGAGATCGATCCCAGCAGCGGCGATCTGCTGGTGGCCTTCACCGCCGGGGGCAGCGATGGCGAGGGTCGGGCCGATCCCGCCATCTTCCACGGCCCGGCCCGCCAGGCCACCTGGCCCCACGGCTGGATCATGCGTCTCCAGGACGATGGGCCCCGGGGCTCCCGCTTCCGCTGGCGCATGGTCGCCAGCGGTGGCCTGCCCTGGGAAGGGGGCATGGGCTTTTCCAACCCAGACAATTTGGCCCTCGATCCAGCTGGCCATCTCTGGATGGTGACGGACCGGCTTGGGGGCCGCGAGTGCGAGATCTTTGGCAACAACAGTTGTTGGTTGCTGCCCGTCCATGGGACTGGCGCCGGGGAGCCCCTCTGCTTTGCCACCGCTCCGGTCGAATCGGAATTCACCGGGCCCTGTTTTGATCCTGCCGGAAAAACTCTTTTTCTAGCGGTGCAGCACCCCGGCGAAGACAATGGCATCCGAGCGGTTCCCCCATCGGGCTCCCAATCGGGCGCGGGGGCCAGCGAAGCGCAGGGTTATACCCTTCGCGATCGGGATGGACAGCCGTTTGAGCAATTGCGATGGGTGCCACTGGGCTCCAACTGGCCTTCCGGACCGGGCCGCGCGCCTCGACCGGCCGTGGTGGCCATTCGTCGCCAGAACGGGACTAGGTTGCTAGAGAACTGAAGTTACATGCGGCACCATCGACGCAACTGACAACCTGTTCTTAACCAAACAGGGGCTGCACTTTTGTAATTTTCACCAAACACCACCCCTGACCCATGGCCTTCCAATCTCCTTTGGCCCAGACCAATCCGGGGGCCTCAAGACCCAGCAAATTAAGCCTGAAGGCCAAAAGGGGTCTGGCCTTGTCGGCAATCCTGGCCGGTCTCAGCGTCACCCTGGCAGCCTGCGGCGGCACCACCACCTTGAATGGAGCCGGGGCCTCGTTTCCGGCGGCGATCTATCAACGCTGGTTTAAGGATCTGGCGGACAAAGGGGTGCGGGTGAATTATCAATCTGTGGGCTCGGGGGCCGGCGTCCGCCAATTCATCTCCCGCACGGTGGATTTCGCCGCCAGTGATGTGCCAATGAAAGCCGAAGAAGTCGCCAAGGTGCCCCAAGGGGTGGTTCAGATTCCGATGACGGCCGGTGCCATTGCGGTGGCATACAACAACAAAGGCTGTGATCTGCAGCTCAGCCAGGCCCAGTTGGTTGATGTGTTCCTGGGCAAAATTAATAATTTCAGCCAGCTGGGTTGCGCCGCCAAGCCCATCAAGGTGGTCTACCGCTCGGATGGATCCGGCACCACGTCCAATTTCACGGCCCACCTGGCAGCCATCAGTCCGGCCTGGAAAAGTGAGGTGGGGGCCGGCAAGAACGTCAAATGGCCCACGGGCATCGGCGCCAAGGGCAATGAGGGGGTAGCGGCCCAGCTGACCCAGGTGGAAGGCACCATCGGCTATGTCGAGGCGGCCTTTGTCAAGGACCCTCTGCAGGCGGCGGCCATCAGCAATGCCTCCGGCCAGAAGCTCAAGCCCACCCTGGAAAGTGAGCAGGAGGCCCTGGCGGCCATCGACCTGGGTCCCGAACTCACCGGTAGCAACGCCAACCCAGCCAAGGGCTATCCCATCGTCACCTTTAGCTGGATCCTGCTCTACAAAACAGGCAATGGCCCGCGGCTGGAGTCCCTCAACAAGGTCTTCACCCATAGCCTCAGCGACGAAGCCCAGGCGATGGCCCCGGATCTGGGCTTCATCAGCCTGCCCGCCGACGTGCTCGCCAAGAGCCGCCTCGCCCTGGGCTCCATCAAGCCCTGACCCTCCCACCCTTGGCGATGCCGGCAGCCGATCTCCCCATCCTTCCCCTGGACGACGATCCATCCATTGGGGAACTCGCCTTGGGCTTGATTCAGCAGCAGGTGCGACGCCTAGGCCAGTTGCACCACCAGGTGCTGGCCGACGCCGACCCCGAAGCCCTGCATCAGCTGCGGGTCAGCCTGCGTCGCTTGCGCACGGGGCTCGAGGTTTTTGCACCGGCCCTTGTGGTTCCCGACGGGGTCCAAGCCACCCGGTTGGCCCGGGTGGCCCGCCGCACGGGCCTGACCCGGGACCTGGATGTGTTTCAGGAACGGCTTGAGCATCCATGGTGGCCCCAGTTGCCGGAGGGCGAACAGCTGGCCCTGGCCAAGGCGATGGCCCGGCTCAACCGGGATCGGCGCCAGGCCTTCGACAGCATGGTGGAAGCCCTCAATGGCGGCCGCTATCTCAAGTTGCTGGCCCTGCTCAGCCAATGGCAGGCGGCACCCAGCTTCACCGCGCTGGGCCAGCAGCGCCTCAGGCCCTGGCTGATGGACTGGATGGGCCATCTCAGCCACGGCCTGTTTCTGCACAACGGTTGGTTTGTGGAGGATCCGGCGGCGGAGGCCTTGCATGAACTGCGCAAACGAATCAAGGGCCTGCGCTATGGCCTTGAGCCCTTTATTCCCTTTTTGCCGACAACGATTCATGCTTGGATTGGGGAGCTCAAGCAGGCCCAGGCCGTCCTCGGCGAACTGCATGATCTCACCGTGCTTGAGGACTCGCTGCTGACCCACCCCCTCCGTCGTAAAACCAGCCCCATGCCCACCCTCCGTGGGGCCATCAGCCAAAGACAACAGCAACACTGGCAGCAGTGGCAAGCCCAGGCGGGCCAGCTGAGCAGCGATGCCAACCGCCAGATCCTGCACCGTCTGATCCTGGCGCTGTGACGAATGGCACATCTGCTGCGATCCACACCCCAGAGCGCTACGCAGAGCCAGCGGGCCCTGTTAGGACAGAATTAACGCCCTGCCGATGGGTTGTCTAGCCCTGGGGGCCCATGACCACCCTGCCGCCAACCGACCTCAGCTGCCACCGACCAGAATCCGTCCCCGCCCGTGCCGGCGCCATCAGTGTGGCCCTGGTGGGCCTGCCCAATACCGGCAAGTCCACCCTGTTCAACCGACTGACGGGTGGCCATGCCCCTATCGCCAACTGGCCAGGCCTCACCGTTGATCTGCAGCGGGGTTCGATCCGCCCGGGCCGGGATGGCCGCCCCTGGGATGTGGTGGATTTGCCCGGCATCCACGATCTCAGTGGGGACAGCGAAGACGAAGCCATCGTGCATCGCTTCTTAACCAACTCGCCCCCCGATCTGCTGGTGGTGGTGGTGAATGCCAGCCAGATCGCCAGCCAACTGCGCCTGGTGTTGCAGCTGGGTTCCCTGGGTCTGCCGATGGTGTTGGCGCTCAACATGAGCGATGAGGCACCACGGTTCGGGGTGGCCATCGACAGTGGCGCCTTGACCGAAGCGCTGGGCTTCCCCGTCGTGCCGATCAGTGCCCGCCAGCAGCAGGGGCTGGCCCAATTGCTCGATGCCATGCGGGCCGTGGCCCATGGCTCCGCCAGCCCCTGGCCGGGTCCCTCCAAGCTGGAGGGGGAGGCCCTTGAGGCCCGGCAGGCCGACCTGATCAGCCGCTGCGTCCACAGTTCCGGGCCGCTGCGCAATCACCGCACCCGCCGACTCGATCGGGTGCTGCTCCATCCCTTGGTGGGTCCGTTGTTGTTTCTGGCCATCGTCATGGCGATGTTCCAGGCGATTTATGCCCTCGGCGCCCCCCTGCAGGAGCTGACGGGCACCCTGGTTGATGGCTTTGCCCACCATCTGATTTCGCCCCTACTGCTGCGTCTCGGCACCCCCGATCTACTGCAGCAATTTCTAATTGATGGCGTTTGGATGGGGGTTGGAACCGTCTTCAGTTTCCTGCCGATTATCTTTATTTTCTATTTTGTCATGGCATTGGTGGAGGACTCCGGTTATCTGCCAAGGGCCGCCTTTTTGATGGATGGCTTCATGCATTGGCTGGGTCTTGACGGCCGGGCCTTTGTGCTGCAGGTGATGGGATTTGGCTGCAATGTGCCCGCGATCATGGGGACCAGGGTGATCCGTGATCGGGGCATGCGCTTGTTGGCGATCATGGTGATTCCCTTTGCCCTCTGCCAGGCCCGTCTGACGGTGTTCCTGTTCATGGCGGGGATCTTTTTCCCGAAACCCTGGTGGGCTCCGGGCCTGGTCGTGTTCGGTTTCTATCTGCTGAGTTTTGTGGCGGCCATCATCACCGCCTTGATCTTTCAACGGGCCTATCCCAGCAGGGAGGCCTTTGTGCTCGAACTACCGCCCTACCGCCGTCCCAGCCTGCGCACGATGCTGCGACGGGCCTGGACGGAAGTGGGGCAATTTGTCTTCACGACCCGTCGTTTCATTGTGCTCGGTGCCGCCCTGGTGTGGCTGCTGACCCACCTACCGGCGGGGGCTGCCCAGGGGGGGCAGGCCACGGCCGCCCAATGGATTGGCCACCTGTTCCAACCGCTGCTCGGTCCGATCGGCATGAATCCCGATCTCACCGTGACGCTGTTCTTTGGCTTCATCGCCAAGGAGATCCTGCTGGGGGCCATGGCGGTGGTTTATCGCACCAGTGAAGGCAACCTGGGCACGACGCTCCACGCCGCCATCACGCCGCTGCAGGCCCTCAGTTTCATGACCTTCACCCTGCTCTACACCCCCTGTCTTTCTACGGTGGCGGTGCAGATCCGCGAGGCCAAGAGTCGCCTGTTCGCCCTGCGCTCGATCGCCTGGTCCATGGCCTTGGCCTGGCTGATGGCCTTCCTGGTGTACCAGGGAGGCCACCTCTGGTTGGGTTAATCGGCGGGGGAGCTATGGACTGGGGAAGTTTGGATCTGGGCCGCATGGTCGCGGCGCAGCATGAACTCCATCACCCCATGGGCCAGGTGCAGAATGCCGCCGGGTTGCCCCCGCCGCCGCACCTCTAGCTCGACGCCGGGGCGGATGCCCATGGCCACCAGGCGATTGCGCAGGGCCGGATGGTGGGGCAGGGTTTCAATCCGCACCCGACTGCCGTCGGCAACATCGCTGAGGGCCACACTCACAAATCCAACTCCCTGGCGACATCACTGCCCCCGCCGCGGCGATTGTTGATCAGCAGCCCCAGACCGGAAAACGCCAAAATAATCGTCAAAACCCCCAGCAGACTGGAATAGAACGATTGCAGGTTAATCAGCCCGAAGTTACCAGTATGAACCTGCATCAACCAGTCTGCCTTCATGTCCAAGGATTCCAAGATCGGATACAGCGATCCGGTCAAGGCCGTCAGTAAAAGTGGTGCGGCAGCGATCGGCACTAAAAAGCGATGGGTTTTGCGAAAATTGCGACGGGAGGCCATGGTTGGCGATCAAGACAAGGGGAACGGTCATCATGCCTTCAGGGATATCCTTTTGGCATGACTGGGATGCATGAAACCGAATGAGGTGATTTTTGTTACGTCCGCAGTGAATTGGCCGCAAGGGTCGTCAACAACGCCGCAACGACAAACGCCAATCTTGATTCCACCCCGGTGATTAAGACGAGTCCATTGGCCACATTTGCCTTGGCCCGGTGCTCGGCCGCCCTTGCCAGCCCCCCTGGTGTCGTCAAGACTGGCAGAGGCGCTCCCTCCCTGACGATCCCTGGTGATGACCGACCTGTTCACTCCCCTGGCCCTGGGGTCGCTGCTGCTGCCCAACCGAGTGTTGATGGCCCCCCTGACCCGCTGCCGGGCCACGGCCGACCATGTCCCTACGGCCCTGATGGCCGAGTACTACGCCCAGCGGGCCAGTGCCGGCCTGGTGATCACCGAATGCACGATGGTGCTGCCTGAAACCTCAGCCTTTGCCAGCGAACCCGGCATCTACAACCCCGACCAGATCGCCGCGTGGCGTCCGGTCACCGAGGCGGTGCACCAGGCCGGCGGCCGCATTGTGCTGCAGATCTGGCATGGGGGCCGGGCCTGCCATCCCCAACTCAATGGCGGCACGCAGCCGGTGGGGGCCAGCCCGCTGGCCATCACCGATGGCCAGGTCCATACCCCCCAAGGCAAGGTCGACCATGGTGTGCCCCAGGTGCTGGAGGACAGCGAGATCGCCGCGATCGTGGTCGCCTTTGGGGCGGCGGCCCGCGCTGCGGTGCAGGCCGGCTTCGATGGGGTGGAGATCCATGGGGCCAATGGCTATCTCATCGACCAATTCCTGCGCGATGGCAGCAACCAACGCCAGGGCCCCTACGGCGGCAGCATCGAAAACCGGGCCCGCTTGCTGCTCGAAATCCTGATGACGGTGCGGGCCGAATGCCAGCTGGTGGGCCTGCGCCTTTCCCCCCTCAACAGCTTCAATTCGATGCTGGACAGCGACCCGCTGGCCCTTTCCACCTGGCTAGCCGACAACCTCAACGGCCGGGGTCTGGCCTATCTGCACCTGATGCGCGCCGACATGGCCGGCGTTCAACAGGCCGATGTGGTGACCCCCTTCCGCGAGCGCTTCCGGGGGGTGCTGGTGGCCAACATGGGCTACACACCGGAGGAGGCCAACGAAGCCATCGCCGCCGGCCTGGTGGATGCGGTCGCCTTTGGCCGCTCCTTCCTCGCCAACCCCGACCTGCCCCATCGCCTCGCCCTTGGGGCCCCCCTCAACGAAGCCAATCCGGAGACTTTTTACACGCCAGGGCCGGTGGGCTATACCGACTATCCGGCGTTGTTGACACCGTGATTGATTTAGCAAGCTGAGAGGTGAGTCTGTTGGCTAAACCCTGAGAGGTCCATCGATAGCCAGGAAACAGTTTATGGATTCGCCTCCAAAACCGCCAAGCCAAAACCGGTCTTACCGTAGTTATTACCATTATAGAGCATATAGCGAACTCCACCATGATCAAAGACATGGGGATATTCGATCATATCAGTATCCCAGCCGAATCCGGAGACATCGATGGTGCAGTTGCCATCCATACGTTGCCACCGAATGCCATCGTTTGATTCGGCATAGCCGATGCGGTAGGAGGAGCCTCGATGGGAATACCACATTCTCCAGCAATCCTTATCCCGTATCACAGAAGGCCTAGAAATCGCATATTCAGAAGCATCGCAATAGTCGATCGCCACAATTCCAGCACGCCTCCAGCCAATGCCATCGCTTGATTCGGCGTATTTGATGTGGTAGTGATGTTTAAGACTACCGCCTTGGCCGCTCCAGCCCGTACAGGACAGATACCACATGCGCCATAGATCAGGGCCTGGGATGACACAGCAACTCGCCACAAAATGGGGCTCCAACAGCGTGCGATCTAGCAGGGGACCACTGGCATATCGACGGAATTCATCACCATCTTGAGCAACGGCTAGGCCTATCGAATTTCGAAAAGGCACCGTAACGCCAAGATTCCAGCCAACGTAATAAAGATAGCGGATACCGTTATGATGGGTGAGCCAGGATGCCATGGCTCCACTATCATCAAACTCACCTAACTGCCCAGGGCTCAAAACAGGCTGATTGGCTGACTCAAGAATAGTTTTGGGACGGGTAATATCGATGATTACATAGCCTGTAAAACTTTGATGGCAGGCGTTTCGTGAACTAAAATAGATCTTGAACAGATCACCACCGATCGGCTCAGCAATCGGAACAGCTGCATGGGAATGCAACCAATCCTGTTCGCCAGAAGCGGCATAGATCTTTCCGAGTTTTCGCCAGCGTTGAATCATGGATCCATAGCCACTATTTGTACACCGTGCCGTTGTGCTTCAACCATCCGGAGCTGTGATGGCCTTCGGGGTCGTGGTGGGTCCAGTGGATGACACCGCCCTCGGGATTGGCTTCAAATTGACCATAAAAGGCGACACGATCGCCAGTTTTCAGGGTTTCGATGCGGGGGGCGATGTCAATGTTATGGGCAATCAGCAGGGTCTGGCCCGAATCCAGTCGCAGGATGAAGCGCTGATGGCGGCTGCCAACATTGTCGTCAGCCAGAACTCGAATGACCTCGCCCTCGCCGCCCATTGGGGCGCCGCTGCGTTGGCCTTGAAAGGCGCTTGCGTTAACCTTTTCTGCAATCGATTTGGACTTTTGGTTGATACTTCCATTCGTCCACCAAACATAGAGGGTTGCCAGACATGCCAGCAGAAATACTGCAACCTTGATCGCAAGAGCACCCAAGAAGCTCTTGGATCGACCTGATTCGGGTTGACTCTTTTGTTGATACTGCACCTGCTGCGCCCGTGAGCGTCCCTGCTCATCACGACCAATCGTGTAGGTGAGCGGATCATGGAGACAGGGACGACGATTCCCTTGCTGGAATTGGCTGATGTGAACGAAGACCTGCGGACCGCCAGCGAGAGGCGTTATGAAGCCAAATCCCCTGGCGTCATTCCATTGCGTGAGCCGGCCCTGTTGTTCCATTCGCCTTTGATTCGCCGATCAACTCAGTGGTGGGTGGGCTGAGCCTAGCCAGCAGCCATCCCGCTTCTAGCAATCACAGATTCAGCGGAACGCTGTTGCCGGGGGTTGTAACAACCTCAACATTGCCCGACTGCACCCGTAGCGAAACAACTTGGCGCGCATTTCAGCGCTGCTGGAGGCCCTTGGCCAGACTGACGGCAATGTTGGGGCTCTCGGGGTTCACATCCACGCTCTGCAGCTGGGGGCGCAACACCAAGTCCATATCTTCCATCGGGATCGCACCGAGGAGCACCTCATTGCCCAGCACCATGGCCCCGGTGAAGCAGCGGCGGTTGCGAAAGCGAACTTCCACCGGACCCACATAGGGCACCGTGCGGCGATGCCCATCCGCCAGCACCACTTCACGCCGTTCCAGTTCCGCCAGGCACAGCTGGATCGCCAGATGCTCCGAGATGCACAGATGCACAGCCCCGGTGTCCGCCAGGGCTGACACCTCCAGGGGGGCCAGATCGGGTCGGATGGGGTTGCTGAGGATGAAGCTGCCGCGGATGAGGCCCATGGAGTCATGGTAGTCAGGTTGCTATCCCAGCTCAGGCCTGGATCTGCGAAATGCTGGGATCTTCCACGTCCCCCCGCACCTGCTTCAGATCCCCATGCTGTCATAGCTGGATTTGGACCAGGGCATTGCCCAATCCCGTAGACCAGTGATTGGGCTGACTACGGTTGAATCAGGTGATGAATAGCGTCCAATTTCTCAACAACTTCATGGTCGATGGAGTGAATATCACATCGCTCAATCAAGCGGTAGAGATCTCTCTTACGCAACATCATTGGGCCGACGGTTGCAGCCGCGAGGTCGCGGAAGTATGCCTCAGCAAAGAGACTCAGCTTTTTGGTTTGGGTTTGAGCGCGCCATAGGGTTGCTTGTGTGGCGGTATTCGCTGCTTGGTAATTAGCGAAGTCGGAGTCATTTCCATCAAAGATCATATCAAGGATCAGCTGATCAAGGGTGGCCAAGCGTTGGTCACTGAATAGGTCAGCAACATCGGGTTGCGCCCAATCAAGCAAGACCTGGGGGGTGACAAAATAGTTTTCAAGTTCATAGCGTTTCCATGGTGACCTGGTCAAACCACCCTCATCCAAAGGCTGAAGCGCCCGATTGTCATTATCGATGATTTCCAGGCCCCGCAGGTCAGGCAGGATGCGTCTGAGGGCAAAGAAGTGTTCCCTGGCCTTTAGGCCAAAGGCGCCTTCAACGGCATCAAGGAGTTCTTCGGGAGATTGGCCGGGATGGGGCCGATTGTCCTGGAGGTAATAGACATTGAGGTGGGATCCATCTGCTATCAGATTGCGGACCGGGTGATCCAGGTGATTAGCAAACGCGCGAAGGATGGCGAGATCCGTGCTGCCCTCCAGGTAAAGAACGTGGCCGGTCTCACGGGCCCTCACGTAATGGGCAGCCCCGAAGCTCTTCAAGGATTCCTTGATATTCGGCTTCGAGGCCAGATCATCGGCGTGGCCGTCAAGGATCAGGGTGAGATTGTTGTCTAGAGCCTCCTGCATGACCACCTCTGAATGGGTGGCCATCAACACCTGGCAGCGATTGCGGTCAGCGATGGTGCTCAACAGGGAATAGATCTGCTGCTGACGCAGGATCTCCAGGTGAGCATCGGGTTCATCAATCAGCAGCACACTTCCCTTATGGCAGTACAAGTGGGCCAAGATCAGCAGCATCTGCTGAAAGCCACGGCCAGCGAGCGATAGATCGAGAAGTCGATCGGCTCCAGGTTGATCATAGAACAGGTCTAAAGATCCGCCTTCATTTTCTTGGGGAGTGGTGAGGTGAACCTTAAAAAGACGATGCATCAGCTGCGTGATTTCTTGCCAATCATCCGGGCTGTCTTGATGAACAACAAGACAGAGATTTCGCAATACTTCAGCGGTGCTGCCACGACCCATGTGGTAGTCAATCCGATTGCGCGTAATCAAAGGTTCATCCGCCGAGATGCCCGACATGGGATAAAGAAGGGCAACGTCCAGTTCGGCGGCTATGGCAAGGGCTTGAGGGTGGCTGGCTGTGGAGGGATGGGGTTCTGCGTAGATCAGCTCATCACTGGCGTGATGACGAAAAACCATCTTGATGGGTATAACAGTGCCCTGGTGCTCAAGGCCAAGGGAGATCTCAAGATCATGGCCTGTAACCTTCAGATTCTTCCAGAAGTGACGCGTCTTGGGTACAGGAACGGATTGTATGGCCAGGCGATTGAGGGGTTTTCCTGTACGTTTCTTCGCCTTGGAGTCTTTGGATTCTTGCTGCCAGGTGCGCACGGCTGTCGACCAGAGGGCAATGGCCTGCAGAGCCGTGGTCTTGCCGCAATTGTTGGGGCCAATCAGCACCGAGGGGTGCTCCAGGAGGATGCGTCCAGAGCTGCGATAGCTCTTGAAGTTGCTGATCTCCAGCCAGTGAAGGATCCTCATCCCACCGCCTCCAAAAGCACCTGGCCATCGTCTTGGACCTTGCGGACCGATCCGCGCTCCAGCCCCAGACGCAACTGCCGCTGAAACTGCTGTGGCTCCAACTCCGAAGCCGCCAACAAGGCCCGCTCACTGAGAGCCCCGCACTCCCGCAGTAGAGCCGTCAGAAAATCGGCTGGCACTGGGGCGGCCGCCAAGGCGATCGGATCCGGGTTGGCTGCAGCCTGGCGCCGACCACGCCGCGAAGGGCCGGCAGCGGCGGCCTCCGCCTGACGGGCTGCCCGGATCCGCTCCAGCAACACGCTCGCGGGTTCGTCACTGGGGTCCTGGGGCACCAGCTCGCCGCGGAAGGCTTTGGCCAGCAGGGCCGGCGTCAGCCGCTCCACGGTCCTGCGGGCGGATGTGAGCCGGGCTTCGAGTTGGTCGGCGAGGGAGAGGAGGGATTGGCTGCGGCGGACGATTTCAGCCTGCTCTTCTATTGTCGGTAATGAAAACTGAATCTCGCTAAGAATATTTAAATTGATGTTCTTTTGCGCCGTAGCTGGAGCCAGTAGCTCCAGCCTATCTCTGATGGAATCGACCATCCACTTGGCAAATTCGGGAAGGGCTTTGCTTTCGTCTGCTACAAGGCCAACAACGCTGTCAGGGAAGCATGCTGGGTATGACAGAATAGCCGTATTTGCGATATTTGCGGCAATAGTGATGCATACGGTCTTGCTAGGCCAGATTCGGCTTTGGGCAAGACCGAAGTCGCTATATTCCTGTTCGTGCTTAGTGATGATGCCATTTGACTGAGCAACGTCACCTGTCTGAATAAAAGGGTACGGACCTCCATAGAGGCGCGGGTCGTTCCTGGGGCGATGCCGTGATTTGCCTCTCCCAAACTCTCCGAGATCAGGAAGACGTTGCATGGTCCACGACTCAAGATCCAGATGATTTGCCTCCCGCCACTCCCGCGTCAACTCCCCCGAGGTGGCCGCCGCCAGCACCGCCTGGCGGAAGCGCTTGAGGATCGCCGCCACGCCATCGAGTCGCTGGCGGCAGGCGTCGACAGCGGCGAGGGTGGTGTCGAGCTTGGCGGCGATGCGGCGTTGTTCGTTGAGGGGAGGTAACGAAAGCTCGGCAGATCGAATTTGCTTAAGGATGATGCGGCGGATGGCCGAACCTGTCATCCCCCCGGTCATCTTGGCAAATGTGTGGGGGCTATTGAGCCAATGCTTCAGGAACTCTGGGCTGAGAATCTTTTCGTCTGGACGCAACAGCGCAACACTGGAAAGCATGGAAAACGGATCACCCAGGTGATTGACTGCTGCCAGGCCTGCTGTGACACCGTCTTTGATATAAAGTACATCACCTTTCTGAGCGGGGCACCTCGAATAGATTTCTTCGTGACGCGCCTTGTCGACGAAAGTAATATCCGTAATGTCCAGGCCCCAGGGTTTAATATTTTTTGCCGTGACATACATGAAGTCGCCCGCATCGGAGTTGGGTGGCGAATGGTGGGTTCCATCCGTTATTAGCTGGCAAACCTCGGCAAGGCTAGATACCGCCCATTTACTGGGTTGATCCATCACTCCAACTCCTCCACCTCTTCCCCCAACTCCGCCAGGATCGCCCGCAGATCCTCCAGCGCTCCTTCCAGCTCCAGCATCGCGTCCTGAGCCAGAACCGCCGGCTCCGGCAGATCGACGCCGCCTTCAGCCGAATCATCCTTCAGCCAGGCCAGATCAAGGCTGTCGCCGCGGGCGGCGATCTCCTCGCGGCTGAAGCACTGCCAGCGGCCCTCGGGCCCGGAGGCGGTGCGGGGGACGCGGCCCAGGGGATCGGGGCCGTAGGCATCTTCGAACGCCGCGAAGTGCGCTCGGGTGAGCGGCGTGCGCTTGCCGAAGGCCGGCATGTTGGCCCGCAGGTCGTACACCCACACCTGTTGTGTCGTGCCACGATCACTTTCACCGCGGGTGAAGAACAGCACATTGGTTTTCACGCCCTGGGCGTAGAAGATGCCGGTGGGCAGGCGCAGGATCGTGTGCAGGTTGCACTTGTCCATCAGGTCGGCGCGGATCTGCTTGCCCACGTTTCCTTCGAACAACACGTTGTCGGGCAGCACCACCGCCGCCCGGCCGCCGGGTTGCAGGGCGCGATAGATGTGCTGCAGGAAGCAGAACTGCTTGTTGCTGGTTGGAAAGGTGAAATCCTTGCGGCTCGGCAGGCCGCCGCCCTTCTTGGTGCCAAAGGGGGGATTCGTAAGAATCAGTGTGGCCGGCGGCAGAGCCTCCGCATCGCTGCTGAGGGTGTCGCCGTACCAGATGCCGCATTCACCCGGCCGGGAATCCAGCCCATGCAGCATCAGATTCATCAACGCCAGGCGGTGCGTGTCCTGCACGTGCTCCATGCCATAGAAGGTGCGTCGGTAGAACTTCTGCTGTTGCTGCTCATTCAGCTCGCTGATCTCGTTGTGCTCGCGAATCCAGTGCAACGCCGCAATCGGGAAGCCGCCGGTGCCAGCCGCTGGATCCTGAATCACATCCTCGATCGTGGGCTGCATCACAGCCACCATCGAATCAATCAGCGGCCGTGGCGTGAAATACTGGCCGGCGCCGGATTTCTTCTCCTCGGCATTCTTCTGCAGCAACCCCTCATACAGATCGCCCAATCCCTCCTGGCGGGCGCTGTACCAATCCAGCTTGTCGATCTCGCTCACCAGCTTATTGAGCGTGGTGGGCTTTTTGATGAACGAACTGGCATTGGCATAGATCTCCTGCACCAGCGCTGAGGCGCCACTACCGCTGCTGCCCAGCTTCAGCAGCAGCTCCTTGTAGTGCTCCAGCTGGCTCAAACCCTGAAGCGCCTCCAACACCTGCCAGCGCCATTCCTGGGGAATTCCCTGCTCCTGACCCGTTTCCAGCGCCATCTTCAGAAACAACAGATATGTCAGCTCGCTCACGTACTGGTGATACGTCACCCCATCGTCCTTCAGCACATTGCAGAGGTTCCAGAGCTTGGCGACGATGTCGTGGGTGTGGCTGCTGCCAGGGGGGCTTGTGGCCATCACCAGGCCTCCAGGGTGAGTTCGTCCACAAGGGCAAAAGCCTGATCGGCGGTGACCAGAACACAGCCTTCGCTCAGGGCATGGCTGGCGATCAGCAGGTCCATCAGCCCCAGCGCTCGTCCCTTCCGGGCCTGCACTGCCCGAAGGCGGCCATAAACAACGGCGCAGGCATCGGTCCAGGGCAGAACCTCCAGGCGTGCCAGCGCTGATTCGACCAATTGCCGTTTCCGGGCATTCAACGCATTCTTCTCAAGCCCGTAGCGGATCTCAGCCGCCACGATTGCGGAGATGCAGCAACGTTGCTCGCCAAACAAGCCATCAAGTCGAGGCGAATCGCCATCCACCAAGGCACGCACTGCGTTCGTGTCCAGCATCCACTTGTTCATACCGATGGGGGCTCATCTCTCACGGCCAGTCGCGTTCCGGCGGCGGTGACGGATCGCGAAGGTTGTCAAAGAAAGCATCCAGTTCTTCGCGAACACCTGGTTCGGCCAGCAGACGATCGCGCTCAACCAGCCAATCCTTGGCCGATGGCCGCAACGGTGTGAGCACCACCGCGCCGCTCTCTGGATCGCGATGCACCTCCACCTCCGTGCCCTCGAAGCGGAACTCAGCCGGCAGGCGCACCGCCTGGCTGCGGCCGTTGCGGAACAGCTTGGCGCGCATGGCTGGCTTCCTGCGGCGGTCGATACCGAGACTAGACCAAGCCCGCCGCCTCACGCCGCCCATACCTCCCGCTGGAACTGATGCAGCACCCCATCCAGCTCGCCGCCAAACACCCGGTTCAGCCTCGGCCAGCCGCCCCCTTCGCGGCGAAAAAACAGGGCGTCGTCATCCAGCGCCTCACGGTCCACGATCGTGATCGCCTTGGTCTGGTTGGCGATGCGTTGCAACCACTGGCGTTGCGGCGAGGTCCAGCTGCGGGAGGCCAGGATCTTCTGCAGGGCCTTCTCCACCCGCTGCTCGTAGGGCACCAGTGGATCGCCCAGGGCCGCCTGGCGGATGTAGCCCATGATCGAGGCGGCCATGGCCTGGTTGGTGGTTTGGCGCCAGGCGGTGGCCAGGGTGGCTTCGTTGAAGCCCCGTTGATCGAGAGCCAGCTTCAGCTCGCGCAGATCCTTGCGGGTGAGGTCCCAGGGCCGCTGCAGCACCAGGGTGAGGGCCGGCAGGTCGTTGCCGGGGTCCTTCACGAAAGCGGTGAAGCCCTCCAGATAGTCCTCGGGGCGCTTGCCGTCGCCATAGCCATGCACGATCGAATGCAGGGCATCTTCGTGCTCCGAAATCACCAGCGGCGTGAAGGGGCTTTCCCAGGGTTCATCCAGCAACTCACCCAAGCCGTCGAGGCGTGCCACCCAGCGGCTCGCCTCCTCGATCGGCAGGCCCTGCAGCTTGTTGATGAAGGCCTCGGGCTCCCCCCCAGTGAGCCAGCGCAAGCGATCCACCTGGTTCTCACGTAGCCGGCCGCGCTTGCGGCGCAGCTTGGCGACCAGCTGCTGGCGAATCAACTGGGCGTCATCGGGATCGTCGCTGACGGACAGTTCGCCCAACAGCTGGCTGAAGCTGATCGAGGGATTCACCACCACCGGCTGCATTTGGCTGAAGGGCTGCAGGGTGTTGTAGATGCCCACCGCGTCGAAAATGCGGAAATGGCTCTTGCCGATGGAGTCGCACAGTCGCGTGGCACGGCCGATCATCTGGTCATAGAGAATGCGGCTGTTCATACGCCGCAAAAAGACGATGTTGCCGATCGACGGCACATCCACGCCGGTGCTGAGCAGTTCCACCGTGACCGCCACATTGGGGAAGGCTTCATTCTTGAAGCGGCGAATCAAGTTCTGGGGCTGATCGCTGGCGCCGGTGATCTTGACCACGGCGTCATCGGCGACGTCGCCATAACGTTCTCGGAATGCTTCCTTCAGCAGCATCACCACCAGATCGGCGTGGGCATCGGTGACACAGAAGATCAGGGTTTTATGGAGCGATAAGGGATCTAGTTCATCGGCCAAAAAGTCACACACCACTTTGTTAAAGGGATCGGTGATCACTTCGCGGTTGAAGGCATCCACCGCGAAACGCAGCTCATCGGGCGTGATGAAGAGGTCGATTTGGGCGTTGCGTGGATCGTAGGTTTTGACCTCTGCGCCCGCTTCCCAGACAATTCCCTGCTGGGAAAGTTCGGTTTTGATCAGGATGGGCGGTTCATGGTCCACCAGATAGCCATCCACCACCGCCTCGCGGTAGCTGTACACAAAGAGGGGCTGGCCGAAAATCTGGAACGTGTGCAGGGCCGGGGTGGCGGTCAGGCCGATCTTGACCGCATCAAACATCTCGATGACACGGCGATATTTCGACACGTAGTCGTTGAAATCCCGGAAGCGCAGCTCCCGATCGCTCAATTCCCGATCCAGCACGTAACCCCGATGGCATTCATCCACCACGATCAGGTCGTAGGTGTCCACCGTGGGTTTGTCCTCGGCGCTGCCGAGCAGCAGCCGTTGCACCATCGCCTGCACGGTGGCGATGTGCACCCTGGTGTCGGAGTCGGCCTCGCGCTCGCCCAGTTCCTTGATGCCATAGATGTCGGCAAAGCTCTGCAGGCTTTCCATGCGGGTGTCCTTGAAGGCATCGGCCGCCTGGATGCCCAGTTCGGAGCGATCCACCAGAAACAGCACCCGCCGAAAGCGGCCGGTTTTAAGCAGGCGGTAGATCAGGGCCACACAGGTTTTGGTCTTGCCGGTGCCCGTGGCCATCGCCAGCAAAATCTCCCTTTGGCCCGCACCGATGGCCGCTTCCGTGGCCTCAATGGCCCGCCGCTGATAGGGGCGCAGCGGAAAGCCATAGCTGAAGGCTTCCCGACGCAGCTGCGCCTGGGCCTGGTCCAGGTCCTGCCGCGCCAGAGCCAAAAGCCCCTGCGGTGAATACCAGCCATCCAGGGGGCCGGCGAGGTTCTCGGCGCGGCGCAGATCCCGGAACCAGATGCCGCTGCGGGATCGCAGCTGGCGCAGATAGGGCCGGCCGTTGCTGGCGAAGGCAAAGGGGATTTTGTACTCAGCTTCAGGCCCCCAGCCCCTTTTGTTGAGCTGGGATTGCTCGCAAGGCTTGAAGCCACGGCAGTAACGCTGGGCCTGGGGCAAGACCCCCGCCACATCTTTATGGGCTCGCTTGGCCTCCACGGCGGCCAGGGGAGTGAGCCCCACAAACAGCACGTAATCAGCAGGGCCGCTGCTGGTGGGCCATTCGGCGATGGCCCGGTTGCGGTTCTTCTGGGGTCGGGCCCCTTTGCTGTAGCGGAGCTCCTGGCTGTCGGCCTCCCAGCCGGCCTGGCGCAACTGCTCATCAATCAATTGGCGCGTGGCTGCCTCATCCAGCTCGATCGAGCCCGCTGCCTTGCGGGACGCCTGCCGCAATCCGGAGGCCACCGCTGCCGGTTGCCGGGCTGTAGCGCTTTGGAGTGCCTGGAGCTGGGACAGC
>Ga0114972_10000716_pt1 | contig 24840 bp, 18 predicted proteins | sample M_140807_EF_Meta_FD_87354 | JGI IMG/M metagenome (GOLD analysis project Ga0114972, IMG submission 87354) | Freshwater microbial communities from Lake Montjoie, Canada to study carbon cycling - M_140807_EF_MetaG | ecosystem: Environmental > Aquatic > Freshwater > Lake | place: Lake Montjoie...
CGCAGCCGTCATGGGAGATCAAACAGTGAATCTCGCTGTCACCGGCACCGGCATCACTGCCGGGGATTACACCTTGTCCAACGCAACAATCACGATCCTCAGCGGGCAGACCACGGGAACAGTCACCTTCACCGTCGTTGACGATGCCGCAGTGGAAGCAACCGAGACCGCCACGCTGACGATCTCCAGCCCTTCCCCGGGAATCAGCCTTGGCTCCACTCTAACGCAGGATATTGTCATCACCGACAACGACCTTTCCCTGACTCCGATCGAAACATGGCGTCAGTTGTATTTCAACACCACCGAGAACAGCGGCCTCACGGCGGATGAGGCCGACTACGATGGCGACGGCGTTCTCAACTTGATGGAATATGCGCTCGGCAGCAATCCGACCCTCACCACCGCCAACGAAGCGCAGGCCGCCCTGCCCGTGGGAACGTTGAATGACAGCGGAGATCCTTTGTTGAGCGATCGCTATTCGCTGAGTTTCACCATCAACTCGCCCGCGCCCACAGACCTGACCTACACGGTCGAAGCCGGTGACGATCTGGAAAACTGGACGCCGGTTGCGCAAAGCACGGGCGACAGCACATGGACCTGGTTGGCAGGCGGCACCTCGCACATTGTTGTTGGCACTCCCGTGGCAGGCCGGGTGACAATCAAGGTCGGCGACATGGAGCCGCTGACCGGTCATCCAAAACGCATGATCCGCCTGAAGGTCAACAAGTAACACTCCAAACGAATTTCCGTCGCTGTCTTCTGTTGTCACGCGCGGTCATGCCCCCCCCGGCATGGCCGCGTTTTTTTGTCCGGTGCATTGCCCCAGCGGCAAAAAAATGGCAGTTGGACGCATCGCTGAAAATTTGTGACGATATTGCCACTTGTCATGTGTTGGCAGATTGCGTGCGTCAGCATTGTTTGGAGAACGTGTTTTTGCTTCTACAAGTGTCGCAAGCTGCATATCCTGCAATATCATTCGATCATGAAATACATTGAAAAAATCGTCCTGTCCTCGCTCGCCAGCGTTTCCCTGTTGAACATCACCGCACAAGCAGCACCCCCACCGCCCGGTCCTACGTCGGTGAATTTGTCCAGCTACGTTCGCGTGGGCCGCTATGATTTGCCGGAGCCGACGCGCACCACGGCACCCGCCAACAGCCTGCTCTGCCAGGAAGCCTCCAACGTGACCTACAATTGGGACACGGATACGCTCTTCATCACCGGCGACGGCGGAACCTCGGTCGTGCAGGTTTCGAAAACCGGACAACTCATCAATTCGATGACGTTGGCTCTGGGCAGCAGTCCCCAGGGTACCGAGTTCTATGACACGGAGGGTCTCACTTACATCGGCAACGGCCAGTTCGTACTGGTCGAGGAGCGATATCGCCAGGCAAATTTGTTCACCTATGTGGCGGGCACCACACTGCAACGGAGCAACGTGCAAACCGTCAAGCTTGGCACAACCGTCGGCAATGTTGGCCTGGAAGGCCTTTGTTATGACCCATCGACCAGTGGTTTCATTTTCGTCAAGGAGAAGAGTCCGCTTTCGATTTTTCAGACCACGATCAATTTCCCCGCCGGAACCGCCAGCAACGGTTCGCCTTCCGCCACCAGCTCGACCGATTTGTTCAATCCGGCACTGGCCAACCTTGCGGATTTTTCGGATGTCTTCGCCTTGTCGAACCTGCCGTCGCTCAACGGGCAGCCCGATGCCAGCCACCTGCTGATTATCAGTCAGGAATCGGGGCAGATCAAAAAGGTCGACCGCTCGGGCACCGTGTTCAGCACGCTGACGATCGTAGCCGATCCCGGCAGTCCCTTGACCGTGCCCGACATGACCATGGAAGGCGTGACGATGGACCGTGCGGGCAATCTTTACGTCTCCAATGAAGGTGGAGGAGGCGACGCCAATCACCCCCAGCTTTGGGTTTACGCGCCGTCCACCGCGCCGAATGCGGCACCGACGGCTGTGGCTCTGACCAATACCGTCAATTCGATCCCCGAAAATACCAGCACGGCGGCGGCGGTGAAAGTCGCCGATATTTCCGTTACCGATGACGGTCTGGGAAATAACAATCTGGCACTGATTGGAACCGATGCCAGCTTTTTTGAAATTGTCGGCACGGCACTCTATCTGAAAGCAGGGACCCCGCTGAATGTGCTCACCAAGTCGAGCTTCAGCGCGGCGGTGACTGTGGACGACGTGACCTTGGGAAGCACGCCGGATGCCACAAGCAGCATCTATACGCTTAACATCACCGCCGCGACCGGAGGCACAGCCAATCTCATCATCTCGGAGGTTGCTCCATGGTCGAGTGGCAACAGTCCGGCAGCACTCGCCGTGGATTGGTTTGAAGTGACAAATATCGGCACCGCCGTTGCCAACATTTCCGGTTGGAAAATGGATGATAGTGCGCCGACACTCGCGACTGCCGTGGCCCTCAGTGGCATTACTAGCATCGCGCCAGGAGAGTCGGTGATCTTTCTGGAAACAAACGCTCTGCCGGCAAAGAAAGCCGCTTTTTTGTCTCTCTGGTTCGGTGCGAATCCGCCGCCCAACCTGCAGGTGGGCAATTACACAGGAGGAGGTGTTGGCCTGGGCACCGGGGGTGACGGAGTTAACCTCTACGACACTACCCCCACTCCTGGCGCAATCCGGGCAAGTGTGTCATTTGGTGCCAACGCTACCGCGCCGTATCGCACTTTTGACAATGCTGCGGGACTGAACGGTACGTCCATTTCTACATTGAGCGCCATAGGCATCAATGGTGCCTTCGCGGCTGTCGGTGATGTCTCTGAAACCGGCTCACCCGGGACCATCGGCGCGCCGCCGACTCCTGTTGTGACCATCACAGCCACCGATGCCAGCGCGGCGGAGACCGCAAGCAATCCGGGCACATTCCGCATCTCGCGCACGGGCGGCACGGTTGGTGCGATGACGGTCAACTACACCATTGCCAGCGGAGCGGGCCGGGCAGTCGGCGCGGATTTCACACCCGCTTTGGGTGGCGTGGCCACCATCGCCTTCGGCCAATCGTTTGTGGATCTCACGGTAACCCCCGTGGATGACAATCTGGTTGAAGGAACGGAAACGCTCACACTGACGCTCGGCGACACCGGCAGTTACGATGTCGGTTCCCCGGCATCCGCCACGGTCTCCATCGCCGACAATGACTTTTCACCATCCCTGCAAGCGGGAATCCTCGTGACAAGAGGTGGTTTCGTCTTCGACCGGCGCACGGGTTTCTTTTCGCAGGTGGACAAGTTGACCAACAACTCCGCAAGCCCGATCGCCGGGCCGATCTATCTGGTGCTCGACAGCCTGAGCGCGAATGCGACGTTGTCGGGACCTACAGGGTTCACCACAGCGGTTCCTCCGCTCGGCAGTCCTTATGTGCAGGTCGTCGGACCCGCCGCCTCACTCGCTCCGGGAGCATCGGTCTCGACGCCTCTCAATTTCATCAATCCAACCCGCGCCGCGATCACCTACGTCACCCGCGTGCTTTCCGGCGGCACCGCCGGTGCTGTGGCGGCTGAACCCGGCACCACCGGGCCGCCTTTGACCGTTTTCGGACGCAGCAGCGTGAGACCCGTGGACGCATGGCGTCAACAGCATTTCAACACTGTCGAGAATGCGGGCCTCACCGCTGACGATGCCGACTTCGACGGCGATGGTGTTCTCAACTTGATGGAATACGCGCTCGGCAGCAATCCCACTCTCACCAGTGGCAACCACGGACAAGCGGCTCTGCCGACGGGTGTGCTTGGCGACTCCAGCAGTGCCCTGTTGAGCGACCGTTTTGTTCTGAGCTTCACCATCGACTCGCCCGCTCCAAGCGATTTGACCTACACGGTCGAAGCGAGTGCGGACCTGGAAAACTGGACGCCGGTGGCGGAAAGCACGGGCGACAGCACATGGAACTGGTTGGCAGGTGGCACCTCGCACATCGTCGTCGGCACGCCATCCGCAGGCCGGGTGACGATCAAGGTGGGCGACATGGTTCCGCAGGCTGGCAATCCAAAACGGGTGATGCGCCTGAAAGTCAGCAAGTAAAACAGCGACGGGCTCTTCTTTGTTCACAAGCGGTCATGCCTTTCGGCGTGGCCGCTTTTTGCAGTCGGCTTCTCCGCGAGATTGACAATGGAACTCATTTCCGCCGAGCGGAGGCCTGGTTTTCGCAGCGACAGGCTTTGCCGCGATCACTTATCCGGTGGTTTCGGAGCAGGTCGGGCTTCGCCGAGGGCGATGGCGACATCCTGATTCAATACGCGCAGATCATTGCGGAGCAGTGCAATCGACTCCCTCGCCAGTTTGTCGTGGTAGCCCTCGACATATCCATAACCGAAGCCGCGTTCGTGGATTTTCTTGCTGGCTCTGGCGAGAGTGCGCGCCGTGTTGGAAAGGTTCATTGCCGTATTGTAGATGGTTCTGGCTTTGGAGGAGACAAGTTTTTCCATGGGATCCAAAATCTTTCGGCTTTCCTCATGCGCGGCCTGGATTTGTGCCGTGTTCAGGTCGGCGAGCGACCACTTTTCGTAGGTCGCGGTGATCGGTTGCAGTGGCAACATGGCGCGCCGGATTTCGTGGGCGACAATCTTGTCATTGAGCACCCTTGGCCGCTGGCCTTTGGCCTGCATCAACAGGCATTGCACGGAGGCATACTGCGGCAATGCCGTCGCAAGAGCCTCGAGCCTTTTGCTGACATATGGATTGGTGACAAACGGCCCGAGCGTGTTGGTGGCTTTCTGGCGGATGCCCGCGAAATTCGCCAGGGCCTCGGCCACGGCGGGCTCCGGTGATTTTTTGCTGAAGCGGATCAGCTCGTCGAGATTCTCCGCGAGCAGGATGTCGTGCTTCATGAAAAACGATAGATTGTCGAGCGCCAGCAGGCTGGGAAGCAGTTCCGCGGCAGCCTTTGGCAGAACGATCCTCGACGGCGGTGCGCTGTCGAGCAATGCGATCAGTTCCCAGCTGTTGGGTGGCAATATCAGCTTGTCGTCCTTGTCGACAATGCCCATCACGATGCCGACGGGCTCTTCGCCGCTCAGGGAGGCGGAGGCCAGCACGGCGGCGGCGGCGGAGATGTTGGCGTTGTTGCGGGTGGTCGAATACACTTCCACGCCCTCGATGCCCAGGCCGATGACACCGTTTTTCGGCAATCCTTTGTAGCGGAGGTTGAGGAATGGCGCGGTGTTTTGGTTGATGCCCAGCAGGATTGGCCTGGCACGCTCCTCATTGACATTCTCAAGATGGTAGTGGAATGGTTCCCACTCCTCACCGGTCGATGCCTTCATCGTCACGGTGGCGACCTTCAGACTGTAGGCCTTTTTTTCTTCATGATAAAGCCACAAAGGGCTTTGCACGCTGGCACTTTGCAAGGCGAAGTCAATTTCCGCGCTGGGCGTGATAACCGGTTTGGTTTCCTCCGCCGGTACTGTGTCCAGGTGGGGTTTTGCACCTTCAGGCCCCGTCGTGCTGGCTTTGGCGAACTCGGAGGCAGGAGCGACCCAGCCGTTCCATTGTCCCGTCTCCGATTGGAAAGCGGCGGCCTCATGGCGCTCGGGATTGAATTTTGCCAGCACATCACCCAGGCAGTTCGCGAGAGTCTGACCGTCGCGACCCGCTTCTTTACTGGATAGCCATGCCTGGGTCTGCCAGGCGTCGTTCATTGCGTCGTCCAGCTCGGGTTTGGATGCCGCCGCCGGTTGTTTCTCAAAGGTGAAGGCATCGCCGAGCAATTCCACAGTGCGGTTCATCGGATCCAGCGCGCGGGCCATCGCGAGCAATTGCGCGGCGACCCGTGGATGATTCTTGTCATCCGGTTTCAAACTGCTGCACAAGGTGGTGAGTTGGCGGGAGAGCTGCGACATCGTCTCCAGGTCGATCGGCACCTGATCGCGGCGGAAAGGCACCTGTTCCGTCGGCGGAATGAACCGCGCCATCGCCCAGGGGCTGGTGAGGAAAAGCAGGGTCATCATCCGCAGGATCGCGCCGGTGTGCATGGGTTTCATGGTCATGGTTGATGGACTGCCAATGTCTTGGAAACAAGCCAACGGGACAAAGGTTGCAAATTATCGCCCGGTTGTCAAATTCTCCCTTGCGGATCTTGAAAATCCCGCGGGCACGGAAGCATGGCTGAAAATTCCATGGCGAGGCGGGCGCGATGCTGTCATAGTGCCGACGCGCTCATGAAACGACTCGACCGGAAACTGCAAAACATCCTCGGTGGATCGACTGCCAGCGCGGATTTCATCATTGCCGATGCCAAGGATGCCGATATGGCATTCGGCATCACCGCTCCCGGTCCGCAGCCCGGCACCTGCCGCCATGGATACAATGAATCGGAAGGTTGCTGGAAAACCCTGCCCCAATACCGCGAACAAATCCGCGCGGTGATCGCGCAGGACATTGTCGACATCGTGCTGCTCTCCGCCTCGAACCTGGAACAGATCGGCATGGTGGAGAAACTTTTCCACGACTCCGCGATCACTCCCGCCGCGCGGGCGAACGACACCACGGATGTTTGGGCGGTGCGCGGTGGCAAGTACCCGACCGAATATCCGTCGCGCTCGTTTCGCTCGGCCACGCTCGACCACATCATGTATGGTTCCCTGGCCGGCAATCACGGCCAGCCCTTCACCGGCGCGGACCTGGGGCTTTATTCGATCACCTTCACCAACAACATCGACTGGGATTACAAGGCCTTGCAGGACTATCACGATTTCCGCATCGAGGCCGAGCGCAAACGTTTCCGCTATTTTCTCGAAGTGTTCAATCCGAACGTCAACCCCGGCATCCCGGATAAAAAGGTCGCTTCGTTTCTGAACGACCACGTGATTCGCACTCTGGCCGGTGTCACGAAGTCGGGACGACCCCTGTTTCTCAAGATCCCCTACAACGGCCCCGGACCGCTCGAAGAACTGGTCGCCTACGACCCGCAACTGGTGGTCGGCATTCTCGGCGGCAGCGCCGGCACCACGCTCGATGCGTTTCAGTTGATCCACGATGCCCGGAAATACGGCGCCCGCGTGGCGTTGTTCGGACGCAAGATCAATCTGTCGGAAAGCCCGCTGGCTTTCATCGAGTTCCTGCGCCGGGTGGTCGATGGGGAAATCTCCCCGCCCGATGCCGTAAAGGCCTATCACGGCGTGCTGCAGCAATGCGGCATTCGCCCGCTCCGCCCGCTGCAGCAGGACCTGCAACTGACCACACAAAAAACGAGCTATCGGTGAAGACATTCGACGACCAGGAGCCACGACCGCATTCTCTAACGAAATTGGCGGAGCGAATCGCGCGCCACGACCTCCGCGAGTGCCGGGTCGTGACCGGCTTCGATGGCTTTGTCGATGAAATGATCACCCTGGTCGGCGAACGGAGGTCGCTCGATGACTTCAGCGCGGTGCCCGACATCGCGACTTTTGCGTCGATGCTCGCCGCGTCCGCCGGGCACAGCAGCCTGCGCGAGATTGTCGTCAACGACGTGCATCCCGGCGGCTGCGCGGTGAATGTCGCCGACGGTCTCGCCAGCCTGGGAGTGCGGGTCGATTGCTTTGCAACAGCCGGCGATCCCGTGCATCCGGCCTTTGCGTCGATCGCGGGAAAATGCCATGGTTTTCACAGTTGGGGTTCCGAACCCGGACGCACGCTGGCCTTTGAATTCAACGACGGCAAGCTGATGTTCAGCGCGGGTTCGCAGCTCGCGGCGTTCACTGTCGAGGCGGTGCGGGCGCGACTGGCGGATGGTGTTTTTTTTCAAGCCTGCGAGTCCGCTCAGGTCATTGCCCTCACCGACTGGACGATGTATCCGCACATGACCGCCGTTTGGAAGATGCTGCAAACGGAGGTGTTTTCCCGGCTCGATCATCGACCGCATTTTTTCATCGATCTCGTCGATCCGTCGAGCCGCTCGCCGCAGGACATTCTCGCCATGGCCGCGATGTTGCGCGATTTCGAGACGAACGGATCGCTGACTTTGGGGCTCAACGGCAACGAGGCGAACATACTTTGTCGCTTGCATGGTCTAACAGAATTCGATGCCGCTGCCTCGATGTCGGATATCGCAGGTCAGGCATCGACCTTGCGGGAGACCTTGCGAATTTCCCGCGTGGTGGTTCATCGCGCCCGTTTTGCCGTGAGTGCGACTCGTGGAGAAACATGCGTGCAGGCAGTGCCCTATTGCGAAAAGCCCCGCAAAAACACCGGCGCGGGGGATCGTTTCAACGCCGGCTATTGTCTTGGTCTCGCCCTCGGCGCGGATGCGGCGGAATCACTCGCTCTTGCCTGCGGTGTCGCCGGTTTTTTCGTCCGCTGCGGACACAGCGCCGACAAACCGCAGTTGCTCGATTTCCTGCAATCCTGGAACGAGGACACGGTTGACTGACAGAGTTGCGCGTTGCCAAGCCCGGATGATGCATTACCGTTGCCGCCGATGATCACACGCGAGGAAGTGATGTTTTTCGACACGGACTGCGGCGGAGTTGTGCACAACCTCGCCTACCTGCGGATGATTGAAACCTGCCGCACCCGGCTCGCGGCGCAGCTGGGCATGGACCTGCCGACGATGTCGGAAACACGGCTGTATCCGGTGGTGGTGCGCACCGAGGTCGATTATCGGGCACCCGCGAAACTCGGCGACTGGTTGCGCATTGAAGGCAAACTGGCCGAGGTCGAGGGCGCGAAGTTCTGGTGTTCGTTCGTGATGATCCGCGAGTCCGACGGCCAGATTCTCGTGCGCGCTCGTCAGGCGCTGGCGCTGGTGCAAATGCCCGAAGGCAAACCCCGGCGACTGCCGGAGTCCCTGAAGACGCATTTGTTGAAGGAAGGATGATTGAGTGCCGGGTTGGCCCCGATTGCGGTGTTGCGCCTGGACAACGGCTGGTATGAATCGACCCGCTTCTGTTTGGAAACGCTGTATGCAAGCGTAGCCGAGGGCGGGCTGGTCATTATCGACGATTACCATACGTTCATCGGATGCAAAACGGCCGTCGATGAGTTTCGGCAAAAACACGGAATCGCCAGTCCGATGATCACGACCGAATCCTGTTCGGAGGCGTACTGGCGCAAAGCGAACTAGAACAGGCCCGATCGCCGGTGCAGTTCGAGCTTTCCTAAAAAAGCATGGACAGCCATGCATATCCGGGTATTTTACCCCCAGTGAATCGCAAAATGAGTGTTGCCCTGGGATCCATGCTTTTGATCGGGCTGTTTCCCGTCGTTGCCGCCGAACCCATTGTCGCCGGGGTGGCATCCAGCAAACTGGATCCCGAACTGAAGGGACAGGTTTTGATCGAGGAATTGAATTGCGCAGCCTGTCACAATGCCGATCCCTCGTTGGCGGGGCGCTCGAAAAAAGCGCCGCGACTTTCCGATGTCGGTTCGCGCGTGAATCCGGCATATCTTGAAGCCTTCATCGGCGATCCGCACACGGTCAAACCCGGCACCACCATGCCGGATCTGCTTTCGCAGCTTGGCGGCGAGGAAAAAAAACAGGTCGCGACATCGATCACCCACTTTTTGCTATCGCTGAAGAAGAACGATTTTTCCCTGCAAGCACCCGATTCGGTGGCGGCGGAAAAGGGCAAGGCGTTGTTCCATTCGCGCGGCTGCGTTCAATGCCATTCGCCACGCGACGACAAGGGCGTGGAGTTGTCGTTCGTGAATTCGGTCCCGCTCGGGGCTTTGGAAAAGAAATACAGCGTCGCGAGCCTGAGCGAGTTCCTGCGCCAGCCGCACGCGAGCCGGCCGTCCGGACGTATGCCCGACATGCGCCTGCAAGGCCAGGATGTCGAACGCATCGCCCATTATCTTTTGCAGAATACCCGCGTGCCGGGGCCGCTCGCTTACAAATTGTACCGCGGTCAGGTCTGGGAAGGCCTGGGCAGTGCGGAGGTGAAAGCCGAGCGGGCCGGACTGGTGAAGGACTTCGATTTGCAGAGCCTCGGCGGCGTCCAGCACCATACGGCCATCGAATACGACGGCTGGTTGAACATTGAACGCAAGGGAAGTTATACGTTTTATCTAACAATGAACGGCGGATCGCTGATCGTGGATGGGAAACCTCTCATCCAGGAGGATCCCAGTGATCGACGCGGAGTCAAGGACCTGAAGGGCACGGTGGAACTCGACAGCGGCTGGCGTCGCATCCAGCTCGCTTATTTCCACACCGGGCACGAACCGAAATTCTCCTGCGAAATGGAAGGCCCGGAATTCAACCGACAGGCGATTCCTTCATCGATGCTTTCGGTTTCCAACGAAAAAATTCCCGCCTTTGTCGCACCCGATGTCGATGCCAGTCTCGCCGCGAAGGGACGGGAGAATTTTGAAAAAATCGGTTGTGCGAACTGCCATGACGATCTCAAGGTTCCTGCCCGGCCCGCACTTGCGTTCGCCAAATTGGACAGCAGCCGCGGATGCCTCAGTGCCACGGCCGGGGCCTGGCCGAAGTATGACTTGAATGTCGAACAGCGCGGCTGGATTGCCAAGGCCATGCCGAATGCGGAGAAACCGCAGCTCACCGACAAGCAAAGGATCGACAAAACCCTGGTCACTTTCAACTGCCTCGCCTGTCACGAACGCGATGGTCTCGGCGGGATCGCGCCGGAACGCAAAGAGTTTTTCACCGGAACACAACCGGGACTGGGGGACCAGGGCCGCATTCCGCCGCCGCTGTCCCATGTCGGCGCGAAGCTGAAACCCGAATGGATCGCTGAAGTTCTCTTGCACGGCAAACGCCAGCGCGAGTATGTCGATGCCAGCATGCCGCAGTTCGGTGAGGCGAACGTCGGACATCTCGTCGAGCTGTTTGGCAAGGTCGATCAACTGGAAGCGGCGGTCATGCCGAAAGTCGCCAGCATCAAGGAATCCAAAAGTGCCGGATACGAGATGATCGGCTCCACGGGATTCAGCTGCATCGCCTGTCATGAATTCAACGGCCAGAAATCGGGCGAATTGAGCGCGCTCGACATCAGCCACGTGACCGAACGCATCCAGAAGAACTGGTTCTATCTCTACATGAAGCAGCCTTCGCGGTTTCATCCGACCGTGATCATGCCGAGCTATTGGCCGGGCGGGCAGTCGATTCGACCAACCATTCTCGGCGGCAACACCGACCAGCAGATCGAGGCGTTGTGGACCTATCTGGAGGACGGTCCGCGCGCGAAAAAACCGTTAGGCTTGTCGCGGCAGTCGAATGAACTGAACGTCAGTGACGTGACCGAAATCTGCCGGGGTCGCAGCTCGGTCGGCTATCGCGGGATCGCGGTGGGATATCCCGAACGCATCAACCTGGCATTCGATTCCGGAGAAATGTCGCTGCGCCAGCTCTGGAAGGGTGATTTCGCCAATGCGGACATGGGATCGTTTCATCCGCGCGGCACGGACTTGATTTCCTTTCCGCAAGGCATTCCGTTTCACCGTCTGAAATCGCTCGACGACAACTGGCCGTACAAAGGAAAAAACGATCAGGCATTTCCCCAGGACCAAGGCTATCAGTTCCGCGGGTATCATCTCGATGCGGCGCGCATGCCGACATTTTTCTATCACTACGGCGACACCGCGGTGGAGGATTATTTCGAGGACGTGCATGACAAGGACGGCAAGCCGTATTTCAAGAGGACGCTTCGCTTCGATGCCGGTTCAGATCAAAAACCGTTTTATTTCCGCGCCGCCGCGGGCAAGAAGATCGAGAAGTCATCCGAGCGCGTTTTCGGCATCGATCAACTGCAATTGCGCATCACCAGCGAGCACACTGCCATCGTGCGCGACGGCAATCCGGCCGAGTTGTTGATTCCGCTGACCCTGCCGAAAGGCCGCTCCACTCTCACCCTCGAATTCCAATGGTAAATTCACGTCATCTCATCGCCCTGTTGGCCACGGTCAACACCACGCAGCTTCGAGCCGATGAAGATCTCGGCGCGATGTGGGGCACGGCCCAGGAGGAAGCGAAATATTATCCGATCGTCAACATCCCGATTCCTCCCGGAGTTCCGATGCGCCCCGGTGGATTGGAAGTGCTGCCCGACGGACGACTGGCGGTCGGCACGCGGCGCGGCGATATTTATTTTGTCAAGGGCGCGTTCGATTCCCCGCCGAAGCCGGAGTTTCAGTTGTTTGCCAGCGGGCAGGATGAAATTTTTTCGCTTTCGTGGAAGGATGGCGCGATGACATCCACCAGTTGGGGGGAGGTTACGCGCATCACTGACATCGATGGCGATGGTGTGGCCGACAACTACGACGCGCTGACCAGCAACTGGGGCTACGCCGAGGGTCACGAATTCGCCTTTGCCTCCAAGCCCGACCCCTCGGGCAACATCTGGGTGGCATTGGGCCTGAGCGGATCGTATGAATCGCACAATCTCTTCCGCGGTTGGGCGGTGAAAGTGACACCGGATGGGAAAATGATTCCGATCTGCAGCGGTCTGCGCAGTCCCGGTGGCGTGGGCGCGAACGCGGAAGGCGCGATGTTTGTCATCGAGAGCCAGGGCCCCTGGAACGGCTGTTGTTCGTTGAAGTTTCTCAAGGAAGGCGGCTTTCTCGGACATCCCGCGAGTTACAACTGGTATCCCTACGTCCCCGGAATGAAAGCTCCGGCGAACGAGCCGAACAGCGACTCGCGCATGGCGGTGGAAAAGAGGCGGGTTCCGGAACTGGTGCCACCCGCCGTGCGATTTCCCTATATCAAAATGGGCCGCTCGATTTCCGGGTTCCGCCTGAATAAAACGGGCGGCAAGTTCGGCCCTTTCGACAACCAGTTTTTTCTCGGCGACTACACGTTGAGCATCATCCTGCGGGCGACGACGGAACAAATCAACGGTGTCTGGCAGGGCGCCTGTTATCCCTTCCGCGAGGGACTTTCGTCGGGGATCATGAATGTGGAATTTTCCCCCACCGGCCAGTTGATGGCGGGGGGATTCACCACCAACACCCAGTGGCCGGTGCGCGGAACCGAGCCGTTTGCCCTGCAGCGCATCGACTGGACGGGCATCGTGCCTTTCGAGATCAAGGAAATCAATATCAAGAAGGACGGCTTCCTGATCAATTTCACCAAGCCTGTTGACCCCGTGGTCGCCGCCGATGCCGCGGCATACGAGATCAGCACCTACACGCACATTTACGATGCCGGCTACGGCAGCCCCGAGGTGGACCAGACCACACCGCGCGTGCTGAAAGCGGTTCCAGCGGCCGATGGGCTTTCGGTGATGCTCCAGTTGGACAAAATCACCGAGGACCACATCCACGACTTCGACCTTGCGAAAATCACGTCCGCGGACGGCAAACACCTCGTCCACAACAAGGCCTATTACACAGTCAACGAAATCCCGAAAAAGTAATCCACCATTCCCAACCGTCATGACATCATTGCTGCATCGTTTGTTCTCCTGCTTCGCCCTTTTTCTAACAAGTGCTGCCATCCACGCCGAGGACAGCCCGCAGTGGTTGACCTATCCCGGCGGCGAGGGCCCCGGCAAGGGCAAGAAGATCGTGCTGATCGCCGCCGACCAGGAGTATCGCAGCGAGCAGTCGATGCCGATGATGGCGAAGATCCTCAGCAAACATCACGGCTTCGACTGTACGGTGCTGTTCGCGGTGAATGAAAAAGGCGAGGTCGATCCGACCATGCCTGTCTATCCCGAGAAGGGAAAGGAGTTCAAGGAACACCACATCCCGGGGCTCGAAAATCTGGCCTCGGCCGACCTGGTGATTTTCTTCGCCCGGCTGCTGACCTTGCCGATGTCCGAACGGGAGATGATTGTGAAATACATCGATTCCGGAAAACCGATCCTCGCGCTGCGCACCGCCAATCACGGCTTTCACGGCGCTCTGCCCTATAAAATCAACGGCAAGCAGGTGGACTGGGGCAACGAGGTTCTCGGCGGAGCATTCATGGGTCACCACGGCAACTGGCATCAGGATTCGACCCGCGGCAACATCGTTCCGGAACTGAAGGATCATCCGATTCTCATCGGCGTGAGCGACATCTGGGGGAACTCCGATGTGTATCGTACTTACAAGGAGGGCACCAGCCTTCCCGCCGGCTGCACCGCATTGGTCTGGGGCCAGCCGCTGATGGGCCGCAAGCCTGACGATGCTCCGAACCCCAAACTCGAACCCCTGCCGGTCGCCTGGTTCAAGAACTGGCAGACCAGCGAAGGTAAAACCGCGCGCGTGTTTCAATCGACCATGGGCAGCGGCACCGATCTCGAAAGCGCGGGCCTGCGTCGCCTGATCATCAATGCCGCCTACTGGTGCATGGAAATGGAATCCGCCATCACAGCCGAGCGCAGTGTTGAGATCGTCGGCACCTACAAACCCCTCGAAAGTGGTTTCGATTACAAGGAACTCGGGGTCGAACCGAAGCCTGTGTCAGCCTACAAATAAATCAGGCTAAGCAGAACGATGACGGCGTCACCGCGACCGGTGACGTGCTTTTCCGGGGATCAGTATCCGCGTCGCCGCCGATAGTAGTTCTCACCGGCTTTCTATTTACCAATCAAGGCCTCCCGATGATCGGGAGGCTTTTTTTATGCGTGGTGGTCGGCTATTACATGGCACCCGTGACTATGAATGGGGTCATGAATGGGCTCAGACGTATCGGAGCGAATCAGGAGTAACTTTCAACTCTTGCTACTGTTGTTCTTTCCCATTATAATTCAGCAATCTTATCTCGATCTTTCGATTTTCTGTGCAGCAAGGGTCTTTCGGTGAATCTGTTTCAGATCGTTACAACTGTCGTTGGCTGGTTGACAAGGGGAACTTTGCCCCATCCTTAGAGACAGCTGGTTTGGTCAAGCTGACACAACTTGCCGGGTTATGGGGCGAGAAGCGAAAGTATCCCCTGCAGTGCAATCCGATTTTTTACGTTGGTAAATCTTGGAAAGAAATCTACGGTTGCGGGCGTATTACGGGCCATCCAATGAACGAAGCTATTCTCGAAAACAAATGTCGTAAGCCCATTCTATTGACCGTGCTGGGCCTGGTTGTCTGTGTGGGGATGCTGGCGATGCCGTCACTCGCGGGACTGCCGCGCGGCGAGGCGATGCCCGATCTGGTGCGTTTCATCGGTCGATTTCATCCGGTGATCCTGCATTTGCCGATTGGCATTCTTTCGCTGGTGGTTTTCATCGAACTGGGTTCGGTTTTCTGCCGTGACGGCAGGTCATCGACGCGCACGGCGCTGTTTTTCGGGGCGGCGACATCGGTTCTCGCCGTGATGGCCGGGTTTCTGCTGTTTCAAGGGGACAGTGACTGGGCGGATTCGCCCGGAGCAACACGCCACATGTGGGGCGGCATCGCCTTTTCCAGTCTGGCGATCATGACTTTTCTCGTCAAGGCCTGGACGGATTCCGGCGCGTCCGCCGCGTGGTTTTATCGGTTTTTGCTGCTGGCCTGCGCCGGTGTGATGATTTATGCCAGTCACGACGGTGCCTCGCTCACCCACGGACCGGATTACCTGACCAAATACGCGCCTCCCTCGCTAAAGCCGTACCTTGGAGGCAGCGCCGCCGCCGCCGTGGTGGAAAAACCCGCAGCGGAACGCTTGGTGTATGCCGATGTGGTCGCGCCAATTATGGAGGAAAAATGCTGGAAGTGCCACAACGAGAAAAAGGTCAAGGGCAAGTTCCGCATGGACACGTATGAATTGCTCGTCAAAGGCGGCAAGGAAGACAAGGGCATCGAGCCCGGCAATGCGGACAAGAGCAACATCATCATTCGCACTGGTTTGCCGATCGACGACGACGAGCGCATGCCTCCCGATGAAAAACCCGGCCTGACAGCGGACGAAATCCTGACCATCAAGTGGTGGATCAACGCCGGTGCCTCGCCGACCCAGAAACTTGCCGAAGCCAATGCGCCCGCTGAAGTGCTGGCGGCCATCGCCAAGCGCGTGCCCGCAGCTCCGAAGGAAAATCCCGCCGTTGCCGAGGCCGCCGCGCAAGCGGAAACCGACAAGCGCGCCGCTTTGCAAAAGACCGTCGACGAAGTGCAGAAGGCTTTCCCCGGAGCGGTGCAGTTCGAGTCGCAGGCCACCAGCGGACTCACGTTCACTGCCGTCAGCATGCGCGGAAAATTCAGCGATGACGAAATGGCGAAACTCGGTCCGGTGATCACCGGGCTGGTCTCCGTCGACCTCTCCGCTTCCTTGATCACCGACAAGTCGCTCGCTTTGTTGGCGCCCGCCAAAGACCTGCGCATATTGCGCCTGTCGGAAACCAAGATCAGTGATGCCGGCCTGGACAACGTGGCGAAAATGGCATCGCTCGAATCGCTCAACCTCTACGGCACCGAAATCAGCGACGCGGGACTGCAAAAACTTGTCGGTTTGTCGAAGCTGAAGCGCCTCTACGTATGGCGCAGCAAAATCACGCCGGCGGGCATTGAGGAGTTCAAGAAAAAACTGCCTGACTGCGTGATCGAGGCGGGAATCTGAGCCGTGAGCCGTTCCCACCCCGATGCGGTTTGCGCTGCGTGAATTGCGATGCCGGATAGGTTCTTGTGTGACAGTCCCGTAACCTCGGTACGGGACTATTTGACTTGAGCATTGCCGCGTGTCCTCCTAGCCTGTCGCCGCGCGCCAAGGCCGCTCTATTCATTTCTGATTCCATGTCGGCCCAAGAAAATTCCCGGATCAACGCGCAGGCATTCCAACGCAAGGGAATTTCCTTTGACCGCCTGATCCGTTATTTTTTCGCCTCCAATGCCGGCCTGACCATTCTGATCCTGTTGTTGATCATTGCATTCCTGCTCAAGGAGGGACTCGGTTTCTTCCCGGGGTACCGTCGCGATTTGGAAATCTATCGCATCACCGGGATGGAATACGTGGACATATCCCGGAAAAACCTGACCGCGCACGAACAACTGGGCTCGCTTCTCAATCGCGCGTATTTTGCCGAGATCAACGGACTGGCCGACCGCGAGTTGCAGCGCAGTGTGGAATCCGCCGCGCTGGTGACCGATATTGATGACTTCACCGCCAGTGCTCGCGACGTGTATTTCTCTACCGCAAAGCAGGACAAACCGTCGGCCGGGCTTGTTGAATCCGTCAAACAACGCTATCTCGCGCTGCTGCCGCTGGCAGTCGTGGACCTGCCGCCCACACCCCATCTGAGCGAAGCGGAGCGGGCGGCGATCATCAATGCGATGGTGACACGTCCGATCGACAACGAGGACACTCCGGAATTCGTCAACACCCTTGCTGCGGAATACGCGGCGGCGCAACAGAAATTCGCCGCGCCGCTGGCGGAGATGCGCGCCTTGATCGATGAATTCGAAGCGGCCGGTACCGGGCTCGGCGGACGTGTTGGCGAGATGACACAGCTTGTCAAGGTTCCCAAGGACGCGCTGACCAAAGCGGACATCATTGAACGAGACCGCAAGACCCTGCTCGCGGCGGCGGCATCGGCTAAGACCGAAGCCGAGCGTCAGCGTCTCAAAACCGAAGCGGAAGCCGCGATCGCCGAGGTTCCCGACATCGCCCCCAGCATGGAGAAGCTGATGAAAAGCAAAGGCATCTGCGTGGAGATGCACCGCAGCTTGCAGGAAAAAGTCGCGGCATTTATCGACAAGCCGTGGTATCCCTACACCCAGCCCCAGGCCGTCAAACTCACCAAAGCGGCACGCGCGGCGTTGCCGGTGCATCTTGCGGCATTAGCCGCGGCCCCGGCGGCGATCGAATCGTGGGACCCGGCAAAACCGGTCGGGCTGGGCGCCGCGGTGATCTCTTTTCTAACAGGAAAAGACTGGATCACCGGCGGAGAGTGGCAGGACTTTTATGGCATCCTGCCGCTGCTGACCGGATCGTTGATGATCGCCGTAGTGGCCTTGTTCATCGCCATTCCGATGGGCATCGGCGCCGCGATTTACACCAATCAATTCGCCTCGGAGCGCGAGCAGAAAATCATCAAACCGGTGATCGAATTCATCCAGGCGATTCCCTCGGTGGTGATGGGATTCATCGGAATTTTTGTGGTGGGTAACGCACTGCGCGAATTGTCGACGAACGCCGCGCTGAGTTGGTTTCCGGGATTTCCGATGGACGAACGACTCAACATTTTCACCGCCGGCTGTCTGCTTGCCCTGATGAGCATTCCGACGATTTTTTCGCTGGCGGAAGATGCGATCAACAACGTGCCCGGGGCCTATGCGGAAGCGTCCGAGGCTCTCGGTGCCTCGAAGTTGCAGACCACCTTCCGGGTCATCGTGCCTGCCGCATTTTCCGGAATCCTTGCCGCGATCCTGCTGGGATTCGGCCGGGTCATTGGTGAAACCATGGTGGTCCTGCTGGTCGCCGGCAACCGCATCAAGATCCCCGACTTCTCATCGGGCATCGGCGCGTTTTTCCAACCCGCCCACACCATGACCGGCATCATCGCCCAGGAACTCGGCGAAGTGCCCATGGGCAGCGTGCACTACCGCGCGCTCTTCGTCGTCGGCATCCTGCTCTTTGCCATCGTGCTGGGCATCAACGCCACTGCCCATCATTTCACCCGCAAAATGAAACACTGAGCGCATGATCACCGAGGAAAAATTGATCCGCAAGGGCACCCGCAAAGGCGGGCATCTGGACTGGTTCGTTCGCGCGGTTCTCGCCGGGCTGACCTACCTGATCCTTCTTGTTGCGATGCTGCTTTTCGGAAAGATCGTCAAGGACGGTGGACCCACGCTGATCACCGACAAGGCGCCGTATGTGAACCTTTCGTTTCTGTTCGACAAAAACCAGTCGCTGCATGTGTTCGACGATACCCAGGGCGTGCGCCGCAAAATGCCGGCCTCGGAATACGGCGATTACCTGAAACAACACGGCGAGGACGCGGTCTTCAACCACAAGAGTTTTTCCTATTCCGGCGGAGGCATCGTCGGTCCGATCGTCGGCACTCTGATGCTGACTCTCGGTGCGATCCTCATCGCGCTGTTCTTCGGGGTCTGTGCGGCGATTTATCTATCGGAATATGCCAGGCAGAGCCCGTTCATTCAGGCGGTGCGACTGGCGATTCTGAACCTCGCGGGCGTGCCCTCGATTGTTTTCGGCCTGTTCGGCTTTTCGGTTTTCGTGCTCGCCGTGCCGATCATCACCAGCACGCCGGCGAGCCGTTCGTTGCTGGTTCTGCCGCTCTACATCGGAGATTTTGTCATCAGCTTCCAGGGCTGGAACTCATCGCTGATGGCGGGCTGCGCGACGCTGGCCTGCATGATCCTGCCGGTGATCATCACCGCCTCGGAGGAATCGCTGAAAGCCGTGCCGCAGGGGTTTCGCGACGCCTCGCTGGCATTGGGGGCGACGCGCTGGCAAACGATCCGCCGCAGCGTTCTCCCTTACTCGCTGCCGGGCATTCTCACTTCATCGCTGCTGGCGATCACCCGCGTGGCCGGTGAAACCGCGCCGATCATGTTCACCGCCGCTGTCGCCGCAAAGGACGACTTGCCATGGGAGGGCATCAAAAATCCCTTCGAAATCCTGTCGTCGCAGGTGCAGGCGCTGCCCTATCACATTTACACCCTGGCCGCCCGCATTCCGGATTCGGAATACACCCGATCCGCGCAATACGGCTCGGTTTTTGTCTTTCTCATGCTGGTGGCGCTGATGTCGGTCAGCTCGATGGTGCTGCGGGCAAAGATGCGCGCCAAATTGAAATGGTAAATGCTCGAACTTTCCGATGAACACCGCCATTCAGATCGAAAACCTCTGCTTTGCCTACGGCGAAAAACCGGCGCTGTCGGACATCAACATGGACATCCCCGCCCATCAGGTCACCGCGCTGATCGGCCCCTCGGGCTGCGGAAAATCAACCTTGCTGCGCTGCATCAACCGGATCAACGACCGCATCAAGGGTGCGAAAATCACCGGGGGATCATTGAAAATCCACGGCATTGATGTGATGCGTGACGACATCGATCTGCTCGAACTGCGCCGCGTGGTGGGCATGGTGTTTCAGAAGTACAATCCCTTCGCGATGTCGATCTTCGAAAATGTCGCCTACAGTTCGCGCATCGCAGGGATCAAGAACAAAAAGGCACTCGCGGAAATTGTTGAAAAATCCCTGCGCGATGCCGCCCTGTGGGACGACGTCAAGGATCGGCTCAAACAAAGCGCCTTCGGGCTCTCGGGCGGACAGCAGCAGCGATTGTGCATCGCCCGGGCCATCGCCAACCAGCCGGAAATCCTGCTGATGGACGAACCCTGTGCCGCGCTCGATCCGCTGGCAACGCTGAAGATCGAGGAACTGATCCACCAGTTGAAATCGCGCTACACCATCGTGATCGTCACCCACAACATGGCGCAGGCCAGCCGTTGCTCGGACAAAACGGCGTTCATGTATCTGGGCAAACTGGTCGAATTCGACGACACCCGCAAGATCTTCGAAAACCCCGGCGAGCCGCAAACCGAAGCCTACATCACCGGATCGTTCGGCTGAGGATGCGGCGCAATCCACCCTTGCGCGTCCCGGATAAGTCGACTACAAGTTGCTTAACTTTTCCGAAACATGGCATCCTACACTGAAGACGACATCAAAAGCCTCGACTGGCGCGAACACATCCGCATGCGGCCCGGCATGTACATCGGCAAGCTGGCCGACGGCTCGTCGCCCGATGACGGCATCTACATCCTGCTCAAGGAAGCCGTCGACAACTCGATCGACGAGCACATCATGGGCTACGGCAAGGAGATCCGCATCGACATCGACGACGAAGGGCGCGTCGAGGTTCGCGACTTCGGCCGCGGCATTCCGCTGGGCAAACTTTATGACTGCGCGGCGCAAATCAACACCGGAGCGAAGTATGACAGCGAAGCGTTCAAGAAAACCGTCGGGCTGAACGGCGTGGGCATCAAGGCCGTCAACGCGCTGTCGGCATTCTTTGAAATCCAGGCCTGGCGTGAGGGCGAGACCAAGGCGATCGAGTTTTCGAAGGGCATCGTCACTCAGGACATGAAAAACCCGCGCAAGGAAAACGAGGCGAACGGCACCCGGCTGTGTTTTGAGATCGACCGCACGATTTTTCCCGCCAAGACGAAATTCCGCGAGGCCACGGTGGAAAAAATGTGCCGCTATTATTCCTATCTGAATCCCGGCCTGACGCTGGTGTTCAACGGAAAAAAATTTCGCGCCAAGGACGGCCTGCTCGACCTGTTGCGCGAGGAAATGGAAAAAGCGCCGCTGTATCCGCCGATTCATCTGGTCGGCAAGGACATCGAAATCGCCTTCACGCACAGCGAAGAAAGCTCCGAGGAATACTACACCTTCGTCAACGGCCAGAACACCTCGCAAGGAGGCACGCACCTCGTTGCCTTCCGCGAGGCGCTGGTCAATGTCGTCCGCGGATTTTATAAAAAACAATGGGAGCCCGCCGATATCCGTGCCGGGATCGAAGCCGCCATCTGCGTGCGCATCGAAGAACCGGTGTTCGAATCCCAGACCAAAACCAAACTGGGATCCGCCACCACCAAACCGGACAACGGCGAATCGCTGCGCACCTTCATCGGCAATTTCCTCAAGGAGCATCTCGATAACTACCTGCACAAAAATCCGCAGACGGCGGAGAGCATTCAAAAGCGCATCCTTGCCGCCGAGCGCGAACGCAAGGACATGAAGGGCATCCAGAAGCTGGCCCGCGAGCGCTCGCGGCAGGCCAAGGTGCACAACAAGAAGCTGCGCGACTGCCGGATTCATTTGGATTCCAAACACAAACGCCGCGAGGAATCGACCATCTTCCTGACCGAGGGCGACTCCGCCTCGGGATCGATCACAAAATCGCGCGACGTCGAAACCCAGGCGGTCTTTTCGCTGCGCGGCAAACCCTTGAACACCTTCGGCCTCGCCCGCAAGATCGTTTATGAAAACGAGGAATTCGCCCTGCTCCAGGCGGCGCTCAGCATCGAAGAGGGGATCGAGGAACTCCGCTACAACAAGGTCGTGATCGCCACCGATGCCGATGTCGACGGCATGCACATCCGGTTGTTGCTGCTGACATTTTTCCTGCAGTTTTTCCCCGAGCTGATCCGCGACGGGCATCTTTACATCCTGCAAACCCCGCTTTTCCGGGTCCGCAACAAAAAGGAAACCATCTACTGCTACAGCGATGAGGAACGCCAGAAGGCGATGAACAAGCTGGGCAAAAATCCCGAGATCACCCGCTTCAAGGGGCTGGGGGAGATTTCGCCGGACGAATTCAAATTCATGATCGGTGCCGACATCCGCCTTGACCCGGTCAACTACATCGAAGGCAAGGGCGTCAAGGAACTGCTCACGTTTTACATGGGCAAGAACACCCCTGACCGGCAGGAATACATCATCGAAAACCTCCGCGAGGACGTCGACCGACAAATCGCCGTGCCAGCCTGATGCCATGGCCCGCAGCACCATCGCCCTCGGCTCGAACCTGGGAAATCGCCTTGCTCATTTGCAAAAAGCCCGCGATTGCCTGAAAACCCTGGCCCGGCCAGGGACATTTCTGCAATCCCCGGTCTATCAAACAACCCCGGTGCAATGTCCGGACCAATCGCCCGACTTCTTCAACGCGGTTGTCGATTTCCATTACGAGGGCTCCCACCAGCAGTTGTTGTCGCACACCCAGGCGATTGAGTTCCACCTCGGTCGAACCGCTGCGGCGGAAGCGAACGCGCCGCGGATCATCGACATCGACCTGTTATTGTTCGACGACCTGATCTACAACGACGGTCTGCTGGAAATCCCGCATCCGCGCTTGCTGTATCGGCGTTTTGTGCTCGAACCGCTGGCGGACATCCGCCCGGAGGCGCGACTGCCGCAGGATCACCTGACGATCCGCGAACATTTGCAGCACTTGGAATCCACCGAGCCACCGTTGATTCTGGTGCAGGCGATCTGGTAGGTAAAAAAATCCCTGTTTTTTTTATTTTCCAGTTGCCAAGACCGCAGGTCTCTTACTAGTCTCTTCGCAGCATGAAAAAACTTTCCATTCTTGCCTCCACAATCATCGCCCTCACCGGCATGGTTTCCGCCGATATTCAAGCACCTCCGGGAGCTGATTACACCGCCACCCGCAAGCTGGGCCGCGCGCTTTCCAACATCCTTTACGGGATCGTTGAAATCCCGGAGAGCATTGTCCGCAAAACCGACACCTACGGTCGCAAAGCCGGATATTCCTATGGCGCTGTCGATGGCACTAGCAAGATGTTCCGCCGTCTTGGTTATGGCTTCTACGAGCTTTTCACCTTCACCTGCCCGACCTATCGCGGCACTTTCAAGCAGCCCTATGAAAACTGCGGTCAGGATGGTCGCATCGAAATGAGCCCTTCGCAGGGACTTTCCGAATTCCCGCCGGAACTCGGGTTTGAAACGTATTTCTCGCACACCCGCACGCAAACCTGGTAAGGGGTGGATTTTTTCCGCAACCCGGTCCGCCCAGGCAGGCCGGGTTTTTTTGTGCCTCGTTTGATTCACGGATAACAAGCGCAACAATTCCCCGTATCCTGCGTTATTCCTTTTCGAATGCGACATTCCCATCTGCCTATTGTTTTTGTCTTGTGTCTGACCGCGCTTCCGGTCTGCGCACAGGAAACAAAGATTCCTGCGGCGGCGACTTCTACTGATAATGCAGCGGTCGTCGACGACGAGGCGGTGTTCGACACGATCAAACTCGGTGACAGTCGGGACACGGTGGAAAAAAAACTCAAGGCCAGCAAACTGCTGGAAATGACGATTAATGAATTGTACCTCGCCCGCGTCGGTCTGAACGGCTCCTTCCGAACCAAACAAAAAATCGGCGGCTTGCAATGCCTGCTCTCCTTCACATGGGACGGACAAGACCGGCTGAAGGAACTGTCGCTCGATACCGAAGCCCAACCTGTCGCGAATTACGATACCTCGCTCAAAGCCACTTGGACGATGTTGATCAACCTGATGTCAACCCTGCACGGCAAACCGCTGCAAGGGGTGGATTATCCGAACTCCACAACGCTGCAGAATGGCATGACGCTCAACACCCATGTTTGGGAATTGAAACCCTCGGGCACTGCTTTGCTGGGCACATCGAAGCTGGCCACGGGTTACATGGTGAGCGTTCGTTTCACCCAGGAGAAAATACAGCCGGTGCGCTTCGGCGAGTGATCACGCGACGATCGTCTGTTCGCGGTCGGGACCCACGCCGACAAATGCGACGGGTGCGCCGCAAAGAGCGGCGAATCGCGACAGATAGGCTTTGGCATTGTCGGGAAGGTCTTCATAACTGCGACAGGCCGAGGTATCCACTTGCCAGCCGGGCAGTTCCTCGTAGATCGGCGTGGCCCGATCCCAGGCATCGCGATCCGCCGGGGGAAGATCCACCACAACACCTTCCACGTCGTATGCCGTGCAGATTTTCAGCGTTTCATACTCGTCCAGACCGTCGAGGTTGGTGATCGCCAGGCCGTCAACACCATTGATCATGCAGGCGTAGCGCAGCAATACGGTGTCGAGCCAGCCGCAGCCGCGCGGTCGACCGGTGGTCGCACCGAATTCACGTCCGAGATCGTGGAGGTATTGCGAAAGTCCTTCGTCACAAGTGGGAAAGGGCCCGGAACCGACACGGGTGGTGTAGGCCTTGCAGACGCCGATGATGCGTTCGATGGCGGTCGGCGGCAGTCCCGAACCTGTGCAGGAACCGCCGGCGGTGGTGTTCGACGACGTCACGAAAGGAAAAGTGCCGAAGTCCACATCCAGCAAACTGCCCTGCGCACCTTCGAACAGAATGACCTTGCCGTCCTTCCAGGCCTTGTGCAGCAGGGGAATGACATCGGTGACATGCGGAGCCAGCCGCTCGAAGGCCGCCAGCACCTGGTCGGCCATCTCCACGGCATCGAATTGCGGAAGATCGAATTTCGCCAGCAC
>Ga0114972_10000717_pt1 | contig 24820 bp, 22 predicted proteins | sample M_140807_EF_Meta_FD_87354 | JGI IMG/M metagenome (GOLD analysis project Ga0114972, IMG submission 87354) | Freshwater microbial communities from Lake Montjoie, Canada to study carbon cycling - M_140807_EF_MetaG | ecosystem: Environmental > Aquatic > Freshwater > Lake | place: Lake Montjoie...
CACAGCTCCCTATCAAATCGGCCTCCGGCCGACTTTGCCAGAGAGCTGCTCGGAAACTACAACCCGACCGTCAACCTGACCAAAATCTGAGGTCTGCTGTGTCCAGTCATCCGGGGCAGGTCACCTCATGTTTGGCTGAGTCCGAGTTGCACCGAACGTGTTGCTCGGCTCGCGGCGCGCTTTAAGATCGCCTGGTAGGCCAGGGCAGGGCGAGGCGGGCCCATGGATTTCGCGGCGCGCCCGCGGACCGCGCCCATTTCTCCCGCTCCCAGCTTGGTGGTACTATGATGACTACAATCAGCCAAGCCGCCGCCATCGAACGCCTGCTCCTTATGGGGGAACTCTTCTTTAGCGGCACGCAGGTGTCTGCGCTCGTGAAGCTAAAACTCAACCCGCTTTTGTGCGGCCCTACCGGGGTCGGCAAAACGCACTTGGTGCAGGAGGTCGCCTCGCGCCTCAAAGCTAAATACTTCCGGGTGACCCGCTCGGACTGGCTCGTGGTGGGCTGCCGTCAAGGCCGCCCGAGTGTCTACCAGATTATGGATACAGTCCTGTCCCATGATCGGACCTTAGTTCCCCTCGATGAATTCGATAAAATCCAGATCGATTTTAAAACCGCCGGCGAATGGTCCGCCAGTGTCGCGCAAGACTACATGTCGGTCCTGGAAGGCAAATTCCAGATCGATGAATACCTCGCGACCACCCAATTTGAAGAGGCCCCAAAGCCGTCCGCTTATTTGATCCAAGAAAAACTCCGTCGCTCGCTGTGGCTGGTCGGTAGCGGCACCTGGCAGCAGGTATATGTGGCGAACCGCCCCGGCTCGACCATCGGGTTCACGGGCCCCGCCCCCGCGCGGCCCGTCGCGGTCGATCAAGAGAGTATCGCCCGCGCGCAATTGATTTCCCCGGAACTGCTCTACCGGTTTAACAGCGATCTTATTTTACTGACTTATCCGAGCCTGACGGAAACCGCGGCCCTCCTGCGGCTGACCGGATTGACGGCCTTGGCGCGCCAACTGGGCCTGCCGCTCGACCCCGCGGAGGTCCACTGGGAACACGGGGGCGTCCGCGCTTTGGAAACAGTGGCCACGCGGCTCGCCCTTGAAAAACTCCGGCGCGAAAAGCCCACGCCCGTAACGCTCTACACCCTCGCCAGTGCCCGGTCCCAGTCGATCCCCACGGCCGGGGCCTAGGCGCCTCGCCTCGCCTAAGCGAGCGCGCAGGGACCTCAACTGGCTCGCCCAGGAACGCCCCTATCTAAACGCAACAGGGCTTCGCAGGTGTTTTTTGCACCGACTCAGATCTGCGGAAATACCGACACCTACACAAATTTGTGAACAACTTTATGAGATTTCCGCGGATCTTTGCTTGACCGTTGTGGAGGAAAATGGGTTGAAATGGGGCGTTGTGGGGCACTTGGCGGCTCCCGACCCTCATGGCTCAACCCGGCAAAGCATTTTATACCGGCCTTTTTAGGCACACCCTCGACGAGAAAGGTCGGCTGACGATCCCCTCGGCGTGGCGCCATGCCCACGAGGAGAGCGATGCGTTTTTGGCCACACCGCATCCCGATGGTTATGTCGCCGTTTTGCCTCCTGCAGAGGTGGAGAAACTTCACGCCAAGATCGCGCAGATGGCTTTGAGCGATGGCGCGGGGCAGGATTTTGTGGCCCGCTTTTTTTCTCAGACCCAGGCGTTCTCGTTCGATAAGCAGGGTCGCATCGCGGTTGGGGCCGATCTTTTGGCTCATGCGGGCATCGGCAAAGACGCGGTGCTCGTGGGCTCATTGACCAAATTCAATCTCTACGCGCCAGCTCGTTGGGCAAAGGTCGAGACGCGTACGGCGGGTGATAACTTCGGCGACATCATGCGCCGGCTCGGGATCTGACGACCATGCGCCGCTCTGTCCTCCTCGCCACCACTCGTCTGCCTTTAATCAAGGCCGCTGTCGGCGTCTCGGCCTCCCTGCGCAATCCCGCTGCTTCGGCTCGCATGGTCCGCGGTGTTTCGACGGTGCGGGCTTCGATCGCGCCGTTGGTCACTGCCCGCGTGAGTAACGGCCTGATTTTGCGTCCGGTCTATCAGGTTAATTTCAAACGGCTCCGGCCTTCCTCCGATGTCTGCGGTGGTCGCTGAAATTTACCCCGCGCCTATGCAACCTGGCCATCAACCCGTCCTCCTGCGTGAGACGCTGGCCTTTCTCTCGCCGCGTCCGGCGGGACGTTTCTTGGATTGCACGTTTGGCGGCGGCGGACACACCCGCGCGCTGCTGGACGCGGCGCCAGATGTAAACGTGCTCGCGCTTGATCGCGACCCTGCGGCTGGCCTGCGGGCCGCCGAATTAACGGCGGAGTACGGTCAACGTTTTACCCTCGTGGATCGAGATTTTGGTCAGCTCGGCGAGCTCTCGGAAACGGGATTCGACGGCATCCTTTTCGACCTCGGGGTTTCCTCTTTTCAGCTCGATGATGGTGAGCGCGGTTTCTCGTTTCGTCAGGACGCTCCGGCGGACATGCGGATGGATCCACGCGCCGGTGTGCCGGCGAGCCGCTGGCTTGAGACGGCGACCGAAGAGATGCTGGTGCGCGCGATCCGCGATTACGGCGAAGAGCAAAACTGGCGTCGTGTCGTCCGCGCGTTGATTGCGGCCCGCGCCACGGGTGCGTTAGCCCGCACCGCCACGCTCGCTAGTTTGATCTCTGAGGCCATCCCGCCGCGGGATCGCCATACCTCCAAGGTTCACCCCGCGACGCGTTCGTTTCAGGGCATCCGCATCGCCGTGAACGACGAACTCGGCGCGATCGAGCGAGCCTTGCCCGCTGCATTTTCGAAACTCGCCCCCGGCGGCGTGCTCGTCGTCATCAGTTTTCATTCGTTGGAAGATCGGCCCGTTAAACAGTTTTTCCGTCGTCAATGCGGCCAACCCGAAGGCGCCCACGATTCTCTCCCGCAGGATCTGCGCAAAAAATACGCCGACCCGCTCACCCGCCGCCCGGTGACGCCCGCCGAAGACGAACTCGCCGCCAACCCTCGTAGCCGCTCCGCCAAACTCCGCGCGCTCCGTAAACTCTGATCACCCCCTCACGATTCCTCTAATCCGAACATGCGTACCACCAACCACGCTTTTGTGAATCAGTTCTTCATTTTCACCCTGTGCACGATCTGCTTTAGCGGTTCGCTCGGCCTGGGTGCGGTGTGGATGCGCCATCAAATTTCTCTCACGGCCAACGCCAACAAGGCCCTCGAGTCGCGCCTCGCTGAGCTCCATCGCCACCTCGACGAAACCGCGACCGCGATCGAAATCGAGCAAGACCCAGCTCGTCTCAAACAGCGCAATGTCTCGATGCGCCTTGGCCTCGTCATGCCGGTCGCTCAGTCCATCACAGAAAACGCCGGCATGCGTCTCGCCGCCAAAACCAGTCGCGGTCTGCTCTCCGATCGGCCCATGCCCATCAGCTTCAAATTGGCCTCGCGCAACTAGCCATGTCCAAGGGCTTCGCTTCCAACCCTCGTCAAATCCTCCTCGCGACCATTGTGTTGGCGAGTTTTGTCGGTGTCGGTGCGCGTCTCGTTTGGTTGCACGTCCTCGATCGCGATGCGTTGCTGCGTTACGTTTCCCAGGCCCGTTATAAAATCGAGCCGTTGCCGGGTCGGCGCGGCGACATTCTCGATGCGAACGGAGCCAAACTCGCCACCAGTCGCTCGCTCATCATTCTCGCCGTCGATCCCCAATCGCTCCGTAAAGAAGACGAAGCCAAATGGCCCCAACTCGCCGCCTTGATCGGCAAGAACCCCAGCGAACTCGCGCGAATTTTTAATACGAAGACCCGTCCCGCTGCGGCGTCGATCACGGCGAAGACTACCGATATCAACGGCTCGCCGGCGGCAAAAGCTCCTGCGTTTGCGTTCAACGTCACACCGGCCGAAGCGACCGATCCCGCAGCTTCCACCGACCCCGAAGAAGAAAACTCCGAGGATGACGACGAGGCTCCTGACTCAGCGGGCAACCGCCCAATCCGCTTCGCAAAATTAAGCGACTCGATCACCGAAACGACGTTCACCGCGATCAAACAACTCAACATCAAGGGCGTGATTGGCCAGCGCGTCTACCGTCGCGCTTATCCCAATAATTCCATCGCCTCGCACATCATCGGCTACGTGGATCGTGCAGAGCGCCCCGTGACCGGGATCGAGCGTTATGCCGATTTTTATCTCCACGGCCTCAATGGCTGGCTCGAATCCGAAAAAGACGGCAAGCGTGAGGAGCTCGCTCAATTCCGTACGCGCCAAGTCCCCGCCGCCGACGGCTACAGTGTAAAACTCTCTATTGATTCCGTCGTTCAACAAATCGTCGACGAAGAACTCGCCGCCATCGCCGCGAAATACTCGCCCGAGAAAGCCACCATCATCGTCAGTGATCCACGCACGGGTTTCATTCTAGCGCTTGGAAATTATCCGAGCTTCGACCTCAATACGTACAACAAGCTCACCCAGGAAGAGCAGGGGCGGATGCGGAATATCGCCGTCTCGGATATGTACGAACCGGGCTCGGTTTTCAAAATCGTCGCTGTCGCCGGCGCGCTTAACGAAGGTTTGGTCAACGCTGGTTCCACCTTCGACTGCACGAGCGATTCTATCGAGTACCAAGGCAAGACCCGCAAACTTCCGCGCGAGGATCACCATTTTGACCACCGCCTAACGGTCGCAGAAATCGTCGCGCATTCCTCCAATCGCGGCGCGGCGCAACTCGCGATGGCGATGGGCGATGATCGTTTCTACGGTTACGCTCGCGCTTTCGGATTCGGCCAACTCACGGGATTTCCCAATCTCGGAATTGAAAGCCCGGGTATGTTGGCGTCGCCTAAAAAATGGGACGGACTCACGATCACGCGTATGCCGATGGGGCACTCCATCGCCGCCACGCCTCTACAAATGCATCAGGCGATGACCGTGATCGCGAGCGGTGGCGTCATGTTGCGCCCGAGTATCATTCGTCAGGTGTTGGATTCGTCGGGAGAAGTCGTTTATCGCTTCGATCGACGCGAGGGCGATCGGGTTGTCTCGGAACGAACCGCACAGACGGTGGCGCGGATGTTGCAAGGCGTCGCTTCGAAAGAAGGCACCGCTCCTGAAGCCGCGATCAAAGATTATGAAGTCGCGGGAAAAACGGGCACCGCCCAAAAAATCGTTAACGGACGCTACTCCGAACGTGAACATGTGGTTTCCTTTGTCGGATTTTTGCCCGCCAGCCAACCCCGTCTCGTGATCTCGGTGATCGTCGACGGAGCCGACAAAAATTGTCCTGGCGGAGTCGCTTACGGTGCGAAAGTGGCCGCGCCCTCGTTCAAGCGCGTCGCGGAGCAACTTATCCGGCACCTTGATATCAAACCGGTGGCGCCGCTCTCACCCGTCGCCCCAGGCCCCAAGGGGACTGCCTCGCGCCTCGCGCTGAAGGGATCGCGTTAATGATCGGCTATCTTTCAACGAATCACGCGCTCATTGCGGCGTTTGCACCCCGTCCGGTGCGTCGTACGCGAGGCGAGACGTTGGCGCTTAATCGCGTCTTCAAAAAAGCGCCTAAGCTCTCGGACTACTTTGGCGACGACGAGATCCTCGCGACCAAAGGCAGTTTGGAGCGCCCGATCTCGGGCTTGGCGATGGACAGTCGGCGCGTGGCTCCGGGTAATGTTTTTTTTGCGCTTCCGGGTTTACGTTTGGATGGAGCGCATTTTGTCGATGAAGCGATGAGCCGCGGCGCGGTCGCGATCGTCACAGAAAAAATGCCGGCGCATCCACCCGCTAAAGTAACGTTTATTCACGTCGCCAACGCGCGGGCCTCGCTCGCGCGGGTTTCCCAGCGCTACTACAAATTTCCCGATCGTGATCTCTCGGTCGTCGGCGTCACCGGCACCAGTGGTAAGACCACGGTTGCGCACCTGATCCAACATTTCCTCAGCGGCGACCAACGGGTCGGGCTCATGGGAACGATCAACTATGATCTCGGTGCGCGCACGGTCCCCTCGTTTCGCACGACGCCCGAGTCGCTGGATGTTTATGGGATGCTCGCGCAGATGCGCGATGCGGGTTGCCGCCAAGCGGTCGTAGAAATCAGCTCACACGGCATCGACCAACAACGCGTCCAAGGGCTCCGGCTCGGAGCCGCCGTTTTTACCAATTTCTCTAGCGAGCATCTCGATTATCACGCCACGACGGACGCTTATTTTGACGTTAAAGCGCGTTTGTTTAATGGTGAAATTGGAGCTGCTCCGAAAGTTGCCGTAGTGAATCTCGACGACCAGCATGGCGCTCAGCTCGCCGGGCGGATACCCGCGGAGGTACGCACCGTCACTTTTGGTGAAACCCCTGCGGCGCAAGTCCGCGCGGAAAACATCGTGTATACGCTCAAAAGCACGAGTTTCAAACTCATCTGGCCCGCAGGTACGATGCAGATCGAGGCGCCGTTGGTGGGAAGTTATAATGTGAGCAACCTGCTCGCCGCGATTGCCACGGCCTATGGGCTCGGCCGCGATCCCTTTGTTTTTCTTGCCAAGCTACGCGCCTTCAAGGGCATTCCCGGCCGGATGGAACGCATCGAGGAAGGTCAGGGTTTTGAGGTCTTGGTGGATTACGCTCACACCGCGAATTCGTTGCGCGCGGCTTTGGGAATGGTGCGCGCGATGACGCCTGGGCGTCTCTTTGTGGTCTTTGGTTGCGTGGGTCATCGTCAACGTACGCAACGAGCGGTTATGGCCGAAACGGTGCAGGAGTTCGCGGATTTTGCCATGGTGACAGCCGATAATCCCAAAGACGAATCGCTCACCCAGATTTTCACCGACATGCAGGCCGGCGTAACCCAGCAGGATAAATTTACGTGGATCGAAGATCGGCGCCGAGCCATCAGCCTCGCACTCGATGCCTGCAAGCCAGGCGATAGCCTCGTGATCGCGGGTAAAGGCCACAAAAGCTATCAGCATTTAGCCTCAACGGTGATCCCGTTTGACGACCGCGAAGTCGTGCGGGATCTGCTTCGTTGCAAAACGCCAAGCTTCTAATGCCACATTTTGATCCAGCCCAACTTGCTCGTTGGACCGCCGGTCGCTGGACGGTTTCGCCGACCGCGCGGTTGAGTGGCTTTACGATCGATACGCGCCAAGTCCGCGCCGGTGAAATTTTCGTCGCGCTTAAAACGGCCGCTCGCGATGGCCATGATTTTCTCGCGACCGCGCTCCAAGCTGGGGCCTCGGCCGCGATCGTCTCATCGCCCAATCTCAACGTGGCTCTGCCACAACTCATCGTCGAAGATCCTCTCGCGGCGTTCCAGGCGATTGCGCGCGAACACCGGCGCGCGTTTGCCGGCCCTGTGATCGGCATCACCGGCAGCGCGGGTAAGACTTCGACGAAAAACCTGCTCGCGTTACTGCTCGGAGCTAGCGCGGAAGCTAGCCCCGTACTCGCGACCGAAGGAAACCTTAACAACCACCTCGGCGTGCCACTGACGCTTACTCGGTTAGATCCGAGTCGGCATCAATTTGCGGTGATCGAAGCCGGCATCAGTGCACCGGGCGACATGGCCGTCCTCGCGGCAATGATCGAGCCTGATGTCGCGCTCACGACTCTGGTCGCGGCGGCGCATATCAAAGAGCTGGGTTCACTCGACGGTGTCGCTGCGGAGAAATCGCGACTTTCTGCGGCGGTACGAACTATGGGCGTCGCGATCTATCCTGAGCAATGCGCCGCGTTTGCAGCGTTTCAAAAACTCGCGGTGGCGCACATCACGGTGCATCCGAGCGCACAGGATACAGGGCAAAACTCTCCTTTGAACTCGGTCGGTTTTGTTCTCACTCAATCAGAGGAAACGACGCGCCTTCAGATTTTGCGAGGAGAGGGTAAGACGTCGGCATTTACGCTGCGGCGCGTGACCGATGGAATGGCGCAAAATGCGGCACTCGCGATCACTGCGGCGTTGCACCTCGGCGTGAGTGCGGCGGCGATTCAAGAACGTTTGCAGACTTATGCGCCAGCGGCGATGCGCGGGGAATGGCGGCGAGTTTCGGGCTGTTTACTTTATCTGGATTGTTACAACGCGAATCCTGCCTCGATGCGTGATGCGCTGGTGACGTTCCGTGCCGTGGCTCCAGCAACAGAACCACGGCTTTATGTGATCGGTGGCATGGAGGAGCTCGGGGTGGAAGCGGCGCGTCATCACCGCGAGTTAGGTCGTTTGATGGAGTTGCGCGCAGAGGATGTGCTTGTGACAATCGGTGATTACGCGGACGAACTTCGTGCCGGGGCGATTGAGCAAGGGCGGAATGCCGCGCAAATTTCCGTGGTGACGAAACATTCGGACATCGCTGCAGCCATCGCGGGTTTCCGCGGAGCAATTTTTGTTAAAGGTAGTCGGCGTTATCAACTCGAGGCGGCGCTTGGCGCACTCTTAGAACCCATTTCGTCATGCTAAGTTATCTGGCTAATTTCGAAGATTTTTATGGCCCGTTACGCGTGTTTCGGTCCCTGACGTTTCGTACTGTGGGCGCGACCGTGACCGCCGCGATGATCGGCTTTATCATCGGGCCTTGGCTCATAGCGAAGTTGCGCAAATTAAAATTCGGTCAGCACTACGACGACGATCGGACGGGCGATCTCGCCCAGCGTTTTGATAAAAAAAACACGCCGACGATGGGCGGACTGCTGATTTTTGCGGCGGTGTTTGGCTCATCGGTGCTCTGGGCGGAACCCAAAATTTGGGTCGGCATCGCGCTTTTTGTTTATGCGGCACTCACGGCGGTCGGTTTCCGCGACGATTGGCTCAAGGTCGTACATAAAAATCGTAACGGCATCTCTTCGCGGGAGAAAATTTTTTGGCAGACCTTGGTCACCGTAGTAGCGCTGGTTGCGCTACTTTTGCACCCTGCCAGCGCGGAAAAAATCCGAGAGCTGTGGGTGCCCTTTGTGAAACATCCGATTTATGTATTCTCGGGAGTGATCGGACTCCCAGCCCTGTTTATTTTTATTTACCTGTGGCTCGTTGGTTTTAGTAACGCGATCAATCTGACGGATGGATTGGATGGACTAGCGATCGGTTGCACGATCTCGGTGTCGCTCGTGTATGGGATTTTGGCGTACGTCGCCGGCAACGTGATCATTTCCGATTATCTTTTGATCCCGTATGTGGCGGGTGTCGGTGAACTGACGGTGGTCTGTGGTGCGTTGGTGGGAGCTGGAATGGCGTTTCTTTGGTACAACTCTTTCCCCGCGGAAGTTTTCATGGGCGACACGGGCTCGTTGGCGCTCGGTGGATTGATCGGAATCATGGCGTTTATGGTGCAGCAGCCCCTGACGTTGCTTATTGTTGGCGGAGTTTTCGTGTGGGAGGCCGCCTCGGTCATGATCCAAGTGTCGGTGTTCAAATACACCAAACGCCGAAGTCCGACCGGGGAAGGCAAACGGTTTTTCCTGATGGCGCCGATCCATCATCATTTTCAAAAAAAGGGCTGGCCCGAGACTAAAGTCGTCCTGCGATTTTGGGTTTTGTCGCTGATCTTCGCTCTCGTCGGGCTCGGCACGCTAAAGTTGCGTTAAACTGAAACTGTTTACCCGATAAACTTACCTGAATTTTGCTCTAGATTGAACGTGCGTTTTTTATCCTGAACAACCATCTCCTTTACCTATGAAAATCATCCGTGTCTTTGGCGTAGTCGTGGGCATCCACCTATTCGCGCTCATGCTCATTTTCGCTAATCCTGGGTGCAGCTCGACGAGTAAACCCGCCCCCACGGCGGCGGATACCGCTGCCGCACCGGCTCCGGCAGCTCCCTTGGTGAGCGTGCCGTTCTCGAGCGGTTCATCGCTCGCGACCGAATCTTCCCTAACGGCTGCGCCACTGGGGGCTGAACCCATGAGCAATGCGGTCGGTGGTGTGCGTTTCACCCCTACGCGCCCCGGCACGCCGGCGGCCAGCGCCCTTGAGGCCGCACCTATGGCCAATGTTACTCCGGCTACGACTTATGTCGTCGTTAAAAACGATAACCTCTCGACCATCGCGAAGAAAAACCACCTCACGGTGACCGAACTCGCGGCGGCCAATAACATCAAAGTCGGTCAATCTCTGCGGCTTGGCCAAAAATTGATTATCCCCGGCAAGGCTCCCGCCGCGGGTGCGACGCCATCGCCGACGGCCGCTCCGGCCAAGGCGGCCACGCCTCCTGCGAATGCAGCCGTCAAGCCGGCGGGTGACTCCGTTTCACATACCGTTAAAATGGGTGAGTCGCTGGGCGCGATCGCGCGTAAGTACGGCGTTCGTCAGGGTGACATTGCCGTCGCCAACAACATTACCGACCCGCAAAAAATCACCGCCGGTCAAATTCTCACCATACCCGCTCCGACGGCGGCGAACAAAGCCAAAGCTGCCGGAAAGCCGGCGGATACCGCTAAGGCGCCTGAGCCGATCAAACCGCTTTTCGTCGTTCCTCCCGTTGAACAAGATCTTGATGCGGGCTTGAAGCCGGCGACGGGCGCTGACGTGCCGGTCATTAAAGTCGAGGAAGCCCCTGCGCCGAAGCTCTAAACGAAGCCCTACCGTACGTGTTCGCGGAACTTTGCCGCGTACGCATTTTTCGCTTTTTGCCCTTTTGAGTCTGCCATGTCGACCGCGCCCGTCGCTCCGCCTCGTGCCCACCAGCTGATCAATCCCGCTGCGTTGATTGCGGTCTGTTGCATTGGGCTCACGATTTTGGGCCTGACGATTTTGTTCAGTGCCAGCGCGTCGTTCAAACAAGGTCCGTATTACTATCTCAATAAACAGATCCTCGGTGTATTCATCGCTGGCGCTCTGTGTTTCGTCGCCAGTCGGATCAACCTGGATTATGCGCGACGTTATTCTTGGTGGATCGCCGGGATCGCTTTATTTCTTTTGGTGTTGGTGTTGATCCCGCGTTTAGGGATTTCGGTGAAGGGCAGTCGGCGTTGGTTGGGGTTCGGATCGGTGCGCCTGCAAGTATCGGAATTCGCCAAGCTCGCACTGGTGTTTTGTCTTTCGCATTATCTCGCGTTGAATCAGACGCGCATCGGCGAACTCGTGCGTGGTTATTTTTTACCGCTGGGTTTGATCGGTGCTTTCGTGGGCTTGATCGTGCTTGAGCCGGATTTCGGTACGGCCGCACTCGCTTTGGTGGTCGGGCTCACGTTGTTGTTTTTGGCCGGTGCCAAATGGCGCTACATCGTCCCGACCGTAGGCCTCGCGATTTTATTTTTCGCGGTGATGGTGATTCATAACCCGAATCGCCTGCGGCGCTTTGTGGCCTTCCTTGATGTCGAGGGCAACAAGCAGGGCGGGACCTATCAATTGTACCAAGCCTTGGCGGCTTACGCGGCCGGTGGCACCGAGGGCGCTGGGCTGGGGCAGGGGCGACAACAGCTCAATTTTTTGCCGGAAGCGCACACGGATTTTATTTTTGCGGTCGTCGGCGAAGAGCTGGGGCTCTGGTTTACGCTCGGCGTGGTAGCAGTTTTTGCGACGATCTTCATCGCTGGACTCGTGCATCTGCGTCGTGCGCCTAACCTCTTCCATTTCTTACTCGTGACCGGTTGCCTCATGTTGATCTGCTTGCAGTCGATCGTGAATCTCGGCGTGGTGACTGGCGTGTTTCCCACCAAGGGAATGTCGCTACCTTTTATCAGTGCCGGGCTCTCAAATCTGTTGCTCATGGGTTTGCTGTTGGGTATCATCCTCAACACGCAGCGCACGTGGGGTCGGGCGGTGTTGGCCGAAAAATCGCGTTCGATGCGTGAGGTATTGGGTTGAGTATCTCGGGTATTTTTACGGCACCGTTTACCAAAAAATCCATGAGCCACTTTCTCATCTCATGCGGTGGCACCGGCGGACATCTTTCACCGGGAATCGCTCTGGCCGAGGGGCTTACGGCTCGTGGACATACCGCCACGTTGTTAATCAGCCAAAAAAAAGTGGATGCCCGTCTCATCGAGAAATATCCGCAGCTGCAGTTTGCGCGCATACCGGGTTCGGGGTTTTCTTGGCGCCCGATCGCTTTGGTGCGTTGTCTCGTTGCGCAATTTCGGGCGGTGCGGTTTTGCCGTCGGCTGATTCGAGAGACTGCGCCGGTCGGTATTGTGGGTTTTGGCGGCTTTACCTCGGCGCCGATCGTGTTGGCGGGGAGATGGGCACGGTTGCCGGTGGTGTTACATGAATCTAATCGCGTGCCGGGTCTGGCGATTCGTTGGCTGGGGCGTTTAGCGACGCTCGTTTATTTGCCGCCAGGGGTGCTGCTTCCTCGCTTGCAAGCCGCGTCTCTACGGTACGCGGCTCCACCGGTGCGGCGCGAGATCGTGCGGACCTCATTCGTTGAAGCGCGTCTGGCGTTGGGATTGGATCCGATGCGCAAGGTGCTCGTCTTGCTCGGCGGCAGCCAAGGCGCGAGCGCCCTTAATCAATGGGCGCGGGAACATGTTGCGGCCCTCGCGCATGAAGGCGTGCAGCTTTATTGTGTGACCGGATTGGGCAAAGGTGCGACCGAGTCGCTCGCGCTCAAAACGAAAACGGGCGAGCCGATCGGCGCGACGTTTGTGCCGTTCAGCGACCGCGTGGCCCACCTGCTTTCAGCGGCCGATCTGGTCGTGTCGCGAGCTGGCGCCGGTTCTATCGCGGAACTGATTCGTTGTGAAACGCCGGCGATCCTCGTGCCTTTCCCGCAGTCCGCCGACGATCACCAGCGGGCCAACGCGGCCTATTTCGAGCAACACGGCGGCGGCCTCGTCGTCGAACAGGCCGCTCTCCCGCAGCTATGCAGCACGGTGCTGGATTTGATTTTTAACGACGGCCGGCTTTCTCGATATCGCGTCGGGCTCAAAGCCATGGATCGGGCCGATTCGGTCGCAGTCATGGTCAACGATCTTGAGCGACTCGCGGGCTCACCGGCGTGCGCCGCATCAATTTCATCCAACTCGGCCCCATGAACCCAGTACCTTCACATTCCGCCGATCAATCCACGCCCGCCTCCGCGCGCGCGCAGCGCTGGGATGAATTTCACCAAGCGATGCGCCCGCGTCTCCGCGCTACGGCTAAATTCACGCGTGAAGAACCACTCGCGGTAAAAACCACGATCCGCATCGGTGGCTCCGCTCGACTTTATGCCGAGCCGGGCAGTGAAGAAGATATGCGCCTGTTGCTCACCGCGGCGGCGGCGGCAGGCATCGCGGTTTTGCCGCTCGGCCGCGGTTCCAATCTCATCGTTCCGGACGCCGGGGCGGAGGCATTGGTGATCTCAATGGCCCATGAAAATTGGGCGAAATTTGAACCGCGCCCGGATGGTGCGCTCTGGGTGGGCGCGGGACTCAGGTTGAAAAATCTATGCGGCCTCGCGGCGAAGGCGGGGTTAACGGGTTTTGAATTTCTCGAGGGTATTCCGGGTAACGTCGGTGGCGCGCTGCGGATGAATGCCGGCGCGATGGGTGGCTGGATGTTCGATGTGGTGGAGGCGGTTCAACTCATCACGGCCGCGGGCGAAAGCCGAACTATGGACCGCGCGGCGATGCACGTGGATTATCGGCATTGCGCCGAGTTGCATGATGCGATCGCGCTCGGCGCGTTGCTGCGTCCGGCAGCTCACGCTGATACCGAAGCGGTCGGCCGGCAGATCGATGTTTATAAAAAGAAGCGTCAGGAATCCCAACCGCGCGAGCCCAGTGCGGGATGTATTTTTAAAAATCCACCGGGTAATTCGGCCGGGCGACTGATCGACCAAAGTGGACTCAAGGGCGAGCGGGTGGGGGATGCCGAGGTTTCGCCGATTCATGCTAATTTCATGGTAAATCGCGGTGCGGCCACGAGCGCTGACTTGATCGAACTCGTCCGCCGGGTGCGTGCGCGCGTGCGCGCCGCGCAAGGCGTGGAGCTGGAGCCAGAAGTTTTGCTTTACGGCCAGCACTGGAAAGACGTGCTCTGAGGGCGTATCTCTACAATTAATTCCATGAATTCACTTCCCGAAATTGCCGTGTTCGCCGGTGGCACCTCTTCTGAGCGCGAAGTTTCGCTCGGCTCTGGTCTCGCGAGCGCATGCGCGCTCGCCCGTACATTCCCGACGCGGCTTTTTGAAATCACGGCTGACGCCCTGCCGGCGGGACTCGATCCGAAGCGGCATGTGGTTTTTTCGACGTTGCATGGCGGGTTCGGTGAAGACGGTTCGATGCAACGTCTCCTCGATGCGGCGGGGGTCGTTTACGCGGGTTGTGATGCGGCGAGCAGCGCGCTTACCATGGACAAGACGCGCACGAAAAATGCCGCGGCCGCGCGCGGGGTGCAGATCGGTCCCGGAGTGGTTTTTGACGCGCAAGCGGCGCCGACGGCCGATGAGCTGGTGGCGAAGTTGGGTGAGCAGGTGGTGCTCAAGCCCAATGATCAAGGCAGCAGCGTCGGTCTGACGATTAACGCGGGTCGTGGCGAACTCGCCGCTTCGCTGGCGCGACTCACGCCGGGTTCTTGGCTCGCGGAACGTCGCTTGCTGGGCCGGGAGCTTTCGGTCGGCGTCTTGCGAGGCGCGGCGATGGGCGTGGTGGAGATTCGGCCGAAGTCGGGGGTTTATGATTACGCGAGTAAATACACCAAGGGTGCGACGGAGTATTTTGCGCCTGCGCCGCTGGATGCGGCCACGACGCTGAGCGTCCAGCGCGCCGCTGAGTCGGCCTTCGCCGCCTGTGGTTGTCGGGATTATGCGCGGGTGGATTTTATCCTGGTCGGTAGCGCTGAGCTTTATTTGCTGGAAATCAATACGCTGCCGGGCATGAAGGAAACGAGTTTGCTGCCGATGAGTGCGCGTTGTGCGGGGCTAGATTTCACGGCCTTGGCCCGTGAGTTGGTGTTGCCTGCACTGGGGCGTTTTTCCGCGGCTGGGACTCGCTGAATTTCTTGCGAATCGATCCTAACAACAACCCTGCCGGCCGAAGCTGGAGAGATATTCCCCAGCCGGTGAAACCGCGCGCGATGTCGCGCGAGGGTCGGCGCCGACTCGCCGGGTCGATGGTACGTTTTGCGGTCGCGGTGATTGTAATCGTGGGAGTGTTGGTGGGAATCTGGCAGGTGACTCAGGAGTTGCGGGAAAATTCCCGCACGGCTCCGGCCGTTGCGGCGGTGCCGTTGGGGCCGCCCCGCTTGGAGACCGACGGCTTTCTGGGTGCGGATCCGGGTTGGTTGGTGCGTACGCTAGCCTTGCCGCGGAATGCTTCGCTGATAGACCTCGATCTCGATGAATTGCGTGAGCGACTCCTCGCGCACAGCCAAGTTCGGACGGCGGTGTTGACGAAAATTTTTCCCTCAACGCTCAAGGTCCGTATCACCGAGCGCATGCCCGTGGCCCGGGTCATGGCTCAAATGGCCAACGGCGAACCGCAGGCTTTCCTCGTCGCGCGGGATGGCGTCGTGTTTCCTGGCATTGGATATGAAATGGCGTTGCTCAACTCGCTGCCTTGGCTCGAGCCCATGAAGCTCGCGCGCACCGCTAACGGATTCCAGCCCATCGAGGGGATGGGCGCCGCGTCCGATCTCATCGCCAAGGCCCAGCTCGAAGCCGAGCACCTTTACGCCACTTGGCGGGTCGTCTCGCTCGCCCGACTTAATGCCGACGCCGAGATCGAGGTGCGCACGGCCTCGGGCAGCACGATTGTTTTTAGCGCCACCACCGATTATTTCACGCAACTCGCGAACCTCGATCTCACGCTGGATCGCATCGCGGCCCAAGGGGCGACGTTCAAACGCATCAATCTCGCCAACGGTCGCGACGTCACGGTGACACTGGATACGCCGCTTTTGCCCACGACCTCTGTCATCGGCAAATCCGCCCCGTCGCCCAAACCCGGCGCTACACCGTTCGGTTCGAAACCGTCCTCGCCCCACACCACCGCTTTCGGTAATTTTTCCACTCAGCCCAAAAAAGCTCCGTGAGTTCCAAACCCACCTTCATCGGTGCCATCGAAATCGGCACCTCCAAAGTCACTGCTCTCATTGGCGAATATAACGGTCGTGAACTCGCAATCATCGGCCGTGGTGAATGCGCCTCGCGTGGCGTCATCAAGGGCGCCGTCGTCGATTACAAGGCCGCCAGCGAATGCACCCACAGCGCCCTCGAGCTCGCCGAACGCGATGCGGGTGAACGCATCGAGTTGGTGTTTCTCGCCCAGACCGGCGGGCACCTCGAAGGCTTTTACAACGAAGCCTCCGTCAACGTGAAATCGGCCGATAACATGATCGAGCGCGAAGACATTCGTACCGTTTGCGATTTGGCCAAATCCAAAGATCTCCCACCTGGCCGCATGGTCGTGCACCATATTCGCCGCCCGTTTCGCGTCGATGGTCGCCTGGTGCCAACGTCGCCGGAAAATCTCGTCGGTCAAAAACTCGAAGTCGGTTACTGGACCGTCCACGGCCAAGAACAACGCCTCGCCGACAACATCCACGTCATTCGCGGATTTAATCTAGAAGTGCGCGAACTCGTGCTTTCCAGTCTCGCCTCGGGTCACATGGTCACCACCGCCGAAGAACGCCAAAATGGCGTACTGGTCATCGACATCGGCGCCGGCACCACCGATTTTGTCCTTTATCGTGATGGCGTCGCGCACACCACCGGCGTCGTCCCGGTCGGTGGCTCGCACCTCACCAACGATCTCAGCCTCGGTCTCCGGCTCACGGACGGCCAAGCCGATAAACTTAAACTCCGTCACGGGCGCGCCATGCTCCAAGCTCGTGATAAAACCGAAAAAGTTTGGCTCGACGGTAACTTCGCCATCGGTGATCGCCAATTTCCACGTTACGCCATTGAGCAAATCACGTCGGCCCGGATTTGGGAATTGCTCGAAGTCGTGAAGAAAAAACTGGGTCACAGCTTCTCGCCCGAAACCTGCCAGGCGGGCGTGGTCTTGACCGGCGGCACGGCCAAAATTCCCGACATCGCCGAATGCGCGGCCAAAGTTTTCAACGTGCCGGCTCACCTCGGCGAAGCGCCCACCTGGGTAGCGGAAAATCTTCGCGATCCCGGCTACCACACGGCGCTCGGCTTGCTTTATTATGGGATCAGCACCCAGGGCGAAAAATCTGCGCCCGTGCGACGTAAATCGGGTTTCTTGCACAGCGTTTCCCGTCTCTTCACCACTTCCTGAGCTGCGTCATGAATCCCTCCGAATTGCCCCTCGATGCCCAGCTCCTCGCGGACCGCAGCGTCGCCATCAAACTCGTCGGGGTCGGCGGCGCCGGCTCCAACGCCGTGGACCGCCTCAAAATGGAAAACCTCGAGCGGCTCCAGCTCGCCGTGATCAACACCGATCACCAGGCGCTCTCGAGCTCGCCGGTGCAGGACAAGGTGCTCATCGGCATGAGCGTCACTCGTGGCCTCGGAGCTGGCGGTGACCCCGAACTCGGACGCGAAGCCGCCGAAGCTGACCGTGAAAAAATCTCTACCGTCGTCAAAGACTGCGACCTCGTTTTTTTAATCGCGGGTATGGGCGGCGGCACGGGTAGCGGCGCTGCTCCGGTTGTCGCCGAAATTGCCGCCGAGACTGGCGCCCTCGTTATCGCCTTTGTCACGATGCCTTTCAGCTTCGAGGGTGGCCGTCGCCTCAAACAAGCCGAAGAAGGCCTGCTCGCACTGCGCAAAGTCTGCGACGCCGTTATTCCGCTGCCCAACGACATGCTCCTCCAGGAGGGCGCCGAAAACGAGACGGTCCTCGATTCCTTCGCCCGCGCCGATGAGTGGATCGGCCGTGGTGTGAAATCCATCTGGTCGATGCTCATGAAGACCGGCCTCATCAACCTCGACTTCGCCACGCTGCGCCAAGTCTTCCAACAGCGCGGCGGCAAAACTCTCTTTGGCCTCGGTCATGGCACCGGCCCCAACGCCGCCAATGAGGCCATCGAAAGTCTAAAACTTTGCCCGCTACTTCACACCCCGGAATTTTCCCGCAAGGCGGACCGACTTCTCGTTAACATCATCGGTGGCACCGATCTCACGCTGCCCAAGGTCAACGACCTCATGAGCGCCATCGCGGAGAAGTTTGGTCGCGATTCCTCCATTGTCATGGGCGCCGTCATCGACGAGGCCATGCCGCAACGCATCGAAATCTGCGTCCTCGGCACCAGTGATCTCAACGGTCGCACCGGCCTCACGCGTCGTCTGGCCGCCTCGGGCAAACGCGCCTCCCTGGGCCGCGCCGATTCCACGCCGCCGATGCCTCAGGCCGAACCGGCCTCGGAACTTTTTCCCACGCCAGCGGCTCACCCTCCCGCGACCGCCGCCGAAGCTCGCGCCGCCGCTGCCGCCGCCGCCAAGTTGGATCAAGACGAGTTTGGCTTCGGTGAAGTTGAGAGCCGTGGCCACTTCGAGAAAACCGACCGTAATCTTTTCGACGGCCAAGACCTCGACGTCCCCACCTACCTGCGCAAAGGCATCAAAGTCGCCCTGTGATGAGCGCCTCGCGTCGTCGTTGAAGACCCCCCTTGGCAAAGGCGGAAGCATCTGCATCGTAGCCTCATGTTTGTTGACGAATGTGTAATCAAAGTAAGCGCCGGTGACGGCGGTCGTGGCTGCGTGTCGTTTCGCCGCGAGAAATACGAACCTTGGGGCGGCCCCAACGGCGGCGATGGCGGCCGCGGCGGTGACGTCATTCTCGTCGGCGACGTTAACACCAACAATCTAGTCGATTACAAGTATCAGCCCCACTGGCGCGCGGAACGCGGCGAACACGGCCAAGGCAAAGATTGCAACGGCCGCGAAGGTAAATCGGCCGAACTCCGCATGCCCCTCGGCACCGTCGTCATCGACGAAGCGACCGACTTGCCTGTCGCCGAAATTGTCGAAGACGGTCAACGCGTCATCCTCTGCAAAGGTGGCAACGGCGGCTGGGGCAACACCCACTTTAAGAACTCCACCAACCGCGCCCCCAAGCGCGCCAACGACGGCCTCGACGGCGCTCGCGGCGCATATCGCCTCGTCTTGAAGAGCATCGCCGACGTCGGCCTCGTGGGCTTCCCCAACGCTGGGAAATCCTCGCTCACCAATTCTATCACCAAAGCCCGCCCGAAGATGGCGGCTTATCCGTTCACGACCCTGCATCCGCAGATCGGCGTCATCGACTTCCTCGACGAACGCAAAGGCCACCGGCACCTCTTGCTCGCCGACATCCCCGGACTCATCGAAGGCGCCAACGAAAACCGCGGCCTGGGTCACCGGTTTCTCCGCCACATCGAACGCTGCGCCGTGCTCGTGCTCATCATCGACATGGCCGGGACCGATGCCCGCGACCCGCGCGATGATTACAAACACCTCCTCAACGAGCTCAAACTCTACGACCGGGCGATGCTCGACAAGCCGCGCCTGGTCGCCGCGAACAAGATGGACGTACCCGAGTCCGCCGCTCTGCTCGCTAAATTTAAAAAGCGCCACAAGGTCGACATCATCGAGATCTCCTGCCGCGAGGGCGACGGGCTGGAGAAACTCAAAAAGGAACTCTTGAAGCGCGTCACGGCCTTCCGGGTGCGTGAGAAAAAAACGCGCAAGGACTCACTCTGAGTTGGTGCGCTCAGGTTCCGCGGGACGCGTGATTGACGCGGCTCGCCGGAATTGCCGTTCTGCCGGGATGTTCAAGATCGTCGTCTTTATCGGGAGTTTGCTCAGTTTGCTGGCCGTCACCGGCTGCAAACCCAAATCAGCCAGCATCACTTCGCTCCAGCGCAAAGAGGCGGCTAGCTTAATCAGCGAGGCGGAGTTTGCCCTGACGATCCGCGAACTTGCGCGCGCAGAAAAATTACTCACCCAAGCCTGCGCGCTGGAATTTGATAACGGAAAAACTTGGATCTCACTCGGGATGATTCGCGTCCGCCTTGGCCGGAAGCCCGCGGCGAAAGCAGCTTACGAATCGGCGCTCCACGCCTACGAAGAGGCTTACGTGCTTCAGCCGAAGTCGGCGCAACTTTATCTCCAACAGGTTTACCTCCTCGCGCTCCTGGGCCGCATGCCCGAAGCCCGCAGCTTATTGGCCGAGATCCAGAAAAAACACGGAGCTGATCCCGAAGTGCGTTCGTTCGTGCAAAGCCGGCAATTGGACGCGATGGCGCAGTCGCCACAATTTAAGGAAATCGCGCTCTGATTTTTTTCGGGATGCACGATTACGCCCTAGAGTTTTCAAAAGTTGCGCTCGCGCATCTGCTGGCGGTGGCGAGTCCCGGTCCGGACTTCGCGATCGTGCTGCGCCAAAGCTTGCTCCACGGCCGGCGCACGGCGACGTGGACCAGTCTCGGCGTGGGCGCGGCGATCACGTTGCACGTGGCGTATTCATTGCTCGGTCTCGGGTTGTTGCTGCAGCGTTCGCCGCTCGTGTTTGCCGTCGTCAAATACTCAGGCGCCGCGTACCTCGCTTGGATCGGCGTGCAGGCGCTACGCAGCGGCCCGCGCGCAACATTGACGCCTGAAGGCGTGCCCGTGGCGGCGCCCGCTCCGAAGGCGCGGGCGGCTTGGCTCACGGGTTTTTTGACCAACGCGCTTAATCCCAAGGCTACTTTATTTTTTGTCGCGTTGTTTGTGACCGTGATCAATCCGTCGACGCCGGTTTTTATTCAGGCGGGTTACGGGGCGTGGATGGTGGCGGTGACGACGGGTTGGTTTTGTTTGGTCGCCACGGTGTTTACGCGGGAATCGGTGCGCGCGGCTTTTTTGCGCCACGGGCATTGGGTCGATCGCGGACTCGGGGCGGTCTTTATCGTTTTCGCCGTGAGTCTGGCGCTGGCCTCGCTGCGCTAGCGCGCGCGGCTCAGACGTAGATGCCGCCGCCGAGGAGCCGTTCGCCTTCGTACAAGGCGAGGATCTGGCCGCTAGCGAGGCCACGTTGCGGCGTATCGAAGACGATGCGCGCGGTGTCGTTGGGCTCGGGAAAATAATGCAGCGTGACGCGCGGGTCGCGGTAGCGGACGCGGCCCTCGAGGGTGCGCGGGGCGGTGAGGGCGGGGGCGTTCCAGCGCAGCGAGTGGACGCGGACTTCCGTTTGAAAGAGGCCGGGCGCATCGGCGTGGTCGAAGGCGACCAGCAGGGCATTGTCCGCGGCGCGTTTGCCGACTACGACGTAGGCTTCGCCCTCGGTGTTGGAGGGAACGCCGATGCCCTTGCGTTGGCCGATGGTGTAATAGTGCAGGCCGCGGTGGCGCGCGAGTTCGTGGCCGTCCGTAGCGCGGACGATGGGGCCAGGCGCATCGGGCACGTAGGCGTGGAGAAAATCTTTCATCTTCACTTCGCCGATGAAGCAGATGCCTTGGCTGTCTTTTTTGTCGGCGGTCGCGAGGCCGGCGGCGCGGGCGAGGTTGCGTAATTCGGGTTTGGGGAGATGGCCGATGGGGAAGCGGGCGTCCGCGAGTTGCTCCTGCGAGAGGAGCGTGAGGAAGTAAGATTGGTCTTTGTTTTTATCGGCGCCTTCGAGGAGCGCAAACGTGCCATCGGGCAGGGCGAGGCGGCGGGCGTAGTGGCCGGTGGCGACGGCGGCGAAGCCGTGGTCTTTGGCCCAAGAGCGCAGGACGCCAAATTTGATCTCGCGGTTGCACATCACGTCGGGGTTGGGCGTGAGGCCGTGAGCATAGCCTTCCAGTAGGTAGTGCACGACGCGCTCGCGGTAATCGCGCATGAGGTTGACGACGTGGAACTCGATGCCGAGGTGGTCGGCGACGCGGCGGGCATCGTCGATATCCTGCTGCCAAGGGCAGTGACCGATGACGTTGTCCTCGTTGATCCAGTTTTTCATGTAGGCGCCCACGAGGTCGTTGCCCTGCTGTTTGAGGAGCAGGGCGGCGACGGAGCTGTCGACGCCGCCGGAGAGGGCGACGAGGATTTTTTCGCGGGCGGCCATAGATGTTGGGACCAAAACGACGCGGGCCGCCGCGGGTTTGTCAAATGAACCTAAACGTGCCCCTTCTGCGGGTTTCCGCTTGTGTGAGCGTAGGCGCGCTAAATGCTCTCGAGGACGCATGTCTGAATCCGCGTATCGTATTGTCAGTGCTTGGCTCGAATCTCTCACCACGGGGGTGGTGGAGTTGGATCGAGATTGGACGCACGCTCGACCGCCGCGATTTACGCTCGGGGATCAGTGTCCGACGCCCTCGGGCTTAAAGGTGGATGGCGGCTTGATGGCGGCGGTGTCGTATCGCTACTTCGTAAACGCGGCGGGCGAGATGGTGTTCGCGCTCACGCCGGAGCATGGCTCGGTCATCGATCCAGCGAAGGATACGGTTTACGTCGCGGGTGATTTCAACGGCTGGCAAGACGCGGTTGGCCGCGAGGAGTGGCGGTTGCGGCCGGGCGAACTTGAAGGCGAGCGCGTGTTGATGTGGACGGGACCGGCGGCAGCGTTGTTGCAGCCTTCCGGGCAGCGTTTCAAATTTGTGACGGGCGAACATCAATGGCTCGGTTTGCCGGCGGAGGCGCCCAATGTCGTGCGCGAGCCGGATGGAAATTTAAACCGTGTGATCGATGCTCGACGCACGGGGCGACATCTTTGGCGCTTTACGTTGGCGAAGCCGCTGGCGTTGGCCGATGCGTGGTCAGTGATGTGGGCGAATCGGCCCGAGGCGGACGTCGTACCGATCGTGCCGCGGAATTTTTTCTACGAGCTGGGGTCTGATTTACCACTGGGCGCGCTGGTGCGTCGGGATGAAACGGTGTTTCGGCTGTTTGCGCCCCGGGCGCGAGCGGTTCGGTTGTATTTGGCGGAGAAACTCGAGCAGTGCGAGCGGGCGCCGGGTTATGATTTGGAACGAAGGTCCGATGCGGACGGAGCGGCTGGTGTTTGGGAAATCACACTCGGGCAGAATCGGCACGGTTGGTTTTATTGGTACCGGATCGACGGGGTGCAGACGGGGGCAGGGCGGTTTGATCTTAGAATGAAGGTGCTTGATCCGTATGCGTTGGCGGCGGTGCGCCACGACGGGCCAGGGATTGTTTTGGATCGCAACTGGATCGGGTTAGGCGACCGTGATTTTAAGACTCCGGCTTGGCAGGATCTCATCATCGTCGAGGCGCATGTGCGGGATCTGGTGACGCATGCTCCGATTCCGATGGCACCAGCGGATCGCCGCGGGTTTACGGGTTTGAAGGCCTGGGTCGAGAGCCCCGATTTTTATTTGCACCACCTCGGGGTGAATTGCGTGGAGTTGCAGCCCGTGCAGCAATTTGATCGGCCGCCGGTCGGCGATTATCATTGGGGGTACATGACCACGAATTGGTTTTCGCCGGAGAGCACGTACGCGCTCGAGCCGGAGCGGGCCTCGGGGGTGCGAGAGTTGCAGGATTTGGTGCGGGCCTTTCATCGGCGTGGTCTGGCGGTGTTGTTGGATGTGGTTTACAACCACGTCGGTGAGCCGGCGCATCTGTTGTTCATCGATCGGCTTTATTATTTTGAGCAGGACACCGCTGGAACTCTCGCCAATTGGAGTGGTTGCGGCAACGATCTGCGCGCGCGTTCGGTGATGGCCAAACGGCTCATCATCGACAGCTGCCTGCATCTGATCACGGCGTATGGCGTGGATGGTTTCAGGTTCGATCTGGCTGAGTTGCTCGGGGCGGATGTGTTGCGCGAGATCGAGATCGCGCTCAAGCGAGCCAAGCCCGACGTGATTCTCATCGCGGAGCCCTGGAGTTTTCGCGGGCACATCGCGGGCGCGTTGCGGGATACGGGTTGGGCGTCTTGGAACGATGGCTACCGCGATCACATGCGTGCCTATGTGCGAGGCGAGGCTACGGCGGAGCGCATGGAATATTTTTTGCGTGGTTCTCCGTGGTATTTTGCGAAATGGCCGGCGCAGACCATCAATTACACCGAGTCGCACGACGATCGTGCTTGGCTGGATGTCATTACCGAACACCCCGGCCACAACGGATTCAATCCTACCAGTCACGATCGCAGCCGCACGCATTTGATGGTGGCGGCTTTGTTTATGTCGTTGGGGATTCCGATGCTGGCAGCGGGGCAAGATTTCCTGCGTTCTAAGCTCGGGGTGAATAACACCTATGTCCGCGGTGATTTGAACGCTCTCGATTATCGTCGGCTCCATCGTCACCTGAGTACGCACGCGTATTTTGCCGATTGGATCGCATTTCGCCGGAGTGAATTAGGGAAATTACTTCGGCATTATACACGGCCCGGTGAAGGTTTTTTTGATTTTTTCCATATTCCGCACTCTCCCGCTTTGGCGGTGGTGTATAACGCCGATCGCTCGCTGGGACCCACGCGGTTGTTGTTTACGCTCAACCCCGCGCTGGGTGAAGTCACGTTGAGTCTTGGCCTAAACCTCCCAGCGAGTGGCTTTTGGCGCCAAATTGCTGACCAAGATCGATTTTATTCTCCCTCGACGACGCACGCGCAGATGCCAGTTGAGCCCGAGTTGCGGTTATTGCCGCTTTCTTGCTGCCTCTGGGTGAGTTCTTAGCGGTTTGCTCGAACCCGCAAAACCCCTTGCCAGCGTTCGCCTCCGCTGTTCTTTCTTCTCTCCCTGCGCTCACGCGCAATCACCCAGTCCAATTCAAGTAAACAACACTTAAAAACACGGAGTCTCCCATGGCAGTAAAAGTCGCAATCAATGGTTTTGGTCGTATCGGTCGCCTCGTTTTCCGCGCTCTCGTTGAGCAAGGCCTGCTTGGCACCACCTTCGATGTGGTCGCCGTCGGCGATATCGTCCCCGCTGATAATCTCGCGTACCTCGTTAAATACGACTCTACCCAAGGTAAATTCCATGGCACCGTTTCCTCCAAAAAATCTTCCCCAGATAAAGCCGAAGACGATGTCCTCG
>Ga0114972_10000718_pt1 | contig 24819 bp, 24 predicted proteins | sample M_140807_EF_Meta_FD_87354 | JGI IMG/M metagenome (GOLD analysis project Ga0114972, IMG submission 87354) | Freshwater microbial communities from Lake Montjoie, Canada to study carbon cycling - M_140807_EF_MetaG | ecosystem: Environmental > Aquatic > Freshwater > Lake | place: Lake Montjoie...
CAGCGGCGCCGGCCGGTCGGTATCGGGCAGGAAGCCGGTTGCGCCATCGGCCAGCGCGACGAAGCTGCCGGCCATCGCGGGCGCCCGGGCCACCAGGCGGCCGCGATGGGTATCGCCCACGCCATCCGGCTCGCGTTCGACCCAGGCTTCGACCAGCCTCTCATCCTGCAGCAGCGCGACGCGCACCTCGCCGGGGGAGACGCTGGCGCGAATCGCCGTCACGGCCGCAGCCAGCCGGCGCCGCGCAGCAATTGGGCGGTCTCGAACAAGGGCAGGCCGACGACGTTCGAATGGCTGCCCGAGAGGAAGCGGACGAAGGCTTCGGCGCTGCCCTGCAGGGCATAGCCGCCCGCCTTGCCCCGCCATTCGTCGCCCGCGATGTAGGCCTCGATCTGCGCCGCGGTCAGGCGCTGGAAGGTGAGGATGGTATCGACCAGCCGGGTCCGCAGCTGGCCGTCGGGGCCCAGCAGCGCGACACCGGTATAGACATGATGCCGTCGGCCCGAGAGCAAGTTGAGGAAACGCACAGCTTCCGCCGCATCGGCCGGCTTGCCGAGGAGGCGCCGGCCGACCCCGACCACGGTATCGGCGGCCAGCACCAGCGCATCGGGCGCGCCCGCTGCGGCCGCTGCCGCCTTGGCGCCGGCCAGCCGCGCGGCGAGCTGGCGAGGCAATTCTGCCTTACGAGGGGTTTCGTCGATATCGGTTGGGGCGATGCGGTCGGGCCGCACGCCAATCCGCGCCAGCAGCTCCAGCCGCCGCGGGCTGGCGGAGGCCAGCAGCAGGGGCGGCCGGTCAAGCGCCATGGCGGAAATAGGCTATTTGAAGCGGAAGGTGATACGACCCTTGGAGAGGTCATAGGGCGTCATTTCGACGTTCACCCGGTCGCCAGCCAAAACGCGGATGCGGTTCTTGCGCATCTTGCCGCTGGTGTGCGCGAGCACCTGATGCTCGTTATCCAGCTTTACGCGAAACATCGCGTTGGGCAGCAGCTCCTGCACCGTGCCGCTGAACTCGATCATATCCTCTTTCGACATCAGGCGTCCTTGGCTGCGGCACGGCACCAGTCGAGCCACGCGGCGGGCGGGGCTTGGTCAGGCGTCGCGCGCCGGGGTGGCGTGGATCGGCGGAACATGGTCCGCGCCGCCGGCAGGGTCAAGTTTCTGGCAGGCCGAGTCGGGCGGCGATGGAACGGCCATGCGCGGCGAGCCCTTCCGACCCGGCCAGCGCCACCGCGGCCGGGCCGATCGCGGCAAGCCCGGCCGCGCTCGCCTCCACCCAGGTGGTGCGCTTGAGGAAGTCAAAGACCGAGAGGCCGGACGCGTAGCGCGCCGTGCGACCGGTCGGCAGCACATGGTTCGGCCCGGCGACATAATCGCCGAGCGCCTCCGGGCAATGCGGCCCGAGGAAGCAGGCGCCGGCATGGCGAATGGCCGCCATCGCGGCGCGCGGATCGGGCAACATCAATTGCAGGTGTTCGGGGGCCAGCCGGTCGGTCAGCGCAAAGGCCTCCGGCCAGTCGCGCACCAGGATCACGGCCCCATGCCGCGCCCAACTCTCCCCCGCGATGGCGCCGCGTGGCAGGTGGGTGAGCTCGGCGGCAACGGCGGCGATCACCGCGGCGGCGAAGCCGGCATCGTCGGTGATGAGGATCGCCTGCGCGCTGGTGTCGTGTTCGGCCTGCGCCAACAGGTCGAGCGCGATGTGCCGCGGCGGATTGCTGGCATCGGCGAGGATCACGACCTCCGACGGGCCGGCGATGGCATCGATGCCGACCCGGCCAAAGACCTGTCGCTTGGCTTCGGCGACATAGGCGTTGCCGGGGCCGACGATGCGATCGACCGGGGCGATGCTCGCGGTGCCATGGGCGAGTGCCGCCACCGCCTGGGCACCGCCGATGCGATAGATTTCCGTCACGCCCGCCCGCGCCGCGGCGGCGAGCACGAGCGGATTGAGCGCCCCGCCCGGAGTCGGCACCACCATGGCGATGCGCCCGACACCCGCAACCCGCGCCGGGATGGCGTTCATCAGCACCGAGGAGGGATAGGCCGCCGTGCCGCCCGGCACGTACAGCCCGACCGCATCGAGCGGCGTCCAGCGCATCCCGAGTGTGAGGCCCGCCGGATCATCGAGCGTCAGATCGGCCGGCTTCTGTGCGGCGTGAAACCGTTCGATCCGCTGCGCCGCGAGGTCGAGCGCCTGCGCGAGATCGGGGGCGATGGAGGCTGTGGCCGCGGCGATTTCCGCCGCCTCAACCCGCAGTGCGGCGGCGCTGGCGGCTTGCCAACCATCGAAGCGGGCCGTGAGGGCGAGCAGCGCGGCATCGCCCCCCTGGCGCACCTGTTCGATGATCGCCGCCACCACGGCATCGACCTTGGCCGTCGTCTCCCGGGCACTGTCGAGCAGCGTGCTGAATGCTGCGGCAAAGCCCGGATCGCGCGTGTCGAGCTGCCTCATGCCGCAGCCATCGCCTGGCGGAACCGGGCGATCCAGTGACCGATCGCCTCCGGCCGGGTCTTGAGCGCGGTGCGGTTGACGATGAGGCGCGAGGTCACCGGGGCGATCACCTCGGTCTCGATCAGCCCGTTGGCCTTGAGCGTCGCGCCGCTGGCGACCAGATCAACGATCAGCCGCGAGAGGCCGAGCGTCGGGGCGAGTTCCATGGCGCCGGAGAGGGCGACGATCTCCGCCTGGATGCCGCGGGCGGCGAAGTGTCGCCGGGTGACATTCGGGTATTTGGTGGCGACCGTCACGCGCGACCAGCGGCGCGGATCGTCCTGCCCGGCGGTCTCGGCCGGTTCGGCGACGCTGATACGGCATTGCGCGATACCGAGATCGAGCGGCGCATAGACCTGATCATAGTCGAATTCGAGCAGCACATCGGCGCCGCAGATGCCGATCTGGGCGGCGCCGAGGGCAACGAAGGTGGCCACATCGAAGGGCCGGACGCGGACCATCTCCAGGCCGGGATCGGCGGTCTCGAAGCGCAGCCGGCGGCTGTCCTCGTCCAGCAGATCGGCCGCTGGCGTGGCGCCGGCGCGGGTCAGCAGCGGGCCCAGCTCCTTCAGGATGCGGCCCTTCGGCACCGCGCAGATCAGCGGAGCATCGGGCGCGGTGGCGGCGGCGGCGGCCGGGAAAGGCAGGTCCATGACGCGTCTAGCTGCCGAGGAGGGGAGGGGTGCGGGACGGCTGCATCTCAGTCCAGTAGCCTCGCAATATCGGCGCCGACCGCGGCGAGCTTGGCCTCGACCCGCTCATAGCCGCGATCGAGGTGATAGACCCGGCTGACGATGGTCTCGCCTTCCGCGGCGAGGCCGGCGAGTACGAGCGAGACCGAGGCCCGCAGGTCGGTCGCCATCACCGGCGCGCCCGACAGCCGGGGCACGCCGCGCACAATCGCCGAGGCACCGTGATAGTTGATGCGCGCGCCCATGCGGGTGAGCTCGGGCACGTGCATGAAGCGGTTCTCGAAGATCGTCTCGGTGATCATCGACGCCCCTTCGGCAAGCGACATCAGCGCCATGAACTGCGCCTGCATGTCGGTGGCGAAGCCGGGATAGGGATCGGTCTGCACATCGACCCCGTGCAACCCGTTGAGGCGGGTGACGCGGACCCCCTCCGCTTCCTCGGCCAGGCCAACGCCGGCTTCCCGCAGGACCTTGGCCACCGCGCCCAGATGCTCGATGCGGGCCCCACCCAGCAGCAGCTCACCGCCGGTGATGGCGGCGGCGCAGGCGTAAGTCCCGGCCTCAATCCGGTCCCCGAGCACCCGATGCGTCGCCGGCCCGAGCGCGGCCACGCCCTCAATCCGCAGCGTACCGGTGCCGATGCCTTCGATCCTTGCGCCCATGCGCATCAGGCAGAGGGCGAGATCCTCGATCTCCGGCTCACGCGCCGCATTGACCAGTTCGGTCTCGCCATGCGCGAGCGTGGCCGCCATCAGCAGGTTCTCGGTGGCGGCCGCACCGATCTGGGGGAAGATGATGCGGGCGCCGCGCAGCCCGCCTTCGGGCGCGCGGGCGTCGATGTAGCCGCCTTCGAGGGCGATGCTGGCGCCCATCGCCTCCAGCCCCTTCAGGTGCAGATCGACCGGGCGGGTGCCGATCGCGCAGCCGCCCGGCAGGGAGACCCGCGCCGCGCCGTAGCGGGCGAGCAGCGGGCCGAGCACGAGCACCGAGGCGCGCATCTTGCGGACGATATCGTAGGGCGCTTCCAGATTGCCCGCCGCGCCGCTCAGCGCGATGCGCCCGGCCGCGCGGTCATGCCCGACTTCCACCCCATGCTGGGCGAGCAGCGCCGCCATGGTCCGGGTATCGGCGAGGTCCGGCACATTGGTCAGCGTCAGCGGTCCGCCAAGCAAGGCCGCCGGCATCAGCGCCAGCACGGCATTCTTGGCCCCCGAGATGGGAACGGTGCCGCGCAGCGGTCGGCCGCCACGAATACGGATGCGGTCCATCGCCGTCCCCTAAAGCCGCGGCAGCGCGACGCCGCGCTGACGCATATACTTGCCGGCGCGGTCCGCATAACTCACCTCCGGCGCGCCGGCGCCCTGGAGAAAGAGGAACTGGCAGATGCCTTCCTCGGCGTAGACGCGGGCGGGCAGCGGCGTGGTGTTGCTGATCTCGATCGTCACCTGGCCTTCCCATTCGGGCTCCAGCGGCGTGACGTTCACGATCAAGCCGCAGCGGGCATAGGTCGATTTGCCGAGGCAGATCACGAGAATATCCCGTGGGATGCGGAAATACTCGATGGTATGGGCCAGGATGAAGCTGTTGGGCGGGATGATGCAGGCGGCCCCGCTGCGAGTCACGAAGCCGGCATCCGAGAAATTCTTCGGATCGACGATCGCATTGTCGACATTGGTGAAGATCTTGAACTCAGGGGCCAGGCGCGCGTCGTAGCCGAAGGAGGAGAGCCCGTAGCTGATCGTCCCCTCCCGCCGCTGACTCTCAACGAAGGGCTCGATCATGCCATGCTCGGCCGCCATTCGGCGGATCCAGTGATCGGGCATGATCGGCATGGGTTGGCGGCCTCGGGTGCGGGGGCGTGGCCCCCTCAGGCCCGGTCGCCCCGGTGGTGGCGGGGATTAGCCGAAGCCCCCTGGGGCAGCAACCATCCGGCTCAGCCCTTGGGCGAGGGTGGGGGCGGCGCGGCATCCGCCCGGGCACGGGACTGCGCCTTGCGGCGGCGAAGGTTCGCTCGCAGTGCTTCGGCCAGCCTGGCCGCCCGCGCGTCAGGCACGGGCTGGCCGGCGGCGGCCTCCTCTGGCGGGGCGGGGCGGGCGGGTGTGGCGGGCTTGCTGCTCTCGGCCATGGCGCGCCCATGCCGTCGGGCCGATGCGCGGGTCAAGGGATGGATTGCGTGGCGATGGATTTGGTCTTATTCGCCGCGACCTCGCTCATTTAGATAGGAGAGCTCCGCATGAATCGCCGTATTTTAGCTGGCAGCGCGCTGGCCGCGGGCGCCACCACGCTGGCCGCGCCGAACCTGGCCTCGGCGCAGCCGAAGGTGCGCTGGCGCTGCCCGGGCAGCTTCCCGAAATCGCTCGATACGCTCTACGGCACCCAGGAGCACATCGCCCGGCGGGTGGCCGAGATGACCGATGGCGGCTTCCAGATCCAGGTCTTCGGCCCGGGCGAAGTGGTCCCGGCGCTGCAGGTGCTGGATGCGGTGGGTGCCGGCAATGTCGAATGCGGCTACACCTCGGGCTACTACTACCTTGGCAAGGACCCGTCGCTGGCGTTGGTCACCTGCCTGCCGTTCGGTATGAATTCCCGCCAGCACTGGGCCTGGCTGACCCATGGCGGGGGGCGCGAGCTCTACGCCGATGTCTACCGCGACCAGGGGGTGGTCGGCATTCCCGCCGGCAATACGGCGGCCCAGATGGGCGGCTGGTTCCGGAAGGAAATCAAGAGCGTCGATGACCTGAAGGGGCTGAAGTTCCGCATCGCCGGCTATGGCGGCAATGTCCTCGGCAAGCTCGGCGTCGTCACCCAGCAGATCGCCGGCCCCGACATCTACCCGGCGCTGGAGCGCGGCGTCATCGATGGCGCCGAATGGGTGGGCCCCTATGACGACGAGAAGCTCGGCTTCCAGCGCGTCGCCCAGTACTACTACTACCCCGGCTGGTGGGAGTATTCGCCCTCCATCGACATGATGGTGAACGCCAAGGCCTATGAGGCGCTGCCGAAGGATTATCAGGCGATCCTGCACGCCGCCTGCACCGAGGGCTGGCACTGGATGGCCGCCCGTTACGATGTGCTGAACCCGCCAGCGCTGCGCCGGCTGATCGCCGGTGGCACCCAGCTGCGCGCCTTCCCGCGCGAGGTGATGGAGTCTTGCTACAAGGCGTCCCAGGAGTTCTACGCCGAAGTCGGCGCGCAGAACCCCCGCTTCAAGGCCATCCACGCGAAGTGGGACGCCTTCCGGGTCGAGGAGACCCGCTGGATGCGCGTCGCTGAGGACAGCCTGGGCAACTTCCTGGCGGCGATGACCGCGCGCAGCTGATGATGTGGCAGACCGGGCGGTGCGGCATCGGCCCCCGCCCGGTCAAAAACTCTCGCTTTTTCCGCGAATAACGTCCCTATTATAAGACGAATGCCCGCGATCATGAAGGGCATTGCAACGGGAGGGCCTCGATGTCCATGAAACGCCGCGGCATGTTCGCCGCTGGGGGCGCGTTGCCCCTGCTTGCCACACCCCACCTCGCTTCCGCCCAGCCGCAGGTCGTCTGGCGCCTGGCCAGTTCCTTTCCGAAATCGACCGATGTGCTCTGGGGCGTCTCCGAGCTGCTGACGAAGCGCGTGGCGGAACTGACCAACGGCGCCTTCCAGATCAAGATCTTCGCCGCCGGCGAATTGGTGCCCGGGCTGCAGGTGCTGGATGCCGTTGGCGGCGGCACGATCGAGATGGGCCACACGGCCGCCTATTATTACATCGGCAAGGACCCCACGATGGGGTTCGGCACGGAAATGCCCTTCGGCATGAACACCCGCCAGCATCAGGCCTGGATCTTCCAGGGCGGCGGCAAGGAGATCATGGCCGATGTCTACCGCGACCAGGGCGTGGTCGCGCTGCCGGCCAACAATACCGGCGCACAGATGGGCGGCTGGTTCCGGCGCGAGCTCAAGACGCCTGATGATCTGAAGGGGCTGAAGTTCCGCATCGGCGGCACGGGCGGGATGGTGCTGAACAAGCTCGGCGTCATCGCCCAGCAGCTGGCCGCTTCTGACATCTACCCGGCGCTGGAGCGCGGCGTCATTGACGGCGCCGAATGGGTCGGCCCGCATGACGATGAGAAGCTCGGCTTCAACCGCGTTGCCCAGTTCTACTACTACCCGGGCTGGTGGGAGCCGTGTTCGGAAGGCGACATACTGATCAACACCAAGGCCTGGGATACCCTGCCCAAGGACTACCAGCATGTGCTGGAGACCGTGACCGGGGAGACCAATGTCTGGTCGCAGAGCCGCTATGATACGCTGAACGTCGCCGCACTGCGCCGGCTGGTCGCCAATGGCACGCAGTTGCGGCCCTATTCGCGGGAGATCCTGGCCGCCTGCTACAAGGCGACGCAGGACGTCTATTCCGAGACCGGCGACAAGAACCCGCGCTTCAAGAAGGTGCACGCGCACTGGGACAAATTCCGCCGCGACACCCAAAGCTGGTTCCGCGTGGCCGAGGACAGCAGCGCCAACTTCCTCTCCTTCGCCGAGCGGAGCTGAGCGGGCCGGGAAACGGGCGGGGCCACGGCCCCGCCCACCCGGTCACTTCACATTGACGAAGCGCAGCTGGATGAAGTTGTCGGCGGTCTGCACCACTTCGATATTGCTGCGCGCCGCCCAGACGATCTGCTGCTGGTGCAGCGGGATGTAATACGCCTTGTCGCGGACGATGCGGCCGACCTCGCTCATCATCGCCTGGCGCTTGGCCGGGTCGGTCTCCACCGCGATGGCATCCGACAGCGTGTCGATCCGGGCATCGGCGACGCCGCCATTGTTGAAGACGCCGCGCGCCTTGCCATCGCGGGAGGCGATGAGCTGGGCGATCGCGTTGTGCGCATCGCCCGTCGAAGGCGTCCAGCCCAGCAGGTAGAAGCTGGTATTGTAGCGCGGCCCGTTCACCTCGGCGAAGAAGCGGGCGCGGGTCTGGGCGACGAGGTTCACCTTGACGCCGATGCGCGCCAGCATGGAGGTAACGGCGGTGCAGATCGCCTCATCGCTGACGTAGCGGTCGTTCGGGCAATCCAGCGTCACGCCGAAGCCGTTCGGATAGCCGGCCTCTGCCAGCAGCTTCTTCGCGCCGTCCAGATCAAGCGGCAGGCGGGTGTCGTCGGCCGCGACGAAGCCATTGACGCCCGGGCCCCACATCAGCCCGGTCGGCTTCGATTGCCCGCGCATTACCGTCCGCTGGATGCCGTTGACGTCGATCGCCTGATAGAAGGCGCGCCGCACCCGCTCATCCTGGAAGGGGTTCTTGCCCTTCACATCGCTTTTGAGCAGTTCCGGCCGCAGCTGATCCATACCCAGATAGATGGTCCGCAGCTCCGGCCCCTGGATGATCCGCACGCTGGGCGTCGATCCGATGCGCGCGACATCCTGCGGCGGCACGGTGTAGACGAAATCGACCTCGCCCGAGAGCAGCGCCGCCACCCGCGTCGCGTCATTCGCGATGATATTCAACTCGGCCCGTTGCACATTGCCGGCCGGCGTATCCCACCAGCCCGCATTGCGCTCCACCACTGTCTTGCGGTCCGGCTCACGCGAGACCAGGCGGAAGGGCCCGGTGCCCATGGCGTTGCGGGTGGCGAAATTTTCCTCCTTGGAGGTGAGGTCGGCCGGCTTCTGCGCGTTGTTCTTCTCGGCCCAGGCCTTCGACATGATGCCGAAGCCGGTGATCTCCTGCAGCAGGATCGGGTTCGGCACGGTGGTCTCGAATTCCACCGTCAGGTCGTCGATCTTGCGGATGGTCTTCACCGACCCCCAGATCGACTGCAGGTTCGAGCCTGGCAGACGGCTGCGCTCGATCGAGAAGATCACATCATCGGCGGAAAACGGCGTGCCGTCCTGGAATTTTACCCCGGGGCGCAGCTTGAAACGCCAGACGGTCGGCGAGGTCTGCTCCCAGGACACGGCAAGCGCGGGCTCCACCTCCATCTTCGCGTTGCGGCGGACCAGCGGCTCGTAGAAGCTGGCGTTGAAGGCCAGCAGGAAGGTCTCGTTCCGCGCATAGGGATCGAGCGAGTTGACGTCGCCATCATTGGCCCAGCGGAAGGTCTGAGCCTGGACGGGGAGGGAGGCAAAGAGCGCTGCACTGCCCAGCAGGGCGGCGGCGAAAGCGGTTCGGCGCATGGGGGGAGGATCTCCGAGCATTGGCTGCCTGGCGATAGCTTTGAGGGGCCGGCCCTGAATTGCAACGGGGGCCGCAAGGGCCCCCGTGGCGTCGTCGCGTCGGCCGCGTTCAGGCCCGGAGGCGCTGGGGCAGCTCCGAAATCGCGCTGTCGATCAGCCGCGCATCGTTCTCGGCCGTCAACCGTTCGGCGATGACGCTGCGGGCTGCGGCGGTGGCCACCTCGGCCGCCGCCTGGCGCACTTCGGCAACCGCGCTGGCCTCGGCCGCAGCGATGCGATCCATGGCCATGCGTTCGCGCCGCTTGGCGTCTGCCTCGGCCTCCGCTGCCGCGCCTTCGGCGACGCGAAGCGCTTCGGCTCGCGCCCGCTCCAGCATCTCCACCGCCTCGGCCTGCGCGGCCTTCCGGTCAGCCTCGGCCTGCTTCAGCATCGCCTCGGCTTCCCGCCGCAAGGTCGCCGCTTCGGCAAGATCGGTGCGCACCTGATCCGCGCGCTTATCGAGCGACGCAACGAGGATGCCCCAGAAACGCTTACCGAACAGCACGAAAAAGATGACGAAGCTGACGGCGACCCAGAATTTCGGGTCCAGCCAGAAGTGTTCATAGTGATGTTCCATCAGCCGTTCCCCCGGGCCGCGAGCGCCGAGCCGACCGCTCGGTCAATCGCGGCACGATCGATCCCGGCACCAAGCAGGCGGCTGACCAGCGCCTCGGCCGTGTCGGTCGCCACAGCCCGGAGCGAGCCCATGGCGGCGTCACGTCCGGCGGCAATGCGCCCTTCGGCCGCGCCAATCTGTTCATTCAGCTTCGCGTTCAGGACCTCCGCCTTGGCGGCCGCATCGGCCTGGGCCTGCTGCGAAGCTGCGGCGATCGCCGCCTGCGCTTCGGCCCGGGTCTTCGCGGTGGCGGCCTGATGGTCCGCCAGTGCCGCATCGGCGGATAGCTTGGCGGCATGGGCTGCCTCCAGGTCCCCGTCGATGCGTCCACGCCGCGCGGCCAGCGTTTCCGCCACCTGCGGCAGCGCGTAGCGGGCCATGACGTAGTACAGCACGCCAAAGATCACGAACATCCAGACGACCTGGGCGATCGTCCAGTGATTGCCGAAATCCAGCTGCGGCATGCCACCGCTGCTGGCATGGCCGGAATCGCCCGCGGCGCCGGCCAGCGACGGCAACGCCCCTAGCCCCAGCACCATCAGGGACACCAAGCTCTTCTGCATTTCCATCTCCCCGTTCGCAGGGCGGCGAGGGCTGGCCCCGCCGACGCTGCTCAGGTGAAGAGGATGAGGAAGGCGATCAGCAGCGCGAAGAGCGCGACCGCTTCCGTCAGCGCGAAGCCGAGAATCCCGATCGGGAAGACGGCATCGCGGGCGCCCGGATTACGGGCCACCGAGGAGACCATCGCGGCGAAGATGTTGCCAATACCGATGCCGACGCCCGCGAGCGCGATGACGGCGATGCCAGCCCCGAGGGCCTTCGCAGCAACAGGATCCATGAGTGCAGTCCTTCCTTGCGTGATACGTTGTTGGGTGAGCGAAATCCGCCGCGCGACGCTTAGTGCAGATGCACCGCGTCGTGCAGGTAGATGCAGGTAAGAATGGCGAAGACGTAGGCCTGGAGGAAGGCCACCAGCAGCTCGAAGCCGATCAGCGCGACGTTCACCGCCAGCGGCAGCGCCGCCCCAAAGATGCCGAATATCCCGGCCGCGCCGCCGATCATCACCACGAAGGTGGCGAAAACTTTCAGCATGACGTGCCCGGCGACCATGTTGGCGAAAAGGCGGACGGCAAGGCTGACCGGGCGCGAAAGGTAGCTGATGATCTCGATCGGGATGATCAGCGGCGCCAGCAGCTTCGGTGCGCCTTCCGGGAAGAAGTAGCTGAAGAAATGCGTGCCGTGGATGGACAGCGCGATCACTGTCACCACCAGGAACACCAGCATCGCCAGCGCGAAGGTCACGGCGATATGGCTGGTGAAGGTGAAGGCGTAAGGCAGCATGCCCAGCAGGTTGCCGACCAGGATGAACATGAACAGCGAGAAGACGAAGGGGAAATACTTGGCCCCTTCCTCGCCGACCTGTCCGACCACAAGGTCGTGGACGAAATCATAGGCCGTCTCGGCCAGGGCCTGCACGCGGCCGGGAACGATGGCCCGGCGGGCTGTGCCCCACATCATCAACGCGGCGATCAGGCCGAGCGCGATGAGCATGTGCCCGTTCGACTGACTCAACCGCACGGACTCTCCGAGCCCGCCCAGGAACGGCTTGAGCGCGAACTGGCTCAGCGCGTCGATTGCCTGTCCCTCAGCCGCCACGGCGCATACTCCGGCACATCACGTCAAATACCCGGCCGGCCGCCGCGAGGTTTGAACAGGCGATACACGTTCATGATCCCGGCAGCCGAGCCCGCCACGAAAAACAGCAAAAAGAGCCAGGGCCAAGTACCGAGCCAATGGTCCAGCGCATAACCGATGGCGATCCCGACAACCAGGGCCGAGACCACCTCGACCCCCGCACGGAACCCGATCCCCCAGGGACCGGTACCAACGGTCTTGACGGCCGGCTCCTTCGACTGTTCGAGACCCTGCCGGGTCCTGGCCTGTCGAAGACGCTCTGTGAAGCCGTCCTGCTCGCTCAACCTAGTTCGTCCAACCGCTTGCTCTTTCGCGCGGTAATCCCCGTGAAAGGCACGCGTTTGTTAAGGGGAGGGGCGCGGGGAGTCAAGGCGCAGCGGCTGCACAACTGCCCGCGGCATGCGGTTTTCCGCGCGATCGCGCGGCGTTATGCCAGGCGCTGTTCGGCCAACTCGATCGCCCGGCCCAGATCGACGCTGAGCAGCCGGCTGACGCCGCGTTCCTGCATCGTCACGCCGTACAGCCGATGCATGCGGGCCATGGTCAGCTGATGGTGCGTCACGACCAGAAAGCGCGTCCCGCTTTCCGCCGCCATGCCGTCCAGCAGGTCGCAAAGCCGCTCCACATTCGCGTCGTCGAGCGGCGCGTCCACCTCGTCCAGCACGCAGACCGGCGCGGGATGGCAGCGGAACACCGCGAAGATCAGCGACAGCGCCGTCAGCGCCTGCTCGCCGCCCGAAAGCAGGGACAGGGTGGACAGCTTCTTGCCCGGCGGCTCGGCATAGATCTCAAGCCCCGCCTCCAGCGGGTCGTCGCTGCCGACCAGGCCCAGATGCGCCCGCCCGCCGCCAAATAGCCGGCCGAACAGCGCCCGGAACTCCTGATCGACGCGGTCGAAAACCGCCCGCAGCCGCTCCCGCCCCTCGCGGTTCAGATGCCCGATAGAGCCGCGCAGCTTGGCGATCGCCGCGCCAATTTCCTCGCGCTCGCCGCTGATGCCGCCGATTCGCGCCTCCAACTCGGCCAGCTCGACCTCGGCCCGCAGATTGACCGGGCCCATCTCCTCCCGCTCCCGGGTCAACCGGTCGAGCTTGCGGCGGGCTTTCTCCTCGGCCGCCTCGCTGAGCTCGACCATCGCTGGCAGCTCGACCTCGGCCCCCAGCCGCTCCTCGATCCGGGCGGCGACCGCAGCCGCCGCCGCCATCGCCTGCTCGACCTGCGACTCGGCCTTGACCTGGGCCTCGCGCTGGCCGGCGAAATCGGCATCGGCGCGGCGTCGCGCCTCAACGCCCTGGCGCACCGCCCGCTCCGCCGCATTCAGCGCTGTCAGCGCTTCCGCATGCACCGCCTCGGCCGCTGCCAGCTCAGCGCCCGCCGCGGCCCGCCGGGCCGCCGCCTCGGCCGGCGCCGCCTGTAGCCCGTCACGGGCCACCGCCGCCTCATCCCGGCGGGCGGCCAGCGCGGCTTGCCGGGCCGTCGCATCGCCCCGCCGGGTCGCCCAGGCGCTCTGTTCAGGGAACAGCGCCGCCTGGCGGGCGGCGATCCGCCCGCCCTCGCCGCGCAGGGCGCTCAGGGCTTCCCGCGCCGCCGTCTCGGCCATGCGCGCCGTGCCCAGGGCATCCCGCGCCGCCGCCACCCCGGCGCGCACCGCGCCGAGATCGGGGAGCGCTGCCGCCGCCGCCCGGGCCGTCATGTCGGCCGCTTCGGCGTCCGCCAGCTCCGCCTGGACGGCGTCCAGCTGCGGGGTCAGCGCGGCGATGCGGCTTTCCGCCTCCCCGGCCGCGACCGCCAGCCGCCCGGCGGCCTCGCGCGCTTCGGCCAGCGCATGCTCAGCCACCGCGCGCCCGGCCCGCGCCTCGGTCTCGGCGCCGATCGCCTGTTCCGCCCGCCGTGCCGCGCCGGCGGCATTGGTGCGCAGCAAGGCCAGCTCCGGCAGCACCGCGACCGCCGCCCGCGCTTCCGCCAGCGTGGCCTCGGCGCCCTGCTTCTCCTCGGTCAGCCGTTCCAGTTGCGGGGCCAGGCCGCCGAGTCGGCTGGCGGCCTCGGCCGCGCGGGCGGCGAGGGCGGCGGCGGCGGCGCGGCTGCGCTGCCAGCCCATCTCCGCCTCGGCCCGGGCGTCGCGCGCCTCGGTTTCGGCCGCGGCGGCGGCGGCCTCGGCCGCAGCGGCGGTGTCGTATTCGGCGATTGCCGCATCCGGCCCCGGCAGGGCGGCGAGGGCCGCCGCCGCCGTTGCCGCCGCCGCCTCGGCCCCCTCGCGGTCAGCCGCGAGCTGCGCGAGTTGCGGCGCGAGGGCGGAAAGCCGGCTGGTCGCCTCGGCCGCCGCAGCCCGCAGCCGGTTCGCCTGCGCGCGCGCCTCGGACAGCAGCGTCTCGCCCTGCCGCCGGGCCTCCCGCGCATTGGCCTCCTCGGTGGCCCGTGCGGCGGCGGTCTGCTCGGCCCTCTGGGCCGCCTCGGCGGCGGCGGTCGCTGCCGACTGCAGGCTGCCAAGGCGCGCCTCGGCAAGCCGCAGCCTGGCGCGCTGCTGCAGGCGCGCAGCACTCGGGTTCGGGGCTTCGGCCCGGCTGGTATGGCCATCCCAGCGCCACATCGCGCCGCTGCGCGACACCGCCGCCTGGCCGGGGGCGAGCAGCGGCTGCAAGGCCGCGCCGGCCGCTTCCGCGTCCACCAGGCCGATCTGCGACATGGCGCGGGCGAGCGCCGGCGGCACCGGCACGAGATCGCCGAGCGGGGTGAGACCGGCCGGCAGGGGCGGCGGGACGGCGAGCGGCGGCAGCGCCCGCCAATAGCGGGCCGCCCCAGGGTCCAGCGGGCTGTCCAGGGGGCTGTCCAGCGACTCGCCCAGGGCGGCGCCCAGCGCGGCCTCCAGCCCGGCCGGCACCGTGATCGCCTCCAGCACCGGCGAGGCCTGTGGGCCGGCGGTCTCGCCCGCCAGGGTCTCGCGCAGCGCGGCCACCTCGGCGGCGGCGCCGGCGGCGGCGGCGGCGGTCTCGGCCGCCTGGCGCCGGGCGCCCTCCAGCGCGGCGGCGGCGGTGGCGCGCTGTTGTTCGGCCAAGCCCACCCTGGCCAGGGCGGCGGCGAGTTGCTGCTCCGCCGCGCTTTCGGCCGCCTGCGCGGCGCCGAGGGTAGCGGCTGGAATTTCGGCCGCGCGGGCGGCATCCCGCGCCTCGGTCAGCCGGGCGAGCTGCGCGCCCGCCTGGGCGGCGCGCTGGGCCGCCGCGGCGTGTTCGGCCGCCGCCCGCTCTCGGGCGGCTTCGGCATCGGCAATGCGCCGGCGGGCGCCGGCATGGCGTTCCTGGGCCTCGGCGCGGGCCGCCTCGGCGGCGCTCAGGGCGGTGCGGCGCTGTTCCAGCTCCGCCTCGGCGCGGGCGGCCTCGGCTTCGGCGCCGGCCAGCTCCCCGGGCAGGATCTGCGCCGCGAGGGCCGTGGCATGGGCGCGCGCCACCTCCGCCTGCTCGGCGGCGATGCGCTCCAGTCGTTGGCTTGCTTCGGCGAGCGCGGTGCGGGCGCGGCCGGCCTCGGCCTCGGCCGTCTCGACCGCGCGGCGGGTGGCGGCCTCGGCGTCCTGGGCGGTGGTGCGGGTGGCCTCTGCATTGGCCAATGCCTCGCGGGCCGCGGCGAAGGCGCTGGCGGCAGCCGCGCTCGCGGCCTCGTCGGCGGTAAGGCGTTCGGGCGGGATGCGCCCGGCCAGGGCTTCGGCATGCGCCACCGCCAGCCGGTCGTGTTGTTCGCCGAGCCGACGCAGGCGTTGGGCGGCGACCGCACGGGCCGCGGCGGCTTGCTCGATGCGGGCGGCGTTGCTGGCGGCGTCCTCGGTCGCGGCATTGGCCGCGCGCTCGCTCAGGCGGGCCGCTTCGGCTGCGTCATGCAGGGCGGCCTCGGCCGCGCTCAGGCGCGCCGGCAGGGCCTCGGCGGCGGTGGCGAGTGCGGTTGCTTCGGTGCTGAGGCGCTCCTCGGCGGCGGCGGCGTCCAGGGCCATGCCCTCGGCATGGCCGAGATCGGCGAGGATCGTCGCCAACTGCTCCTCGGCGGCGGCCAGCGCCACCTGGGCGCGCCGTTCGGCGGCCTCCAGCCCCTCGGTCTCGACCCGCCGGCGCTCAAGCGCGGTGCGGGCCGCTGCCTCGGCGGCACGCGGGCCGGGCAGGGCGCGCTCGGCCTCGGCGGCGGTCTCGGCGGCGTCGACGGCGCCTGCCTCGGCGCGGGCGACGGCCTGGGCGGCCGCGTCGAAGCTGGCGCGGGCGGTCTCCAACGCTGCGGCGGCGCGGGCTGCGAGGATCGCCAGCCACTCACCTTCCGCCTGCCGCACGAGGCCGGACAGGTTGCGATACCGATTGGCCTGCCGCGCCTGGCGTTGCAGGCCCTGGCGCTGGGCATCGAGCTGGCCGAGCAGATCCTCGGCGCGCAGCAGGTTCCCCTCCGCCTGCCGCAGCTTGAGCTCAGCCTCGTGCCGCCGGGCGCGCAGGCCGCCGATGCCGGCGGCTTCCTCCAGCACCTGGCGGCGTTCCTCCGGCTTGGCGCTGATCAGCGTGGCAACGCGGCCTTGGCTGACCATGGCCGAGGCCCGGGCGCCGGAGCCGAGATCGGCGAACAGGGTCTGCACATCGCGCGCCCGCACCTCGCGGCCATTGACGCGGAAATTGCTGCCCTCACCGCGGGCGATCTTGCGGATGATCTCCAGCTCCGCGACCTCGGCGTTCGGCGGCGGCGCCAGGCCGGCGGCGTCTTCCAGGAAGAGCGAGACCTCGGCGAGGTTGCGCCCGGGCCGGCTGGCGGTGCCGGCGAAGATGACATCCTCCATCTCGCCGCCGCGCATGGACCGCGCGGAGGTCTCCCCCATCGCCCAGCGCAGCGCTTCGACGATGTTCGACTTGCCGCAGCCATTGGGGCCGACGATGCCGGTCAGGCCGGGCAGTACCTCGACGGTGGTCGGTTCGGCAAAGCTCTTGAAGCCGGCGATGCGCAGCCGGGCGAGCGTGGCGCGCGGTGCCTCCGCCGTGGCGGGCGCCGCGGCGGGCTGGTTCGGGTCGGCGGGGACGGCGTCGTCGTCGGGGGTGGGGGACAGCGCGTCCATCGCCGGTTCAGCCCTTCGCCGCTTCGTCCACGTACTCACGGAACTTGGCGAAATCCATGCCGCCCGAGACGTTGCGGGTGCCGCCCTTGCCCTTGAAGGTGAAGCTCGGGGTCGCCCGCACCTCAGCGTCCTTCTCGGCGATGGCGCGCTGTTCGAAAAGGGCGCGTTGCAGCGCCTCATCGGCCGCGATGCGATCGAATTCCGGACGCGGCATGCCGGCCAGCGCGGCAAGGCCGGCCAGCGCCGCCATCTGGTCGCCCCGGGTGAAGGCCCAGCGATCCTGGGTGCCGAGCAAGGTTTTCACGAATCCCTCGTACCGATCGGCCGGCAGGGAGCGGGCAACGGCCGCCGCTGTCAGCGCCAGGCGGTCGAGCGGGAAGTCGCGAAAGAGGAAACGGACGCGCCCGGTATCGATCAGCTCCGTGCGGATTTGCGGGTAGACGTCCTTCGCGAAGGCCGCGCAATGCGAGCAGGTGAGGGAGAAATACTCGGTCACCGTCACCGGCGCATCGGCGTTGCCGACCCCGCGATCGCCGAGCCGCGCATCCTGGGCGCGGGCGAGGGTGGGTAGGAGCAGGGCGGTGCCGAGGAGGAGGCGGCGGGCTAGGGGGCGGTGCAAGGGATTCATGATGGCTCCGCGAGCAAGGGGCGACTCCGGCCGGGGGCCGGGCTCAGGGGCCTCTCCGATAGACGCCCCGGCCGAGCTTTGCCAGCGCCGCGCGCAAGCCGGCATCCGGCAGCGAGTCGAGCTCCGCCGCGACTCGGGGCGGCAGGGGCCGGGCGGGCGGCAGCGGAGCCACGGGGGGGCTGGCGGCCCGTGGCTGCTGGATGAAGCGCAACTCCCGGACCAGCGCTTCGCCGAGCTGGCCATTGATCCGGGCGATCAGTTGCGGGGCGAGGTATTGCAGTTCCATCGCCACCGGCCCGGCGCAGGCGATGGTCAGCCGGCCGCCGGCGAAGCGGCTGGGCTGGGTGGTGGCCGCAAGCGCCGGGCCGACCAGCGCCGGCCAATCGGCGAGCAACTGCGCGCCCGCCGGGCTACGCTTGCGGAAGGCGGGGCGGGTCAGGCGCGGGACCAGCGCCGAGAGCGGCTGCGGACCGTAGGGGGAGCGTTTCCCGCCGGGCCCGCTATCCTTCGCCATATGTCCCTGCCCCCCGCCGCCGCGCTGCTGTCCTGGTACGATCGGCACGCTCGCAGATTGCCCTTTCGCGTCGCCGAGGGAAGGGCCGATCCGTATCGGGTCTGGCTGTCCGAGGTGATGCTGCAGCAAACGACCGTCGCCGCGGTCGGGCCGCGCTTCGCGCGCTTTCTCGACCGTTTCCCCGATGTCGGCGCCCTGGCCGCGGCGCCGGAGGCGGCGGTGATGGAGGAATGGGCCGGGCTTGGCTACTACGCCCGGGCGCGGAACCTGCACGCGGCGGCCCGCGCGGTCGCGGCGCGGGGCGGCTTTCCGGACACCGTCCAAGGACTGCGCGCGCTGCCTGGCATCGGCCCCTATACCGCCGCGGCGATCGCCGCCATCGCCTTTGCCGTGCCGGTGGTGGCGATGGATGGCAATGTGGAGCGCGTGCTGGCGCGGCTGACCGCCGAGACCCGGCCATTGCCCGGCGTGAAGCCGCGGCTGGCCGAGGCAGCGCAGGGTTTTTGTGCCGATCCGGCGATGCGCGCGCGCCCCGGGGATTTCGCCCAGGCGCTGTTCGATCTGGGCGCGACGCTCTGCACGCCGCGCAGCCCAACCTGCGCGCTATGCCCCTGGCGAGAGCATTGCGCCGGCTGGACGCAGGGGATTGCCGCCGGGCTGCCGGTGAAGACGCCGAAGCGGGCGCGGCCGCTGCGGTACGGCGCGCATTTCCTGCTGACCGATGCGACGGGCGCGGTGCTGCTGCGCCGCCGCCCACCTTCTGGCCTGCTGGGCGGCATGCTGGAGATACCCGGCGCGCCGTGGCGGGAGAGCGCCTGGACGCCCGCCGAGGCGTTGGCCCATGCACCCTTGCCCGGGCTGCGCTGGCAACGCCTGCCGGGTGTCGCGCGGCACGGATTTACGCATTTCGAACTTTCGATGATCCTGTTCGCCGCAACGGTGCCGCGCCTTGCGCCGCCGGCGGGCATGGAAGCGCGGCCGTTGGCGGCGGCGGCGGCAGCCTTGCCCAGCGTGATGCGCAAGCTGCTGGCGTTGCACGAGAGCGGGGCCGATGGAGATTGCGTGACGAATGATCGCGAAGTGTGAGCGGATCGCCGTGCCGATTGCCCGGGGCGATGCGGGCGAGTAAGGCTGCCCACGAAATACCAAGCCTTCGGAGGCCCGCCATGTTCCAAAACAAGACCGCTCGTCTGAAACCTGCGGGCCGCGCCGCCGCGCTCGGTCTGCTGCTGCTCGGCGCCGCCCTGGCTCCGGCAGGTGCCGAGACGCTCGCGGTCGGCCCGAACGCCCCTTACAAGACGCTGGGCGAGGCCATGGCGAAGCTGAAGAACGGCGATCGCATCACCCTTGCCCCCGGCGAGTATTTCGAATGCGCCATTATCGGCAACGATAATGTGACCATTGAAGGCACCGGTGCCGACGGCGCGGCGGTGCTGACGGACAAGGCCTGCGGCGGCAAGGGCCTGCTGGTCACGCAGGGCGATAACATCACCATTCGGAACATCACCCTGACGCGGGCGCGCGTGCCGGATATGAACGGCGCGGGCATCCGCAACGAATCCCCGCGCCTGCTGGTTGATCGCGTGCGCTTCCTGAACAATCAGAACGGCATCCTGACCGGTGGTCCTTCCGAAGGCGGGACAATGATCGTCAAGGACAGCTATTTCGAAAAGAATGGCGGCTGCTTCCCGGCCTGTACCCATGGGATCTACGCCAATCGCCTGGCGCTGCTGCGCGTTGAGGGCTCGACCTTCGTCGAGACCAAGCAGGCGCACCACATCAAGTCTCGCGCCGCGCGGACCGAGGTGCTGAACACGACGACGCGCGACGGGCCGGAGGGCACGGCGAGCTATCATGTCGATATCTCGAACGGCGGCGATCTGATCGTGCGCGGCAGCACCATGGTGAAGGGGCCGAAGGCGGAGAACCGCAGCGCCATCATCATGATCGGCGCCGAGGGCGTCACCCAGCGCACCCGTGAGATCAAGGTCGAGAACAACCGGGTCACGAATGAGGGTGGCTACGAGACCACCTTTGTCGTCAACAACACGGCCGAGGACGCGATCCTGTCCGGCAACCGCTACACCGGGCGGATCATCCCGCTGCGGGGCGACGGCCGGGCCGACAAGTAATCAATCCGGCTTGATGCCGGCGGTCTGGATCACCTCGCGCCAGCGGTCCAGTTCGCCGGCGATCAACTGGGTATAGCCCGCCGGGCCGAGGCGGCCCGGCTGCACGCCGATGGTGGCGAAGCGTTCCCTTAGCTTCGGATCGTTCAGCGCTTCGCCGATGACCAGGCTCCAGCGTTCGACCAGCGCGGGTGGCAGGCCGGCGGGGGCGGAAAAGCCGAACCAGTTGGTGGTGACCACGCCCGGATAGCCGGCTTCGGTGAAGCTCGGTACCTCCGGCAGCGCCGCGTCGCGTGCCTGCTCACTGGTCCCCAGGGCGCGGAGCCGGCCGGCTTTCAGATGCGGCAGCGCGATGGGCAGGCTTTCCATCACGGCTGGAATCTGCCCGCCGATCGCATCGGCCAGCGCGGGGGCGGAGCCGCGATAGGGCACATGCGTCAGCTCGATCCCGGCGGCGCGGGCCAGCAACTGGCCGGCGAGGTGGTTCATCGTGCCATTGCCGCCGGTGCCATAAGCCAGCCCGCCGGGCCGGCCCCGCGCCAGGGCGACGAATTCGGCCGGCGTCTGCGCCGGCACACCGGGATTGACCACGAGCACGCTCGCGAAAGTGCCGACCAGCGCGATATGCGTGAAGTCCCGCAGCGCGTCGTAGGGCGGGTTGGGGTAGAGCACTGGGCCGATCCCGTGGGAGGCCGCGCTCGACATCAGCACCAGGTAGGGATCGCCGGGCGCCTTGGCGATGAGATCGGCGCCCACCATGCCGCCCGCGCCGGGCCGGTTTTCGACGACCAGCGGTTGGCCGAGCCGGTTGCCGATCGCCTCCACCAGGGCGCGGGAGAGGGTGTCCGCCGCGCCGCCGGGGGGGAAGTTGACGATCCAGCGGATCGGCCGATCCGGCCAGGGCTGGGCATGCAGAAGGGCGGGCGCGGCGAGCCCGGCCAGCAGGGTCCGGCGGGCGAGTTTCACGGAAACATCGCGACGGCGCGGATCGGGCTGGCGGTGCCGCCCCGGATCTTCAGCGGAAAGCCGATGAAGGTGAAGCGGCCGCGGCCGATCAGCTTATCCAGATTGGCGAGGCATTCCATGTGGGTGATGCCGCGCTCGGCGCAGGCCATGTGCGCGAGGAAATTCGGCTCGCCTTCCGGCGAGGGGCTGATCGCCTCGACGCCGAACATGCCGATGCCCCGATCCGCCAGCCAATGCACACTCTCCAGCGCCAGGCCTGGAAAATCATGCTGATAGCCGGGCTTGCCGAGCAGGCGCTCATTCGTCGCCATCCAGATCAGCACGGTGTCCTTCGGGCGGATCTCCTGGCCGGATTTCGCCAGCGCCGCCGCCATCTCCGGCACCGTGATCTGATGCTTCAGCGGCACGTGCGAGAGATCGAGGCAGATGCCCGAGGTGTAGAAATTCTCAAGCGGCATCTGCTCGACCGAAAGCGCGCCCGGGCGGGGGTCGAAATGCACCGGCGCATCGACATGGGTGCCGGCATGATCGCTCATGGAGAAATACAGCGCCTTCGACGTGAAGGTGGTGTTGCCGGCCACTTTCTTCTCCGAGTGATCGCCCCAGACCGTGAAGACCGCGGGCGGATGGCTCGGGTGGGTCTGCGTGCGGTGGAACAGCTCGCGCGAGAGATCGACGAATTCGGGCATGGGATCGGGCTCCTCGGATCGGCGGATGGTCGCGCCGGCGGGGCGCGCCGGCAAGCCGTTCAGCCCGGGTTGTCGCAGAGATAGCGGCGCAGGTGATGCGGCGTCGCGGCGATCGTCGGACAGAAGCCCAGGATCACCGGCTCCAGCGCATCATAGAGCGCCTTGTTAGAAGCATTCAGTGCTTCCAGACGCTCCCGCGCTGCCTCAGCCTCACGGCCAAGCCGGGCCAGATCGATCCGGGTGTGGCGGCCATTCTCGAAAACCAAGCGGCCGCCGATCATCACGTGGCGCACGCCGCAGCCATCCTCGGTATGGACGATCTGGTTGGTGGTCCAGTTATGCGGCATCCAGTTGATCGAACCGAGATCCAGGAAGACGATATCCGCCTTGAAGCCGGGCGCGATGGCGCCGAGATCCTTGAAGCCCATCGCCTTGGCCGAGCCCAGTGTCGCCGCGCGGTAGACCTCATCGGCGGTGGCCCAGAAGCGGGGGTCGGGCGTCTGCACCTTCGAGAGCATGGAGGCGTAGCGCATCGCCTCGTACATGTTCTGGTTATCGGCGCAGGTCGCCCCATCGGTGCCGATCCCGACATTGACGCCGGCATCGATCGCCTCGCGCAGCCTGAACATCCCGTTGCCGAGCTTCATGTTGCTGCCGGGATTGTGCACCACGGAGGCGCCCTTGTCGGCGAGCAGGCGGAAATCATCATCGTCCAGCCAGACGCCGTGCGCCGCGGTGAAGTCCGGCCCGACGAGACCGAGGCCATCCATGTGCTGCAGCAGGGACCGGCCGTACTGTTTCAGCCCGACCACCGCCTGCACCTTGCTCTCGCCGACATGGCTGTGCAGGCCGACGCCGTGCTCCCGCGCCAGCCGGGCGCAGCCGCACATGAAGGCATCGGCGCAATGCAGCGGAATGGTCGGCGCCACCGCCGGGATGATGTCCTGCCCGGCCCATTTCCAGCCCTTCAATACGGTGGAGATGGCGGAGAGTGTGGCGTCATAGGGCTGCATCCGCATGCCTTCGACCACCTTGCGCAGCGGCGCCGGCAGGGCATCGAGCAGGCCGGGGATCGCTTCATACAATGAGCGGTCGGCGACCATCGGCGCGATCACCGCGCGCATGCCCACTTCGGCATAGGCGGCGGCGCCGGCATCCATGCCATCGACGGTCGGGACGGGGAATTCGAAGAACAGGTCATAGGCGGCGGTGCAGCCCTTCGCCACCATCTCGGCGGCGCAGAGCATGGTCGAGAGCTTCTTGTCCTCGGTCGTGCGGTTGCCGCCGATCCAGGGTGCCGCTGCCAGCAGCAGCTCCAGCGTCCATTTATCGCCTTGTCCCTTGCCGAGGCCGGTATGCCCATGGGTATGGCCGTTGATCAGGCCGGGATGCATCAGCAGGCCGGCGGCATCGATGATCTTCGTCCCGGGCGGCGCCGGCACCTCTGTGCCGACCGCCTTGATGATGCCGTCCTCGATCAGCACCTCGGCGGGCTCGCCGCGGCGGCGGCTGGCATCGGCCAGCAGCGCACCCTTGATGAGGATGAAGCCCTTCTCGATCTCGGCCATGCATGGGTCCTTTCAGGTCAGAGGCCGGCGCCGGGCGGCGCGGCGCCGCTCGACCACGGAAACAACAGGCGTTCGGTCAACGCCACCGCCTGGAACAACAGGATGCCCATGACCGCGAGCACGATCACCGCGCCGAAGGCCAGCGGGGTCTTGAAGAAGGCCATGGAGGTCTGGATCAGATAGCCGAGCCCCGCCTCGGCGCCGACGAATTCGGCCACCACCGCGCCAACCACGGCCAGCGCGGCGGCCACCTTCAGCCCGCCGAAGACGAAGGGGATGGCGAAGGGCAGGCGGATGCGCAGCAGCTCCTGCAAGCGTCCGGCGCGGCAGGCGCGGCCCAGCTCGATCAGCTCGGGCGGGGTCGCCATCAGCCCGGCGACGGTGCCAACCACCAGGGGAAAGAAGGCGACCAGGAAGGTGACGATGACGCGCGGCAGCTCGTTCGCTCCCAACGCCACGATCAGGATCGGCGCCAGGGCAACCTTCGGGATGGATTGGGTGATGACCAGCAGGGGATAGAGCGCCGCCGCCAGCGCGCGGGAGGAGACGATCAGCATCGCCAGCGGCAGGGAGATCGCGACACTTGCCGCGAAGCCGAGCAAGACCGTCCCCAGCGTTGCCCAGGCGTGTTTCAGCACCACCGGCCAGGCGGCCAGGGTCTGGGCGAAGACCAGACTGGGTGCGGGTAGCAGGAAGGGCCGGATCGCGAAGCCGCGGCAGATCCCCTCCCAGATCAGCAAGAGCAATACCACCGCGGCGATGCCTGGCGCGGTCTCACGCAGGCCGGCCGCGATCCGAGCTGTGCTAGGCCGCACGCGGCAGCCTCCCGCCATAGATCAGCGCGCGGATGCGCTGCGCCGCCGCCTGGAAGGCCGGCAGCGCCTCCTGCTCGAAGCTGCGTGGCCGCGGCAGGTCGATCTCGATCACTTCGGCGACGCGGCCCGGGCGGGGGGACATCACCACCACCCGATCGGCCAGCAGCACCGCTTCGGGGATGGAATGCGTGACGAAGACCACCGCCATCTCCCGCCCCTGCCAGATGCGGAGCAATTCCAGGGACATTTCCTCCCGCGTCAGGGCATCCAGCGCGCCGAAGGGCTCGTCCATCAGCAGCACGCGGGGTTCCTGCAACAGGGCGCGACAGATCGCCACGCGTTGCTGCATGCCGCCCGAAAGCTCCCGCGGCAGCCGCCGCTCGAAGCCCGTCAGACCAGCGGTCGCCAATAGGGCGCGGGCGCGCGCTTCGGTCTCCGCGCCGGCCTGCTTCATCAGCCGCAGCGGGAAGGTGACGTTCCGCAGCACATCCGCCCAGGGCAGTAGCGTTGCCGCCTGGAACACCATGGCGGTTTCGGCGCGCGGTGCCGTGACCGGGGACCCATCCAGCAGCACCTGGCCGCTGCTCGGCTGGATCAGCCCGGCGATCATCCGCAGCAAGGTGGACTTGCCGCAGCCCGAGGCGCCGACGATCGCGACGAATTCCCCCGCCGCGACGTGCAAGGACACGTCGCGCAACGCCTCCACCTCGCCCTCACGCGTGGGGAATAGCTTGCGGATGCGGTC
>Ga0114972_10000721_pt1 | contig 24772 bp, 22 predicted proteins | sample M_140807_EF_Meta_FD_87354 | JGI IMG/M metagenome (GOLD analysis project Ga0114972, IMG submission 87354) | Freshwater microbial communities from Lake Montjoie, Canada to study carbon cycling - M_140807_EF_MetaG | ecosystem: Environmental > Aquatic > Freshwater > Lake | place: Lake Montjoie...
CACGCCCTGGAAGCGGAGACCGGCTATGGCGAGGCCCTGCTGCACGGCGAGGCGGTAGGCCTGGGATCGGCCATGGCCTTCCGCTACTCGGCCGCGGCCGGATTCTGCGGGGCGGAGGACGCCAAAAAGGCCGTCGCCGCCGTGGCCGCCGCCGGCCTTCCTGCCCGCCTCTCTGACCTTGGAGGGCGCCGCTTCGCCGCTGATGCCCTCCTGCGCCACATGGCCCAGGACAAGAAGGCTGAGGGCGGGCGGCTGACCTTCATCCTGGCCCGGAGCCCGGGAGACGCCTTCGTCGCCCGGGACGTCGATCCCGCCGAAATGCGGGCATTCCTGATCTCGGAGGGAGCTGTCTGATGTGGGGCGTTATCCTGGCGCTTACCCCGGTGATCTTCGGGCTCCTGGCCATCTCAGCTGTGTTCTCGGCCGCCGAAACCGCCCTGACCGGCGCCAGCCGGACACGGATGCACCAACTCGAGCGCGAAGGCGACCGCGCCGCCGGGCGGGTGAACCGGCTGATCTCCGACCAGGAGACCATGATCGGTGCGGTCCTGCTGGGGAATAACCTGATCAACATCCTCGCCTCGGCCTTGACGACTGAGTTTCTGACCCAGGCCATACCGGGTGCCTGGGGCGTGGCGGCGGCCACCGGCATCATGACCGTCCTGGTACTCGTCTTCTCGGAAGTCCTGCCCAAGACCCTCGCCATCCTTCGCTCGGACGACGTCGCCCGCTTCCTGTCGGGCCCCACCCTAATCGTGGTGAAGGTCTTCGGCCCGATTATCTGGGCCATCCAGTGGTTCGTCCGGCGCACCCTCGGCCTGTTCGGCGTCAAGCTGGACATGGAGATGGACGTCCTGGCCGCGCACGAGGAGATTCGAGGCGCCGTGGAGTACCACCACTCCGAAGGCCTGGTAGAGGCCCGCGACCGGCGGATGCTGGGCGGGGTGCTTGACCTGTCGGAAATGGACGTCAGCCAGGTCATGGTGCACCGCATGTCGATCGCCATGGTGGACGCAGGCCTGCCGATCCGTGAGGTGGTGGCCCAGGTGCTGAAGAGCGACCACACCCGGATCCCGATCTACCGGGACAACCCGGAGAACATCGTCGGCATCCTGCACGCCAAGGACCTGCTGCTGGCCATCTCGAACGCGGACGGCGACATGTCGAAGGTGTCGGTGGACAAGATCCGCCGGGAACCCTGGTTCATCCCGGACACCACCAACCTCAAGGACCAGCTGAACGCCTTCCTGAAGCAGAAGAACCATTTCGCCCTGGTGGTGGACGAATACGGGGCCCTGCAGGGCCTGGTCACCCTCGAAGACATCCTCGAGGAGATCGTCGGCGAGATCGAGGATGAGTACGACAACACTGTCGAGGGCCTGCGCAGGCAGGCGGACGGGTCGGTGTCGGTCTCGGGATCGGTGGCGGTGCGCGACCTGAACCGCGCCATGGACTGGAACCTGCCCGACGAGCCCGCCGTCACGGTCGCGGGCCTGGTGATCCATGAGGCCCAGACCATTCCGAAGATCGGCCAGGCCTTTATCTTCCATGGCCACCGCTTCCAGGTGGTCAAGCGCGTCCGCAACCGCATCACGGCCCTGAAGATCTCGGCGCCGCTGGATGGCACCGAGACCGCCTGAGCCGAGACGTCAGAGCCCCTTTGCCTCCAGGGCCGCCAGCACCTTGTCCGGCGTCAGGGGATAGTCCCTGAGCCGCACGCCGCAGGCATTGTAGACCGCATTGGCGATGGCCGCCCCGGAGCCGCAGATCCCCAGTTCGCCGACGCCCTTTATGCCCATGGGGTTGGCCTTGTCATCGGCCTCGTCCAGCAGGACGGCGTCAAGGTTGACGATGTCGGCGTGGACGGGTGCCAGATAGCCCCCCAGGTCCTGGTTCAGGAAGGAACCGTCACGGGGATCGACCGCATTGGACTCTGTCAGGGCCGCCCCGACGCCCCAGATCATCCCGCCGGTGATCTGGCTCTTGGCCAGCTTGGCGTTGAGGATCCGGCCGGCTGCGAAGACGCCGAACATCCGCCTCAGGCGCACCTCGCCCGTAACGGAGTCCACGCCAACCTCGGCGAACTGGGCGCCGTAGGTGTGCTGGGACCAGTCGCGGGCATCTGCCGCCGGGGAGATACTACCTTCGACGTAAATCCCTTCAGGGCCCGCGCGGGACGCCAGGGCCGCAAGGCTCTCGCTTCGGTTGCCCAGCACGATGTTGCCGTTGGCGAAGTCCATGAGGGATGGGTCCTCGCCGTAGAGGGGCGATTGCGGATCGCCGGTGGCCAATTCTGCCAGCCGTCGGCGCATGACCATGCCGGTCTCAAAGGCGGCCGAACCGGCCGTGGCGGCCCCGAACTGGCCCCCGGATCCGGGCGCCGGGGGCATGTCGGAATCGCCGAGCTCGACCCGCACCTGGTCGAGGGGCAGGCCGAGGGTCTCGCCGGTGATCTGCGCCAGGATGGTGTAGGTGCCGGTGCCGATGTCGGTCATGCCCTGGGTCAGGGTGGCCAGGCCGTCGCCGGTCAGGCGCAGGCCGGCCTTGGCCGGCAGGAGAAAGTTGCCACGGATCGCCGTGGCCATTCCCATGCCCACATACCAGCGGCCGTCACGGACGGCGCCGGGGGTGGGGTTGCGGCGGTCCCAGCCGAACTGTTGGGCGCCCTCCTGCATGCAGCGGACCAGCTGCCGGATAGAGAAGGGCTTGGCGTTGTCCGGATCCACCTCGGGTTCATTGCGGATGCGCAGGGCGATGGGATCCATGCCCAGCCGGTCGGCCAGCTCGTCCATGGCGCATTCCAGGGACAGCATGCCCGGGGCCTCTCCCGGCGCCCGCATGGCGCCGGCGTGCGGAATGTCGAGACGGACCAGGCGATGCCCCGTCAGGCGGTGAGGGGCGGCGTAAAGGTTCCGGGCGAACGCGGCGGCATGCTCCACGAAGGTCGAATTTCGGGCGCAGTGGGTGACGGCCTCCAGCGCCATGGCGTTGAGCCGACCCGTCCCGTCGGCACCCAGCCGGACCCGCATCTGCACGGCGGGGCGGTGGACGGTCGCCTGGAACATCTGCCTCCGGGTGTAGGCGACACGCACGGGGCGCCCGCTCTCCCGCGCGGCGAGGGCGGCCAGGGTGAGATCGTCGTAGGACTGCCCCTTCCCGCCGAAGCCACCGCCGATGTAGCGGGTAAGCAAGCGCACCCGGTCCGAGGGAATGCCGAGGGTCTCGGCCAGGGCGTGCTGGCCGCCCTTGACCATCTGGATGGAGGTGTGGACCACCACCTTGTCCCCTTCCCACCAGGCCGTGGTGGCGCAGGGCTCCATCTGGGCGTGGTTCTGCAGGGGGCTGAACCAGGTGGCGTCGACCGTGACCGCGGAGGCGGAGTACCCCGCCTCGAAGTCACCAATGCGCGCATCCTCCTCGCCTGGGACAGGTCCAGCGGCGTCGATGAAGGACCCGAAGTCGAGGTCTGCGTCGGACCCTTCGTAGGAAATCCGGATCCGGGCCTCGGCTGCTCTGGCGTTTTCCGGCGTATCGGCCAGGATGAAGGCGACAGACTGGCCGTAGTGCTCGACCCTGTCGGACCCCAGGGCTGGGTTGGATCCCCGCTGGCTGCGCGGATTGAGCTTGGCCCCCCGCTGTGCCTGGACCGGGACGTTGATGTGGCTCCAGACCAGGACCACACCTGGGGATGAGGCGGCCTGGGACAGGTCGATTGCGGTGATGCGGCCGCGCGCGATGGTCGCGGAGACGATGTGGCCGTAAAGGGGCGTCGAGGGGGTCTCGACCTCAAAGGCAAAGGGCGCTGTCCCGGTGACCTTCAGCCGGCCCTCGTAGCGATCCACGGGCTTGCCGATCAGGCCGGACCGGTTCTCGGTGATGGGATTGGGCGCCGCCCAGTCTCGAACGGTGCTCATGACCGGCCTCCTTTGAGGGATTCCTGAATGGCGTCGGTCGCCAGGCGCCGGACCAAGGACTTGCGACCGTCTTGGCCCGAGGCGGAGACCAGCTCTGCCTCCGCGGCTTCCCGTGGTGCCGCTCCACCCGCGAGGGCCGCTTCCGTGGCCCGAGCACGCCAGGGCCGGGCGGCGACGGCGCCAAGGGCGACGCGGTCTCCCGCGACAGCGATGCTGGCGAGGGCACCGATATAGGAGGCGCGGGCGCGGACCTTGCGCCAGACTTGGCTTCCGGAGGGCGGCGGCGGGAGCTCCACCGCCAGGATCAGCTCGTCCGGAGCGAGGTCCGTGTCGACCTGGGGCGCATCGCCCGGAAGCCGATGCAGGGTCTCGACGGGGCGGCGGCGGACGGAGCCGTCGGCGCGGACCGTCTCGACCTCGGCATCGAGGACGGCAAGGGCCACGCTCATATCCGACGCGCTGACCGCCGCGCAGAACTCGCTGGCGCCGAACAGGGCGGTGGCCTGGGAGAGGCCGCCCATGGCGCTGCATCCAGATCCGGGTAGCCGCTTGTTGCAGGGCTTGGCCGGATCCATGAAGTAGGTGCACCGGGTCCTCTGCATCAGGTTTCCGCCCATCGAAGCCTTGTTGCGCAGCTGGACAGAGGCTCCCGAAAGGATGGCGCGGGCCAGAACCGGATACCGGCTCCGGACCCGGGGATCGGAAGCCACAAAGGTGTTGGTGGCCAGGGCACCGATGCGCAGTCCGCCTCCGGCGGTCTCACTGATGTCCGCAAGGGGAAGGCGCCCGACGTCGATCAGGGTGTCAGGCTGCTCGATCTCAAGCTTCATCAGGTCAAGCAGATTGGTGCCGCCGGCGAGGAACCGGGCACCGGGTGCGGCGGCGGCAAGGCTTAGGGCGTGATCGACGTTTCGGGCGCGTTCGAAGGCGAAGGGCTTCATGCGGCCACTCCTGCTGCCCGCCGAACAGCGGCGAGGATCTGCGGATAGGCCGAGCACCGACAGATGTTTCCGCTCATCCGTTCCCGGATCTCGGCGTCCGTCAGGACGACCTTTGCATTCAGGTCCGCCGTCGCATCACTGGGCTGGCCAGCGGCGATCTCGGCCATCAGGCCCACCGCCGAACAGATCTGGCCCGGCGTGCAGTAGCCGCACTGGAAGGCGTCCTCGGTCAGGAAGGCCTGCTGAAGGGGATGCAGGGCCTCGCCAGACGCCAGGCCCTCAATGGTGGTGACATGGTCACCATCGTGCATGACCGCGAGGGAGAGGCAGGCGTTAATCCGGACACCGTTCACCAGGACCGTGCAGGCGCCGCACTGCCCGTGGTCGCAGCCCTTCTTGGAACCCTTGAGGTCCAACTGCTCGCGAAGGAAGTCCAGCAGGCTTGTTCTCGTATCGACATCGACGGCGTGGTCGACCCCGTTCACCCGGATTTCGGTGCGCAATTCATTCCCCCCGCTCAGACGCTACAGACTGTTACCGGCCCTCGCCGGGCGCAAGCGCTGTCAACGACAGGGCATGGACCGGGCCGGCGAGTTCCTCGGCGAGGACCTTATACACCATCCTTTGCCGGGACACCCGGGTATGGCCAGCGAAGGCCCCGGCGCAGAGCGTGATATTAAAGTGGCTTTCTCCGTCCGGCCCGGCTCCGGAATGACCGGCATGGCGGGTGGAGTCGTCCTGGATCTCCAGCATTTCCGGCGCGAAGGCCGCGCTGAGCTTTTTCCGCAACGTCTCAGTGATCCTTCCCATGCCCGCCCTTCGAATCTTGAAACCTGTCTCAACCTCCTCATACTTGGCTGATGGCCGCCGCGTTTCAATACCGTCCCCGCTTCATCGACATCCGGGTCCGGCCGCCGGGCCCGGAGGATGATGCGCGCGATGACGTTAATTCGCTGAAGCCGGGGGAGCGCGCCTGCGACCACCCGGGCTGCCGGACTGCGGCCACTGCGCGGGCACCCAAGAGCCGGGACATGCTGCAAGAGCACTACTGGTTCTGCCAACCTCACGCAGCGGACTACAATCGCAACTGGAATTTCTTCGCCGGAATGAGCGACGCCGAGATCCGGCTCCGGATGGAACGTAGCGCCCTCGGCGACCGTCCGACCTGGGACTTCAAGGCGGGTAAGAACTCACGCGAGGCCGCCGCGGCTTCCCGCGGTTTCGCGTCTGGCACCGGCTACCGCGACCCCTTCGACCTCTTCGGCAAGGGCGGCGGGGCGGTCCCGCCTGCGGCCGCCCCCGGCCGCCGCCTGGGTAAAATCGAGCGTGCAGCCCTTGCGGACCTCGACCTTGACGAGGATGCGGACGCCGCCCGGATTCGGGTCCGGTATACCGAGCTCGTGAAGCTCTGCCACCCCGATGCCAATGGCGGGGACCGGTCGGCGGAGACCAAGCTGCAGCGAACCATCCGGGCCTACCAAGTGCTCCGCAAGGCCAAGATGGCCTGACCGCCTCCCAATCCCTCCCGACGTCAGACCGGGACTTCCCCCTGTACCGTCGTCCGGTGCATGAGCCTGAGATACCCGTCGTACCCGCCTTCGGCGAAGTGCATGGTGCAGCGGTTGTCCCACATCAAAAGGTCGCCTTCGGTCCACCTGTGCCGATAGACGAATTCGTCCTGGGTCAGGTGAGCGAAGAGGAAGCCCAGCAGGGCCTTGGATTCCTCGGGCGTAAAGCCTTCGATCCCCACGGTGTAGACCGGGCTGACATACAGGGCCTTTCGGCCGGTCACAGGATGGGTCCGGACGAGCGGATGGGTCAGGCTGCCGTCCGCCGCCTCGGAGACGATGATCTTCATGGTCCGAGCCTCGGTATCGCGGGCGAAGACCCCCTTGGTACCATAGCTCTGACGGGCAGAATGGACCGCCTGGAGGGGTGACAGGACCGACTTCATGGCGTCGGAAAGGGCATCCCAGGCACGGCTGGCGTCCACGAACAGGGTGTCGCCGCCGACCGGCGGGATGGTCTGGGCCCGCAGGAGGGTGGCCGCCGGGGGGGTTTCCAGGAAGCTCCAGTCCGAATGCCAGCCCGCACCGAAATTGGAGGCCTTTTCGTCAGGTAGCCGCCTCAGCTCAAGCACGTTCGGCCGACCGGGCATGGGCGTGATGTAGGGGTCCTGACCGAAGGGACCGATCTGGAGCGTAAAGGCCTCCAGGGCGTCCAGGTCCAGGGGCTGGCCCGGAAAGCAGACCACGGAATGCCTCGCCCAGGCCGCCTTGACCCCGGCGATCTCGTCAGGCGCCAGGGGCGCAGCAAGATCAAGTCCGGTGATCCGGGCTCCGAAGCCGGAGGCCTCGGGGGCAACAGCGATCTGACCGCCAGCGGATTCGCTCATATCGTCCTCCCCGCCCCCATCTTCGTCAGGGGATCAAGTCTGCATGAAACACCGGTTTGCATCCGTCGCGTAAGCCTGTAATCGATCCCGGCCATGACTTCTCTCGCCGATACCCAGGACGATACGCTCCTGACGCATGTCCCCGACCACACCGTCTCCCTTCGCGAGGCCTTTGGGGTCGATTCCGACATGAAGGTTCCCGCCTTCAGCACGCGCGACTCGCACGTGCCTGACGTGGACCCCGCCTACCGGTTTGATCCGGAGACCACCAAGGCCATCTGCGCCGGGTTTGCCCACGACCGCCGGGTGATGGTGCAGGGCTATCACGGCACCGGAAAGTCGACCCACATCGAGCAGGTGGCGGCGCACCTGAACTGGCCACTGGTCCGGGTGAACCTCGACAGTCACGTCTCTCGGATCGACCTTGTCGGCAAGGACGCCATCGTCTTGAAGGATGGCAAGCAGATCACCGAATTCCGCGAGGGCATGCTCCCCTGGGCGATCCAGAGGCCCATCGCCCTTGTTTTCGACGAATACGACGCCGGCCGTCCGGACGTGATGTTCGTGATCCAGCGGGTCCTGGAGGCACAGGGCAAGCTGACCCTGCTGGACCAGAACCGCGTCATACGGCCCAATCCCTATTTCCGGCTGTTCGCGACGACCAATACCATCGGCCTGGGAGACACCACCGGTCTCTATCATGGCACCCAGCAGATCAATCAGGGGCAGATGGACCGCTGGTCCATCGTCACCACGCTGAACTACCTCGCACACGACGTCGAAGCGGACATCGTCGTGGCCAAGTGCCCGTCCTACGACAACACCGAGGGCCGTCGCCAGGTGGCGGCCATGGTCCGCGTTGCCGACATGACCCGCAGCGCCTTCATCAACGGCGACATCTCGACGGTGATGAGCCCCCGGACGGTGATCACCTGGGCGCAGAATGCCGAGATCTTTGACGGCGACCTGGGCCTGTCTTTCCGCATGACCTTCCTGAACAAGTGCGACGAGCTCGAGCGCGGCACGGTCGCCGAGTTCTTCCAGCGCGCCTTCGGCCAGGACCTTCCCGAAAGCACTGCCCGCCCCCGCCTCAGCTGATACCGGCGGGCGTCCCGACCCGGAGGCCGCCGGCTGATCCAGGAGACCGCCATGATCCGTCCCGTCCTGACCGCCCTCGCCGCCTCGCTCCTGCTCTCCCTCGCCGGGGCGGCCGAGGCCCAGACCCCTGCGACACCTGCGGTTCTACAGAAGATCGACTACAGCCGTTCCGAGACTTGGTTGTGCCTGCCCGGCCGCAAGGACGCCTGCGCCTCGGACAATACCGCGACCGTCATTACGGCCGATGGCCGGACGACGCGGGAGACCTGGGCGGCGAACCCCAAGGCACCCGTCGACTGCTTCTACGTCTATCCGACGGTCTCCAACGATCCCTCCATCCTGTCGGACATGACGGCCAACGACGAGGAGCGCCGGGTTGTCGAGCAGCAACTCGCTCGCTTCGCCTCCCGGTGCCGGGTCTTTGCGCCCCTCTACCGCCAGTTCACCCTCACGGCACTGCGCGCTTCGATGACGGGCCAGCCACTCCCCGGCGGAGCTGCGGCCAATGCCCCACGTCCGGACACCGGCTATACCGACGTGGTCGACGCCTGGCGGCACTACCTGAAGACTGAGAACAAGGGCCGCGGGGTCATACTGATCGGGCATTCCCAGGGCTCGGGGATCCTGACCCGGCTCCTGGCCAGTGAGATCGACGGCAAGCCCGAGCAGAAGCTCCTGGTGTCGGCCATTCTGGCGGGAACCAACCTGCCCGTGGACCCCGGCAAGACCACCGGCCTTTTGAAGTCCATTCCCACCTGCACGGCCGCCAGCCAGACCGGGTGCGTGGTGGCCTTCGCGACCTTCCGATCCAATATCCCGCCTCCCGCCGGAACGCTTTTCGGCCGCCCCCGGGGAACCGGGACGGAGCGAGTCGCCGCCTGCACGAACCCGGCAGCCCTTGGCGGGGGCCCGGCTCCCCTCGACGCCTACCTCGCCACGGCCGCAAACAGCCAGGATCCCGCGGGATGGGTGAAGGGCGGGGCCCGGATCGAGACGCCCTTCGTCAAGGTTCCCGGTCTCCTGACCGGCGCCTGCGTGTCCCGCGACGGCCTGAACTGGCTTGAGGTCACGGTAAGGGCGGATCCAGCGGATCCCCGGCTGGACGACATCCGCGGCGACGTGGTCGCCGGCGGGCAGGTGAACGCCGCCTGGGGCCTGCACCTGATCGACGTCAACCTGGTGATGGGCGATCTCGTCAACCTGGTCGGCGAACAGTCGCGGGCATGGGCGGGCCGGAAACCCTGAGGAAGGTCTGAGCGGACGACATGTCCCGGAATCCGGAAAGTCCCATCGAACCCTTCAAGCGCGCCCTGGCGAACGCGGTGCGCTCGCTTGCCCAGAATCCTGATCTGGAGATCGTCTATTCGGGCGAGGCGCCGGGGGTTCAGGGAGACCGCGCGGTCCTGCCGCACCCGCCCCGGGACCTGACACCCGAAGACGCTGCCCGTATCCGGGGCATGGCTGACCAGATGGCCCTGCGGATGTCGCAGCATGACCCAGCCATCCATGCCCGCACCCGCCCGGCCTCCGCCGAGGGCCAGCCGGTCTTCGATGCGCTGGAGCAGGCCCGCATCGAGGCGGTCGGGGCCAATGCCCTGGATGGCGTCAAGGCCAACCTCAGGGCCCTGCATGACGCCGCCTGGGCGCGGCGCCCCTTCAATCCTGTGGAAGCGCAGACCGCCCCGCCCATGGCCGACATCCTGTCCCTGCTGGTGCGCGAGCGCCTGACCGGGGTGGAGCCCCCGGCCAATGCCCGGCCGCTGGTGGACATGTACCGGTCCGAGATCGAAGCCCGCGGGGGCGAGACCCTCGAAAAGCTCGGCGAGGTGCTGGGCGACCAGAGGGCCTTCGGACGCCTGGCCCGGAGCCTCCTGCGCGACCTGTCCATGGGCGACGACCTGAGCGACGCCCCGGACCCGGCCGACCAGCAGGAGGAAGACGGCGACGAGGGGGAGTCGGAGTCCAGCGAACAGGGGGAGGAAGGCGAAGGCGAGGCCCAGTCCCCCCAACAGACCTCCCTCGACGATGGCGAAAGCACCCACCGCGAAAGCGAGGACGCCGACAGCCAGATGACCGAGGCGATGGAGGATCCCAACGCCGAGGACATGGACGAGCCGCCCGAGATGGGCGAGGGCGACCAGCCTGCCCGACCGGAGATGAAGGGCGAGGGCAAGGTCCCGACCTACCGGGTCTTCACCACGGCCCACGACGAGGTGGTGGCGGCGGAGGAGCTTTGCGAGGCTGAGGAGCTGACCCGGCTGAGAGCCTATCTCGACCAGCAACTGGCGAGCCTGTCGAGCGTGGTTTCGCGTCTGGCGAACAAGCTCCAGCGCAAGCTGATGGCCCAGCAGAACCGGTCGTGGAGCTTCGACCTTGAAGAGGGGCTGCTGGACGTCGCCCGGCTGACCCGGGTGATCGTCGATCCCACCGCCTCCCTGGCGTTCAAGGAGGAAAAGGACACGGAGTTCCGCGACACGGTGGTCAGCATCCTCATCGATAATTCCGGCTCCATGCGGGGACGGCCGATCATGGTCGCCGCCGTGTGCGCCGACATCCTTGCCCGGACGCTGGAGCGCTGCGGCGTCAAGACCGAGGTGCTTGGCTTCACCACCCGGGCCTGGAAGGGCGGGACCTCGCGGGAGGACTGGCTGAAGGCCGGGAAGCCTGCAGCCCCGGGGCGTCTGAACGACCTGCGCCACATCATCTACAAGGCCGCGGACGCCCCCTGGCGGCGGGCCCGGCGCAATCTTGGGCTGATGATGCGCGAGGGACTCCTCAAGGAGAACATCGACGGCGAGGCCCTGATGTGGGCCCACCAGCGCCTGATCGGGCGGTCGGAAGCCCGCCGGATCCTGATGGTGATCTCGGACGGGGCGCCTGTAGACGACTCCACCCTGTCAGTGAATTCCGGCCACTATCTCGAAAAGCACCTGCGGGAGGTGATCGCCGAGATCGAGGGCAAGAGTCCCGTGCAGCTGATCGCCATCGGCATCGGCCATGACGTGACGCGCTACTACCGCCGGGCTGTGACCATCGTCGATGCGGAGCAACTGGCGGGCGCCATCGTCGACCAGCTGGCGGGACTCTTCGACGAGGAGCCCCGCAAGATGAACCGGAAGACCGCTGGCCTGCTGGCGCCGCCGCCGCATACCCAGGGCCCGGATGGCCCTGCGCGTCGGTCGACCTTCAAGGAAGTCCGGAAGGCGGTCCTGTGATGGGCGGGCCTTCCGCCCGGGGCCTCCTGATCGCCGGCCTCGCCCTGCTCGCTTCAGCCTGCGCCGATACGACCTCTCCGACGGCTGGCCCAGTCCAGGCCAGCCCAGTCCAGGCTGGCCAAGTCCAGGCCGGACCCTGGGTGATGGTGACCGCCACGCCGGTGGCTGCAGATCCCTCCCGCCCGGACCGGACCGACTTCGGGCACTTCCACTATGCCGGTGGCCTCGCCTTGACCGCCTCGGACAGCAGTCGCCTCCACGGCCTTTCAGACCTCCGGTCCCTGGGCGATGGCCGGATCGCGGCGGTAAGCGACGAGGGTGATCTCTTCGAGGCCCGCCTGCGGCTGGACGCCGCCGGACGCCTGGCCGGCCTCGACCGGACCCGGATCACACCCCTGGCGGGTCCCGCCGGCGGACCCCTCGGGGGAAAGTTGGAAGCTGACGCCGAGGGGCTCGCCCTCCTCAGGAACGGCGATCGACTGGTGAGCCTGGAGCAGAGGCACCGGATCCTGCTCTATCCCGCCGATGGCCGCCCGCCACGGCAGGTGAACAGCCCGGACGCGGCCTTCGCCCCGAATGCGGGCATGGAGGCCCTTGCGGCGGACCCGGCCCGGGGCCAAGACGCCTGGCTGGTCGGCGGCGAGGAATCCGGCGAGCTTTGGACCTGCACCCTCCGGACCCCGTGCCGGTCCCTGGGCGTCCTGCCAAAGCCCTTCGAGTTCGGCCTGGTGGCCGTGACCCCACTTCCCGGCGGCGGCCTGGCCTACATGATCCGCGCCTGGGATCCCCTGCGTGGCTCGCGCATCGCCCTCATCCTGAGGAAGGCTGACGGGAGCGAGATTGACCGCCTCGAGCTCGCCAGGCCCCTGCTGGTCGACAATTTCGAGGGTTTCGACGTCCTTCCGGGGAAGGACGGGGCCCTGCGATTCCTGCTGGTTTCGGACGACAACTTCTCGACCGAGCAGCGGACCCTGCTCCTGGCCTTCGACTGGAAGCCCTGAGGCCTCCGGCAGAGCCCGACGCCCGCGATCCGGAGAGGCAACTCATCCTCCCAGGCTGGGACAGCCAGAAACGAAAAGGGCCGCCCCTGAGGACGGCCCCTTCAAACCCGATCATAATTCCTCGCCTCAGGCGGCGACCTTGTCCGCAAGCTTGGCCTTCAGCTGGCGCTTGATCTTCAGGGCGCGGGGGGACAGGTCCTCATCCCGGGCCTTGACGAGAAAAGCGTCAAGGCCACCCCGGAAGTCCAGGGTGCGGAGCGCCGCATTGGTGATGCGCAGTTTGAAGTTCTGGCCGAGCAACTCCGACTGGAGGGTCACAGGGGCTAGGGCCGGCAGAAAGCGGCGCTTGGTCTTAACGTTCGAGTGGCTCACATTATGGCCGATCATCGGACCGATACCAGTGAGCTCGCAGCGGCGCGACATGGGTTTCTCATCCCGACAGAAAAAGGCACGGAGACCGTTGGGCCGCCGAGGGAGCGGCGATATAGGCCAAGCGCACAAGGAAGGTCAAGGCTGGGAAGACCGGTGGCGGGACTCATCTGCGACCCTGGGCCGGACGCGTCAGAACCCTGTGGACGAACATCGATTTTCAATTGTGGTTAACGGGCATTCTGATACTATCCCTAGTATAGAACAAAATCCGAATCTGCGGATGTCGCTGATTCGGTCATGATTCGTTTCGCCGCTGTTCGTAGTGCGGTGAGCCCCACGTTAATTCTTGTCCCTGACATTTGTACGCCGCCCACCCGAACCGGGACCCCGGGCGCTTGCGGGCGGACGATTCCCACCCCACCCTGAGACTATGAGCGAGCGTCCCGCTGGCCCCGCCCCCTCGCGTCTCGTGGCGGTTCTGGGCCCCACCAATACCGGGAAGACCCACCTGGCGGTGGAGCGGATGCTCGGCCACGCGTCGGGCATGATCGGGCTGCCCCTGCGGCTCCTGGCCCGGGAAATCTACGATCGTATCGTCAAGGCGCGTGGTGTCCGCTCCGTTGCCCTGATCACTGGCGAGGAGAAGATCATCCCGCCCCGGGCGGCCTATTTCGTCTGCACTGTGGAAGCCATGCCGCTCAGCCGGGAAGTCGAATTCCTGGCGATCGACGAGATCCAGCTGTGCGCCGACCCCGAGCGCGGTCACGTCTTCACCCACCGCCTGCTCCACGCCAGGGGCCGGTCCGAGACCATGCTGATGGGCTCCCTCTCCATGGCACCCCTGATCCGACGCCTGCTGCCAGAGGCCGAGATCGTCAGCCGGGAACGGTTCTCGACCCTGACCTACGCCGGATCGAAGAAGCTGACCCGCCTTCCCCGCCGGACGGCTATCGTCGCCTTCTCGGCAGACCAGGTCTACGCCATCGCCGAACTGATCCGCCGCCAGCGCGGCGGGGCCGCAGTTGTCATGGGATCCCTGTCCCCCCGCACCCGAAATGCCCAGGTGGCGCTCTACCAGTCCGGGGAGGTTGATTTCCTTGTGGCGACCGACGCGATCGGCATGGGCCTGAACATGGATGTCGACCATGTGGCCTTCGCCGGCCTCGGGAAGTTCGACGGAAAGCGCTCGCGGGCGCTGCATCCCCAGGAGGTCGGACAGATCGCCGGACGCGCAGGACGCTACCGAAAGGACGGAACCTTCGGGGTGACCGGCGACTGCGAGGAGCTGGACCCCGGCCGGGTCGCCCAGGTCGAATCCCACCGGTACGAGCCGGTGATCTCCGCAGAGTGGCGGAACCCCCGCCTGGACTTGTCCTCCCTGCCGGCCCTGCTGAGGTCCCTCGGTGAGACACCCGCTCGGGAGGGCCTGTCCCTCTCGGACGAGGCCCTGGACGAGATCACCCTCAGGCAGCTGGCCGCCGACCCCCGGGTCGCCGACCGGGGCCAAGACCGAGACGCCCTGCACCACCTCTGGGAGGTCTGCCAGACCCCCGACTTCCGGAAGTCCGGCTTCGAGGAGCATGTGCGGCTGGCCCGGGAGTTTTTCTTCTGGCTCTCCAGCCACGGTCGTCGCATCCCTGAGGACTGGATGTACGAGCAGTTCCGGCGACTGGACCGCACCGAGGGCGAGATCGACACCCTCCAGGCCCGGCTCGCCAACGTCCGGACCCTCGCCTACGTCGCCAACAGGCCCGGATGGCTCAAGGATCCCGCTGGATGGCAGGGACGGACCCGGGAACTCGAGGAACGACTTTCGGACACCCTGCACCAACAGCTGACGGCCCGGTTCGTCGACCGCAGGACCAGCGTGCTGATGCGATCCCTCCGGGCCTCCGGCGAGATCCTGGCGGGCGTCTCCGGGGATGGCGTGGTGACGGTTGAGGGACAGGTGGTGGGACGCCTGTCAGGCGTGGTCTTCACTCCGGAGATGGCGGCTTCCGCCCTTGAGGAGAAGGCCCTGAGGGCGGCGGCCAATTCCGCGGCTGGACCGGAGATCGCCCGGCGGCTGGGGCGGTTGGCCTCCGAGCCGGACGAGGCCTTCGCCCTCGACCCCCGCGGCGTGGTTCTCTGGCGAGGCGAGGCTGCAGCTTCGGTCCAGGGGGGCACGGTCTTCGCTCCAAGGGCCCGGCTTTTCGGAGACATGGGGCCAGCGCCGGTGCGTGAGCGGGCCCAGCGCCGCCTGGAGGCCTGGCTGGCCGCAGAGGCCCGGCGACGCCTCGCGCCCCTGGCCAGGCTGGATGAGGCGCTGCGCAGCGACCAGCTCCGCGGCCTCGCCCGGGGCCTGGCCTGGAGACTGGTCGAGGCTGGCGGCGTCCTGGACCGGGCCACTGTCCGGGAGGAGACCGCCGCACTCTCGCCAGCGGAGCGGCGAACCCTGCGCGGCCTTGGGGTCCGCCTGGGTGCCTTTTCCCTCTATCTTCCGGCCCTGGCCTCGGGAGAGGCTGCGGACCTTGTCCGGTCGGTGATCGCGCCAGCAAGCGCCTCACCCCAGGCCGGCCTTCGCCTCGGCGGACAGGCTGCGCCCCTGGCGCCAGTCCTGGCGGCGGCGGGCCTTCGGATGGCGGGCGACCTGGTGGTCGAGGTCGCACGGCTCGAGGATCTGGATGCCGCCCTCAGGGCTGCCGCCTGGACCGGTCGTGGCGTCGAGGTGGGCCCTGGGCTAGCCGCCGTCCTCGATGGGTCAGTCGAACACCTCCATCAGGTCCTGAGGGCCCTGGGATTCGCCCCCGCCGAACGCTTGACCCCCGGTTCCCCGAGCCTCTGGCGGCGACGCCGTCAGCCCGCTCCCGCCGCGCCTCCCGCCCTGCCTTCCGCCTCGCCCTTCTCGGCCCTGGCAGCCCTTCGGGCCCAGCCCCCGGCCGGGGCAGGACGGCGCCCACCCCGGCGCCGCAGGAATCCCGCCTCATGAGCGATGGCGGCTCGGTCCGCGCCGACGTCTGGCTCTGGCGGGCCCGGTTCTTCAAGTCCCGGAGCCTGGCGGCCCGGTTCGTCGAGGAAGGGCGCATCCGGCTCACCCGCGACGGCACCGAGAGCCGGATCGATAAGTCCTCGCGGCCCCTGAAGATCGGCGACGAGCTGGTCTTCGCCATGGGGGGGCGCCTCACGGCCGTGGCGGTGACAGGCCTTGGCGAACGCCGCGGCCCGGCCGTCGAGGCCCGCAAACTCTATGCTGCGATGGCAGACCGCGGCGCCGAAGTCTTGCCGCCGAAGCCGAGGGCACCTAGCGTCGGGTCCGGCTTCGGGGAGGACGCGCGATGATATCAAGGTCACTGGCCCCTTCGGCCTTCGCCCTCCTCTGGGGGCTTCTCCCGGCCGCCCAGGCCCTGGCCGCCGCCCCGCAGGTCGAAGACCGCCGGGTTGCGGGCCTGGCGGCACCCGCTGAGATTCGGGTCGACCATTGGGGTGTCCCGCACATCTATGCCCAGTCGGCGCGGGACGCCTTCTTTATCCAGGGCTACAACGCCGCGCGTGACCGGCTCTGGCAGATCGACCTTTGGCGGAAGCGCGGCCTGGGGCTTCTGGCGCGGGACTTCGGGCCCGACTTCGTGGAACAGGACAGGGCGGCACGGCTCTTCCTTTACCGGGGCGATATGAAGGCGGAGTGGGCTGCCTACGGCCAGGGTGCCCGGAGCGATACCGAAGCCTTCGTTGCCGGGATCAATGCCTATGTCGACGAGATCCGGTCGGGAAAGCGCACCCTGCCCCGGGAGTTCAGGATCGCCGGGACGGCCCCGGACATCTGGACCGCCGAGGACGTGGTACGCGTCCGCAGCCATGGACTGACCCGAAACGCTGGCATGGAAGCCACCCGGGCCCGGATCCTGTGCGCCGGCGGGCCGGGTGCCGACAGGTTGTTCAAGAAGCTGGAGCCAGACTGGACGACAAAGGTCCCCGATGGCCTCGATCCCTGCGACATCCCCGCAACCGTCCTGGACGACTACAACCTGGCGACCCGGGGCGTGAAGTTCGACGCCGCCCGGCGGCGGCTGGCGGCGGAAGCCCCGGCGCCGGAGTCCCAGGGCTCGAACAACTGGACGATCGCGCCGTCGCGCACGACCACCGGGCGTCCGATCCTGGCCAATGACCCGCACAGGGATCACGGACTGCCCTCCCTGCGCTATGTGGCCCACCTGGAAGCGCCCGGCCTGTCGGTGATCGGGGCAGGGGAACCTGCCCTGCCCGGCGTTTCCATCGGCCATAACCAAACCATCGCCTTCGGCCTGACCATCTTCTATGCCGACCAGGAAGACCTCTACGTCTACGAAACCTCCCCCGACGATCCTGACCTCTATCGGTACCGAGGCGGGTGGGCCCGGATGGAGACCGTCCGCGAGACCATCGAGGTGCGGGGCGGACCCGCGCGGCAGTTCGATCTGCGGTTCACCCGGCATGGCCCCGTCGTCCACACCGAGTCCGGCAGCCACAGGGCCTTCGCCCTGAGGTCGGTCTGGGCCGAGCCGGGCGCCAGCGCCTATTTCGGCTCGCTGGGCTACATGAACGCCAGGTCCTGGCCCGCCTTCAAGTCCGCCCTGGCGAACTGGGGAACGCCCAGCGAAAACCAAGTCTATGCCGATGTCGGGGGGCGGATCGGCTGGGTAGCCGCCGGCCGGGTCCCGGCGCGGCCAAACTGGGACGGGCTCCTCCCGGTCCCGGGGGACGGACGCTACGAGTGGAAGGGGTTCCTGTCCCAGGCCGAACTGCCGTCCAAGCTGAACCCGCCAGAGGGCTACATCGCCACCGCCAATGCGATGAACCTGCCGCCAGGCTATCCCGTCGCCAAGCGGAAGGTCGGGTTCGAGTGGTCGAACCCGTCGCGCCTGCAGAGGATCAACGAGGTCCTGGGATCCGACCGCCCCCTGAGCCTTGCCGACTCCCTGGCCCTGCAAACGGACCCCACGGACATTACGTCACGCAGGCTGATCCGGCTCCTGGCACCCCTCTCTTCCACAGACCCCCTGACCTCCAGCGCCCTGGACCTGCTGCGCAGGTGGGACGGCACGGCCCGGGCGGACAGCGCCGCGGCCGCGGTCTACCTCATCTGGACGGGCAAGCACCTCGGGCCCGCTGTGGTGGGCAGGGCGGCGCCGCCCCAGGTGAGGGAGCTGATCGGCGGCGGCGACCTGGCCGCAGTGATGGACCTGCTGGAGAGCCCCGGTGACGCGCTCGGCCCCGATCCTGAGGCCGCGCGGCGGGCGCTTCTGCTCGAGAGCCTGGGCGCGGCGGCCCGGGAGGCCCGGGACCGGATGGGACCTGATCCCTCGACCTGGGCCTGGGGCCGGCTTCACCAGGCGGCCTTCACGCATCTGCTCGCACCCCTGGCGACAGGCGCCGACCGCGAAGGCCTCAGCGTGGGCCCGGAGCCCATGGCCGGAACCTCCCTTTCCCCGCTGGCGGCCACCTGGCGACCTGATGACTTTCGGGTCACGGCCGGGGCGTCCTTCCGAATGGTGCTGGACGTGGGCGCCTGGGACGAGAGCCAGTTCATCAATACGCCCGGCCAGTCGGGAGACGTTGACAGTCCCCACGCCCGCGACCTCTTCCAGACTTGGGTCAAGGGCGGATACGTGCCCCTGCTCTACAGCCGCAAGGCGGTGGAGGCGGCGACGGAGACGCTGATCCGGCTGACGCCTGGCCGCTGAAGCGTCCATGCCATTGACAACATCGGCCGGGGCCGCGAGAACCCGCGCCGGTAGCGACAAGAGCCCGGAGGCCAAGACGCGCAATGACCTACATCGTCATGGACTCGTGCATCAAATGTAAGTTCATGGACTGCGTAGAAGTGTGTCCGGTCGACTGCTTTTATGAGGGCGAGAACTTCCTGGTCATCAACCCCGACGAGTGCATCGACTGCGGCGTCTGCGAACCGGAATGCCCGGTCGACGCCATCAAGCCGGATACGGAGGACACCCCCGACGGCAAGTGGCTGCGGATCAATACGGATTACGCCAAGGTCTGGCCGAACATCACCCTGAAGGGCGAACCGCCGGAGAACGCAGCAGACTTCGAGCGCGAGACTGAAAAGTTCGAGAAGTACTTCAGCGAGAAGCCCGGCAAGGGTTCCTGAGCCCCCTTGGGGCGCAAGCCTTTCATCGATCTCAGTTTTGTGATACCTCTGCCCGAGTTCCGGAGGAGGCGTCCGCCGGGATGTCGTGTTCACAAGTCGTCGTTCGCCGTCGACCTGCGCCCATGGAGGGCGAGGGGTGTCCTAGACTGAGGCCATCGGAAACCGTCAGCTTCCAGGCTCGCATTTTTCGCGGGGCAGGAGACTTTTTCCGAAATTGCAGTTCGTGGGGCGCGGGCACGTCAGTACGCTAGGTGTTTGAAGGGATCAGAGAATGAGCAAAGACGATCTTCAGTTCTCAGTGGGCGATCACGTGGTCTATCCCGCGCATGGCGTGGGGCGGGTCCAGGGGATCGAGACCCAGGAAGTCGCCGGCTATTCCCTTGAAGTCTATGTCATCACCTTCGACCACGAAAAGATGACCCTGCGGGTTCCTACCGCCAAGGCCAAGGTGTCCGGCCTGCGGTCGCTCGCGGAAGGCAATGTGGTCAACCAGGCCCTGACCACGCTGAAGGGCCGGGCCCGCGTGAAGCGCACCATGTGGTCGCGCCGCGCCCAGGAATATGAAGCTAAGATCAATTCTGGCGACCTGATCTCGATCGCCGAGGTCGTGCGCGACCTGCACCGGGCCGAGAACCAGCCCGAACAGTCCTACTCGGAGCGCCAGCTTTACGAATCCGCTATCGACCGCATGGCCCGGGAGGTCGCCGCCATCGAAAGCATTGACCGGGACGCCGCCATCGGCATCCTCACCAAGAGCCTCACCAAGGTGGTTGTGACCGTATGAGACCCATAACCTAGCGGCGTAATCGTATAACTTCATACAGTCTATCGACTGCAGTCGGTCTAAGGCAATCGGGGCGGCTGCCATGAGACACCCGTTTGAATCGACCGGAGATAGCCATGAAATTCCTGCGCGCAGCCCTGCCGGCCCTGTCCGTGATCCTGGCGGCGGGTGCCGCCCAGGCGGCTGACGACTGGGAGTTTTCTGTCTCCCCGTTCGTTTGGGGACCAGGGATCGTCGGCGACGGCCAGGTCCCGCCTGACGGGCCGTCGGCGGACATCGACATCACCTTCAAGGATATCCTGAGCCACATTACCGGCGCCTTCATGGGCACGGCGGAAGCCCGCTATGGACGTTTCGGAGTCCTCGGCGACGCCGCGTTTGTGAAGTTCACCGTCAAGCCAGACGTGGAACTGGGCGGGACTCCCGTGATCAACAGCAAGGTCGCTGTCTCGACGAACGCCACAACCATCGCCGGCTTTGGTCGTGTCTATGAGTCCGACCGCGGATCCATCGACCTCCTGGCGGGGGCCCGCTACAGCGACTTCAAGCTCAAGGCGGGCATCAGCCAGCCCGGGCAGCCGGGGAAAACCTCCGAGAACGAGATCAACAACTGGCAGCCCATGATCGGCATCCGCGGCGATGTCCGGTCCGGTGAGCACTGGACCCTGGCGGCCTACGGCGACTATGCGGGCCTTGGGGACGGAAACTTGAAGACCTGGCAGGCCCAGGCCACCGCCAGCTACGGCTTTAACGAGCACTCGAGCCTGTATGGCGGGGTCCGGGTCTACAATCTCGAAGTTCGCGGCCGGAAGGTGGACTCCAACCTGACCATGGCCGGCCCGATCTTCGGATACCGCTACACGTTCTGATCCGGCGGGGGCTTCAGCCCCCCGCCTTGTCGCCGGTCCGGTAATCGCCAAAGGCGGAGTCCCGGGTATTTAGCGCCTTGGTCACGCCCTGTCTCAGCTCTGCCATGTAGGTGCGGCTCGCGGGGGTGTGCCAGCCGAGGGCGTGCAGGTCGGTCCCAGCCCGGATGCCGGCGCGCATCCCCATGGCATCCATCTGCCGGTGGACAAGGCGCTTGTTCAGCTGGGCGAGCTCCGGGTCGACCATGGCTATGCGCTGGGCCATGGCCAGGACCTCGCCTTCGAGGTCATCAGCCTTGAAGGCCCGATTGGCGAAGCCGAGGCGAACGGCCTCGAGCCCGTCGAAGGCGTCGCCGGTGAGCATGAGCTCCATGGCGGCCCGCATGCCCACGATCCAGGCATGATACTGGTTATCCGGCGGACTCATGGTGCGGACGGCGGGATAGCCGATCTTCGCATCCTCGGCCACGTAGACGAGGTCGCAGGCAACGGCCAGTTCGGACCCGCCCGCAAGGCACCAGCCATGCACCTGGGCGATGATGGGCTTGGCCATGTCCCACATGCGGAAACAACCCTCGACCACATGACGCGCCCACTGGCCCTGGCCGCCGGCGGTGTGAAAAGGCAGGGCCCCCACCCCGGCAAGGTCATAGCCGGAGGAAAAGCAGGGACCCGCGCCGCGCAGGATGATCACCCGCACCTCCGGGTCCTGGTCGGCGGCCTCCAGGGCGGCGAAGAGCTCTCCGCGCAGGGCGTTGGAAAGGGCGTTGCGCTTCTCGGGCCTGTTCAGGGTCAGGCGACGGACATGGGGGGCCGGTTCGTCGGCCAGAATCAGGGTTGGGTCGCTCATCTTGGGTCCTCCCGCTTTCGACCGAGCCTGTTCCCTTCAGACGGAGCGTCTGAAGGGAACAGGCTCTAAGTCAAAAAGTTAGATCCTGTTTGGATCCGATAACCGGTTCCCACTTATCGGAACAGGATCGAGACTAGGCGGGAGACGCCTGTCCCCACAAGCGCCAGTGATTAACGCCGGGTCCGGCTTGACGCCGGACGGCGCGGCCCTGCTAATCACACGCAACAAGAGGAGACACAGGATGAAACTCTACAATTCAGTCGGGCCCAACCCGCACGTGGTTCGCATGTTCATCGCCGAGAAGGGCATGGACGTCCCGAGGCAGGAGGTCGATCTGATGGGCGGAGAGAACCGCCGGCCGCCCTTCAACTCAACGGTCAATGTGTCCGGCCAGCTGCCGGCGCTTGAGCTGGACAACGGCCAGACAATCTCCGAGATCACGGCGATCTGCGAGTACCTTGAGGAGGTGGGCAAGGGCCCCGCCCTGATCGGATCCACCCCGGAGGAACGCGCCGAAACCCGCATGTGGGTTCGCCGGATCGACCTCAATATCTGCGAGCCCATGGCCAACGGTTTCCGCGCCGCAGAGGGCCGGGCCCTGTTCGCCAACCGGATCAAGCTGGTCGGCGCGGACGGCGCAAAGGAACTCAAGGACATCGCCCGCGACCGGCTGATCTGGCTGGACGGCCTGCTGGCCGGGCGCACATGGGTGGCGGGAGATCGCTTCACCCTCGCAGATATCCTGCTGTTCGCCTTTCTCGCCTTCGGCGCTCAGGTCGGCCAGCCCATTCCAGGCGAAGCTGGAAACGTCCTCGCCTGGTTCGAGCGCACCAAGGCCCGGCCCAGCGCCGCGGCCTGAGGCCGGTCAGTCGGCCCCTCCCGCGGCTGATGCCGCGGTGAGGGTCGCCGGCGGACCGCGGTCCAGCTCCTCCCGAAGGCGGTCGCGGTCCAGGTCGCCTTCCCAACTTGCGATCACGAGGGTGGCGACGCCATTGCCCACCAGGTTGGTGAGGGCCCGGCATTCGCTCATGAAGCGGTCGACCCCCACGAGCAGGGCCAGGCCCGCGATCGGGATGTCCGGGATCACCGCCAGGGTCGCCGCCAGGGTGATGAACCCCGCGCCCGTCACCCCGCTCGCCCCCTTCGAGGTCAGCATGGCCACTCCCAGCAGGGTCAACTCCTGGCCCAGGGTGATGGGAATGTTCATCGCCTGGGCAAGGAACAGCGTGGCCAGGGTCATGTAGATGTTGGTGCCGTCGAGATTGAAGCTATAGCCCATTGGGATCACGAGGCCCGTCGTCGTCTTGCCCGCGCCCAGCTGCTGGAGCTTCTGCATCATCTGCGGCAGGACCGACTCCGAGGACGAGGTCCCCAGCACGATCAGCAGCTCCTCGCGGATGTAGCGCAGGTACTTCAGGATCGAGAAGCCGGCCAGGGCGGCGATACTGCCCAGGACCACCAGGACGAAGATCAGGGAAGTTGCGTAGAAGGTCGCCACGAGGGCACCCAGTTTGACGAGCGCCGCGATGCCGAACTTGCCGATGGTGAAACCCATGGCCCCGAAGGCGCCAATGGGGGCGAATTTCACCACCAGCTGGATGATTCCGAAGAAGAGGTGGGAGACGGAGTCGAAGACATCAGCGGCCTGCCGGCCAAAGTCGCCCAGCCGGGTGCAGGCGATCCCGGTCAGGATGGCGATCAGCAGGACCTGGAGGAGATTGCCCTCGGCAAAGGCCCCGAAGAAGGCCTCGGGGATCACTGCAAGGAGGGACTCCGAAAGGGTCGCCCCGTGCGAAGCCTTCTCAACGTAGCCAGCGGCGATCGACGGATCGAGAGCGGCAGGATCGACGTTGAAGCCGGCCCCCGGCTTCACAAGGCGGCCGACGACCAGGCCGACAGCGAGGGCCAGGGTTGAGACCACCTCGAAATAGACCAGGGTCCGAAGGCCCAGCCGGCCAAACGCCTTCATGTCGCTCATGCGGGCGATGCCCGCTGCGACTGTGCAGAAGATCACCGGCGCAATGACCATCTTGATCAGCCGGACGAAGGCGTCCCCGAGGGGCTTGAGGGCCACGCCGGTCTCGGGCCAGACATAGCCAACGAGGATGCCCAGGGCGATGCCCGCCAGGACCTGGACATAGAGGAGGCGGAAACTCCGAAGAAGCATCATGTACGGGCTCGACTCCGGGGACTCCAAGCCCATCAACGGGGCTGGCGGGATACTGGTGCGGGCGGTCGGGGTCGAACCGACACTCCTTTCGGAACCGGATTTTGAGTCCGGCGCGTCTGCCAATTCCGCCACGCCCGCATCTGAGTTGAGGTGATATCCCCTCGCCGGGAGGCCTGCATCCGTTTTCTGACGGGCTTGCGTATTGCGCCGACTGGGGCCAGATGAAAACCATTCGCAGTTTCTTGCCGCCGGAGCCTCCCCCGCATGTCCAGTGACGCCCTGAGGGGGGATCCGGAATCCGCCGTCAGGCTCGGAGATGTGCAGCCGGGATTCCGTGGGATCATCGTGGCGGTTCGCCGTCCCTTGGGCGCGGCCCCGGGAGCGACGGATCCCGAGGAGCTGGAACTTCGCCTGCTGGAATTCGGCTTTGTGGAGGGTGCCCAGGTCGAGGTCCTGCACGAGGGACCGATCGGCGGGGATCCGATCGCCGTCCGGGTCGACGATATGCGTGTGGCCCTGCGCCGGAGCGAGGCCATGAACGTGATTCTCGCCGAGGCTTCGGCGTGAACCTGTCCACCATCCCGACGGTCGCGCTTGTCGGTAATCCGAACTGCGGCAAGACTGCCCTGTTCAATGCCCTTACCGGCAGTCGCCAGAAGGTCGCCAACTATGCGGGGGTGACCGTCGAGAAGAAGGAAGGCCTCGCGGAACTGCCTGATGGCCGTCGTCTGCGGATCGTGGACCTGCCGGGCACCTATTCCCTGAGGGCGCGGTCGCCGGACGAGGTGGTCACCCGGGACGCCGTCCTCGGACGACTGCCCGGGGAGCCCGCGCCGGACGTGATCCTCTGCGTCGCCGACGCCACCAATCTGGGGTTGGTCCTCAGGCTCGCCCTCGAGCTCAAGACGACGGGGCGGCCCGTGGTCTTCGTGCTCAACATGATCGATATCGCCGAGCGTCAGGGCATAGAGATCGACGTCGACGCCCTGTCCAGGGCGCTTGGAGCCCCGGTGACGGCCACGGTCGCCACGCGCCGGCGGGG
>Ga0114972_10000723_pt1 | contig 24758 bp, 22 predicted proteins | sample M_140807_EF_Meta_FD_87354 | JGI IMG/M metagenome (GOLD analysis project Ga0114972, IMG submission 87354) | Freshwater microbial communities from Lake Montjoie, Canada to study carbon cycling - M_140807_EF_MetaG | ecosystem: Environmental > Aquatic > Freshwater > Lake | place: Lake Montjoie...
CACCGAAAGAGCAACCAGGTATTTCTGGGCCCGCTGCTCCAAGTTCTCACCGTAAGTCGGCCGCGGATGGAGTCCAAATGCACGGTAAAAGAACGCCAATACCGGAACCCATCTATCTGCCAGTGCCATCCATCCGACCCCAACCCTTTTACCCGCAACAACCCGATCACCAAATCTACCGCCACGCACTTATTCCTAAGCTCAACCGAAGCCATTTCCAGCAATAGCATCGCCCTGGTTGCAAATGGTTTCAGTTCCGCCTATGCTGGGGAGTATGCGACACTTCGCTTTTTCTTTACCTGTCTTCGCTTTGGCTGGGATGTCTCAGGCCGCCATGTTCCTGGTGAATTCTCCCGCCAGTTTCTACCGGGCGAATTCCGAAACTCCGTACAGCACCATTGCCATCGATCTGAATGCGAATGGGTTCTTTGCGGGCCAAACGGTTATTCTTTCCCGTCTGGGAGCCTATAACCAGTTTGGTGGGCCGACCCCGCTGGCCTACGGGCTCAGCGCCGTTTTCAGCTCATCTAATACGCTGCTCGGCCCCACAAATCTCAACCGAGTTGCCGGGGCCATCGACGCCGGTATCGACTGGGTGAGCCCCAACACCCTGGTCGGCGGACTATCGACGGACATCGCCGAGGACTTTCTAGTGGACAATTTTGCCGGAACTGGGTCGCCCGTCACCATCGTGATTCCCACCGGGGCCCAGTACATCTTTGCGTCCGCGGTTGACGATTACTTCTCGGATAACAACAATACACCGGAGTTCTATCTCAGCATCACAGAGCCCGTACCGGAGCCGATGACCATAGCGGTGCTCGGCATCGGTGCTGCCGCGCTGCTTCGCCGACGCCGGAAATAGGCTGCTGAGCGTGCCCAAAATCAGTCGAGGTTTCGGGCACGCTGAAACTCAAGTTGACTAGACAATCGACAAAGTTGTACTGTGTGATATGTTGATCGCACCCGCCCTTATCTTCGCCTCGATTGCCGTTGCCGAGACTCCGGCCCAGAAGACCTTTGCCGTCTTGAAATCTCTGAAGGGCACCTGGGGCATGAGTGACGGAAAGCAGACCGCAAAGATCATCTATACGCTAACCGGGGCCGGGTCTACGATCATAGAGACCCAAATGCCGGGCACAACCATGGAGATGGTGAGCATGTATCACCTAGATGGCCCAAACAAGTTGGTCCTCACGCACTATTGCGCGGCTCAAAATCAACCCACCCTCAATCTCTTGCCAGGCGCAACGGAGAAAGTTTTCCGCTTCAATTTCGTTTCCGGCAGCAATATGAAGTCCACCGACATGCACATCCATGCGGTCAAATACACCATCGTCGATAAGAATCACATCATCACCGAGTGGCAGGGCTGGTTGGACGGCAAACCGTCGGGCGACCCCGAGAAGTTTGACCTTCACCGAATGAAGGCCTAACTAACCCTTTTCGAGTGCGGCGGCTCGACGCCGCTTTTCCCCAAAATCCCCGTCAGAGACGCAAGTCGGGTCATAACGTAACATGCGAATTTCGGTGCGGGGAACCTCGGGGAGCGGAAAAACCACCTTCGCTCGCGCCATTGAAGCCAAAACGGGAATCCCCGCCATCGATCTCGACGACCTGTACTGGCTGCCCGATTGGCAAACGCGTGATCCCGAGACCTACGCGGCCCTCCTCCAAGAGGCGACCGAGCGAGACCACTGGGCAATTTCGGGAAACTATGCCAGTCAAGCCGGCCAAGATGTTCTAGCTCGAGCCACTCATCTGGTTTGGCTCGACTATTCCCTCCCCGTCGTCCTCGGCCGAGTTCTGCAACGCACCGCCCGCCGCAACTTTCTGAGGGAGTCCTGCTGCAACGGAAACTACGAATCGCTGGTCCGAACATTCAGCCGCGAAAGCATCGTCTGGTGGTGCGTCACCACTCATCGCCGCCGCCATCGCCAGTGTCTAGAAGCAATAGCCGATCCGGCGCTCAACCACCTTATCCGCTTGCGCTTTGCCCGACCACGGGAGGCCGATGCCTGGTTAGCGTCGCTAGAACCCAGAGGATAGAACCCTGATGCTAAAACCGGAGCCGCTGAGTGGGGGCCGATTGCTTGGCAAACTGCTTCTGCTCATTCGCCATCCGCCGAAAAATGGCCCAGTACCGATCATTGCGATCAAGCCCGGCCCAGAGATTCTCCGATTTATCGGCCAGAAGCACGTACCGACCAAACATAATGTCCGCAATCGCCGGCTTCACCAGATTGGAATCTACCATCAGCTGAATCTCCTCAAAGAACCCCAAAAAGTTCCGCCGATCCTGAATCGCCACCTCTGCCAGCGCCGGGTCGTCATCCGCGAGGCAGTGCAGAATGGGCTGAAATGCGGGCGTCTCCAAAAAACGACGCCGCAGACTGGTGAAATACTCCGCCCGACGCGCATGGTTCTGCCGGACGTATTCCGAGAGACCGGCCAGAAAACCACCGATCGCCGCGATACCCGCCACCACAATGCTGACGTCTTTCACCATCGACAAATCCATGGCTATAAGATATCTGTTATGGCTTGAAAGCCGGGCGGTAAACCCGAATCGCTGTGACCTTCGGCCGCGCCGCCGACCTGGCAACAAGCTCCAATGTGTGCTTTCCGTTCGGCAAGCCCTGCGCAATCGTGACGACCGATTCGATTGTCGGGTTCGTGATCGGCGGCACCTTCAGCAAGTCAACCCATTGCGGCATCACTTTCCACTGCACAACCAAAGGACTAGGGATCGAACTCTTGAACACGGCCTGGCCGTAAGCCAAATTCCAATCTTCCGGCTCAATCACCACTCGCCCAGACTTGGAAACAAACCGCTGATGGCTGGTCCCTTCGCCATCGGCACCCGTCACCGAACCCACAACGCGAAACCGAAACTGCTTCCCATCTTCGGAGCCATCGGTGATGGTGGCCGTCCAATCTTCCGCCACGCGTGGATTCTCCGCCGTCGCGCGCAGCAAGACCGGCCAATTACTGTGCGGATACGCCGATGCCCGGGTGGTCGCGTAAAGTTCAGGGATTTCCGATGGCCGCTTCCCATCAATCCGCACTTCCAGGCCGCCAGATCCACCATCCAAAATGGCGTCCACCCGGTTGCCATCAAACGGCACCGTTAGCCGGTTTCGTTTCCACTGAAGGTCCTTTCCAACCGAAAGCGTCTTCACCAGGCGATCCCATCGAACCTTCGGGATCTCGGGCCGGACAACGAATCGCTGTTCCACCAATTGCGCCATCAGCCAGCATCCCCAGTCGTTCAAATGCACGCCATCCTTGAGCAGCGCGCTGGGGGCCAGCTTGTTCTCAATCAGATACTGTCGCCACTGCGTCCGCTGATCCAGTATCTCCACATCCAATCGCTTCGCTAAATCGGGACGGAACACATTGTTGAACCATTCGTACCACTCCTTATCGTTGGGTTGGGGATCGGTAGCCGGACCCGCCAATTCCTCGGTTCGCGTGATGTGGTCGCTCTGAAGCAGCACCTCAGCGGTCGTCCGCTGCTTCACATTGCTAATGATCGTTTCGTAGTCAATGTGAGATCCGTATACGTGGAAAATCAGTAAATCGGGCTGAAACGGATACAGGTCCGACTCCGCCGTACGCCACAACAATTGCGAAGAATGACCACCGATCGCCCGGTTTTCGATGACCAGATTCGCGTTGGGATACTTCTGCCTTAGCCAGTCCGCCACCTGGCGACTCCAATCTTGCTCCGTGATCGACTGGCCGTAAAACAGAATCTTGACCGTATTCCGACGCTGTGGCGTGCTGGTCTCGAGCAGATTCATGGTCCGCTGGATGCCCGTCCCGAATTGATTGCCGGGCGGAGGCAGCGGAGCGGGCGGATATGCGGCAGCCAAGAAGACGGTACTCATCAGTCCAAGCGCTACAAAGCAGGCCATCAGCCCGATGTTACTCTTTCGGTAAACAGCTTAACCGACCGATGGATGGAAGCGAAGCGCTGAAAGCCTCGCATCTTCCGTCAGCGGTTTGGCGGGCGAAACCACCACATCGCCCCATAGAGAGTGGGCCGGATTCAGAACGGCATTTCTTCCTTCGGTCAGCAAAACCGATGGAACTTCCAGCCCGATCATGCGCCGCGAGTCTAGAAAGGTAGAACCCAACGTCTGGGTGTCCGGGAGGGGCGGAATCTCGTCGCCGAACTGCTCTATCTGGCTTGTTGGCACATCCAGCGAGAAACAAAGGTAGTCGCCCAAAGTCGCCGGAGGTGCCAAATGAACGATCGCTTCCAATACGGCCAGAGCCAAGGAATCGGACGCGTAAAGCACGGGTCGCCCTTGCCAGTGCCACCGCCCGGCGGCATACAGTCCGCCAATCCCCGACGCGGCATCGCTCGCGTACCTCTCCGGAAATACTCGCCAGTACCGAGTAACTGCGCTAGGCGTTACGGAGCTAGAGGTAATGGCCCCACCGGATTGCAGAAATGACGTTTAAGACCTGCGCGTAGCCACCTAAACTGCGGGCTCTGGATAATGGCGTGCCGCCTAGCGCCGGAACGTAAGAGCGTAGCCAAGCCAGCGATGGAGTGCCATCGGGGGTGAGCTGCCGGGTGGCATCTACCAACTGGCGCAGAGCGTCTAGGCGATCCGCCTCCGAGGCCGAAAGTGCCTGGGACTTTCGACGCGCGTACGTGCGAGGAGAGATCTCTAGAAAATCGATGACCTCGGCCGAAGATAACCCTAACGATGCTGCGGACGACACCACACTTTTTTCTCCTCCACTGTTCTCAACATCGTAAGCTCTCAGCCTTGGCTCTCGTACCAACTTCGCCATTTGGCACTATTATACCACGCCATTTGGCGCATCCGCCAACATTCTCACCAAAAGTTGAATTTGCCCAATGTGATACGCCCCGTGGATTGCCAACTTCAGTAGTCGCCGTTGAATATCGGGATGTAAATTGCTTTGATTCGACAGCACTACCGCTTCTCGCAACCCTGCCAAAAACTCGTCCCGGACCGCATCCCATTGGGATGGATCCACCTGTGGCCAATCGTCACCCACCGGTGGAAGTTTCGCTTCACCGCGACAGAATGTCAGCCACTGCGCCTGCCAAATCGCCGCGTGGCGGAGATTGGTCGCGATTGAGTAAGGAACTCCTGGTAGCACTCGACACGCATCGGCCGCCGAAACATCCCGCAGAATGTCCGCGAGTGAATCGAAGTCAATGGGCTCTGCGACCTGAAAGGTGGCTTCCTGCAGCGGGTTCACGAAGTTTTTTTGTCACTCACTTCCACGCGCGGGTTTTCGCCCAAGTAGGCAGTAAAACGCTTCTCACCAATTTCGATTCCCAAAATCTGAAGCGGATTCGAACTGGAAGGGATTCTGGCGGTGATTCCCGCCTCGGCTACTTGCCGCAGAACCTCACCCGCCAACGTTAACCTGGCTTCCTGCCAGAATCCGCGTTCTCCGGTCGTTTCGCCGATCACCAAACTGTAAGCTCCCGCTTGCGTCGCCGCAATGATGACACCGAGAACCCACGCCGCGTAAATTGGCTCCTTCAGTCGGGCGTCGGCCGGCCGACTCGCCCTGCCCCGAGGTTCCAACGTCATCGGCCCCACCGCCACCAAACCCTCCACCAACACGTCGGCGGACGACACTTGATCCAAAAGTGTCAGCGGAGTCTCTGTGATACTCCGGTCATCGAAGGAGTGGACCTGCGGATTCCCAGCAAAGGCTAACCCATCGAACAGTGCCGCGATGCCAGGATTGGCGTGAAGAAACCCATTCAAGTCCATGAAGTTGTCGAGCGAACCTAGCAGGATTGACACGCCTGGTAGCTCCGCTCGAATCACCTCTAACTGGTTGGCAAAGGCAAGGTCCAGATGCACCCGAGTGACCGCCGAATCGCCCGCCAATAACTCCGAGAGCTCGTGGTTCCAAAGTTGAGCGACGTGGACGGTAATTGGGAGGCCAGCTTTTTCGGCCGCTTCAAAATCCCGTTTCAGCCGCACGTCATCGCCGTCAGCAATCACCATTCCGCAGCTAAGCGGAGAGGTGAGTTCCGGCACCGCGCCGCGGATCACGGTTCCCAACTGAGGCATTTCGAACTCTGCGGCCGCGTCCCAATCAAGCTTGGCCTCCGGAATGCTCGCCACTTCCACCGGACCCGAGACCGAAACCGTAACCCGGTGATCCAGCGGAGTGGCCGGCTTGAGGGGATAAGGAAATCCGCGATGCTTGGGCCAACAGTAGGTTTTGAAGCTGGCATCCAGCCAGTTTCGCTGGTCCTCCATTTCGAACAATTCGCCTTGAAACTCGATTTTCACTTGATGCTGATTGAGTCCAAAGGTGATATCGGCAATGTCCGTGAAGGGAATTTCGGGATCGACCCGGCCAGGAAAATGGGAATTCGTGACGACGCCCGGCGGGTGAGTAAGGACAATCAGTCGGCCTTGGTGTTCACGAGGATGCAAGAGACACACGCCGGTTCGAGCGGTGGAGAATTCCTTCAGCGGCCTTCCAACCACTCGGTAATCAACCTCCGTCTCCGACCAAGTTAGCTCGCCGTCAAATTCTAGCCAGGCGTCATCACCATTCCAGCATCGATGAGTCCAGCGAATCGAGTTTTCCGATTGCTCCACGGACCGGACTTCGTGCCGAAGCGTGCCCCAATTTTCATTTCGAACGACGGCGTAAATTGCCCGCACCAGCTCCTGATCACCGTATCGGATGTAGCGAACAAACCCCGTTTCCGGTTCAAAAAGGCACGAGAAACCGCCGCTTTCAATCTTGATGGCCATGCGGGTGAGAGTTTAGCCGCGATTCTCGTTAAGGCGACGTTGTCATCTGAGGCGCGGCACGCTGCGTAGATCGACGCCGATGCGGCCAAGTAGGCAAAGGTGGGCTAGCCACATTTCCAGTAGTGCCCTGTCTTGCACTTCGACGCCGCGAGATCTCGATTCTCAAACTCTCTTCCCCGCGCGCCATGGCCCATTTATGATTCGCAGCAAAGATCGGGCGAAACACGGGAGAAAGAATACGGATGAGCGGTTTGGTCGCGCGAACTTGCCAAGTGAACCGGATTGTCACCCATCCGCCGGATTCAAACAACGTCCAAACCCCGGTGCCTTGCAGATCACCTTCCGCCGTAATTACTAGTCGTACTGGCAATTCGTTCTCCACCACCCGAAGCCGCCAGTGCAAAAGGTAAGGCAACCATCCTTTAGTTAGTAGTTGGTATCCGGTCTCTCTGTCCGGGGTCACATAGAGATACACGCTGGGCCACCATTCCGGGAGTTCCGTTGGGTCCGACAATATTTCGGCAACTTCAGAAATGGTCGCCCGCACCTTCCAAACCGATTCAAAAAAATAATAGCTCACGACACAATTGTAGTGAGCTTTTAGCAGATTTAAGGCGTTTAGTCTGAACGTTTTCTGAACAGCCGAACGTTAGCGATAGTACAGGTCAAAATCGGCTCGACAGCCGCCATCCACCCATACCTGCCGACGGTCCCAGCCCCACGTTCTATTGAGGACGCAAGGTCGGTCCGAAATCGTCCGGGCTAGTTTTACGGAGCGCAGATCCCGATCCGAATTGTATCGCTTGCGCCAATCGTTGGTGCTCTCCAGCCGAATGCGCTTGTCGGGGCGATCGTTCCAGCTACCACTTCCGCCGGAACCACCGCCGCCGCTGTTTCGTCGTCGAATTTCAAAGATCGCACGGCAACCATTATCCACCCAGATTCCGCCGGAGTCGTAACCCCAATCTTTGCCGCGATTGCAGCTGGAACTGGACAGGCGATTAACCAAAATCACCTCGTCGCTGCGATCAATGTTGGTTCGGTATCGCTTGTATCGACCGTCGTTGCTCTCCACCTTCACTCGCTGCGCCGCTAAAGCCAACGCAAACATGCCCAGAATGGCGACGACCGCCAGAATCATCATCGGCTTCCTAACCATAACGGAGATACCTTACCCGCCAAATCAGGGTTTGTTGTATGGCCCCCACCAGCGATTCAGGAATGACAGGTAGATCGCGTGACGGTCCCTTGAATCCATGTCACCGCCCATGCCGTGGCCCCCGGTGGGGTCGAGCGCTAGCTCCACCAGCGGACCACGTCCATACTGCAGCAGCTTCCGATACACGTTCACCGTATCCTGAAAGAGCACGTTATCATCCACCATTCCGTGGAGTAGCAAAAGTGGCGAGCGCAAATTCTTGGCCAAGTGGGTTAGCGAGTACTTGTCCAAATCTTCCGGCTTCCCGTTCGGGCTGTACCCAATCACGCCGTTGCTGTACCAATTGTTGTAGTTCTGCCACTGGGTTGGTCCAGCCCCGGCAATTCCCAAGGTGAAGACATCCGGGGCGGTGAACAAGCACATTTGGGTCTGGAAGCCGCCAAAGCTCCAGCCGTTGATTCCTGTTTTGGAAGGATCAGTGTTGTAGTTGGTTTGGAACCACTTTGCTCCGTCGCTGAGGTCTTCCACCTGCGCTTGGCCCGGCTTTTCGAAGTTTGCTCTTCCAAATGCATTGCCATATCCGCTGGAACCCCGTGGGTCAATGGTGGCGGTCACGTAGCCAAACACCCGCGTCAAATACACATTGAACCAGTAAGCCGTGGTGTTAAAGACTCCCACTTCCACCGAGTTACCCTTTCCGAGCGGGCCACCGTAGACGTACAAAAACAGCGGTCGCTTGTCGGTTTTCTTATAGTCCGCCGGTAAGAACATGTAGCCGTGGACCGTCTGACCATGTCGGTTCTTGTACGAAAACAACTGCGGTTTCAGAGAATTCAGCTTGGGGATCGTATCCGGGTGCGATTGTTGAACGCGCTTTTCATCGGCGCCATCAATCACGTAGAGTTCGGAGAGTTGCTCCCAGTTCTTGAAGTTTGCCGAGATGCGCCGGGTTGATTCACTCATCACCGCATTTTCGTAGACTCCGTCCTGATGGGTCAGCCTTTGTAGCGATCCTGAAGTCATGTCCACCGAATACAACTGATCCTTGGACGGATGAATGGGGTTTGCCGAGACAAACAGTTTCAGCCCATCGGGTGATTGACGAATGGGATACACATCAAAGTCGCCCTTCGTCAGCTGCTCCGCCCCTTCCTTCAGCGGGTCAATCACCCACGCGTGCCGATAACCGCTGGCATCGAGCATCGCAATTACTTTCGAGCCATCGGTAGTGAAGAACGGATTGGCCATTCCGGGCGTGTCATGATCCCCAGTTGGCTTAGCCTTGTAGATGACCTTGTTTTCCTTCTTTCCTAGATCGGCGGCGGAGATTGCGAAATCATCCGTGAGGCCGTTCCACGTAGCGTAAACAAACTTCTTGCTATCGGGCGACCAAGGCTTCTCGTTAACGCTGGCTTGCTGCCAAGCTTTGCCGCCGGTGTACTTCCAAACTTCCCACGGCTTGCCGTCCTTCGACGGGTCGTTGTTGTCCCGCAGATCGTACAGATACAAAATGCTCGTGTACTTGAATTCGTCGTCGGCCACGTCGCGCTCCCGCGTTTCCACCTTGGCAAAGCGGTCTTCGTAGCTCACAAAATTAATCTTGCGTCCGCTTTCTTCCGAGGATGCCTGCATGGCGATCAGATTCTCGTCCGGCGACAACCAATAGTCCGACAACCGCCGACCTTCGGGCAGATCCGGATTCAATTGCTCTAGCGCCGGCGAATCGAACTTCATCCGGTACAGGTTCCCGCCGCGCAGGAACGTAAAGCCCTTACCATCGCTGGTGTATCGAAGCCCAGCCTCGTTGTCCTTTGTATTGGTCAGCCGCTCCGGACGGTCTTTGCTCAGATCCCACCGGTAAACATCGCCACGATAGCCGATGAGAAGTTCGTCTCGCCCGGGAGCCCAGGCGTACTCGGTGGGTCCGTTGTACGAAGGCAACGGCTCTTTTCGCTTTTTGTCGTCCTCTTTTCGCTTCAGATTCCACTCGCGCCAGTCGAGATCGTTCAACTGCAGAGCCTTCTGGAATTCCTCTTCGTCTTTGCGATACCGTTCGGTGGCTTTCTTGGCGTTTCGATCAAACGCCTGCATCAGCTCCGGCGAAGTGAGCCGCTTCGACTGGTTCGTAGTTGTATCAAAGACGTAAAGGTCGGCGCCTTGCCGCTCACCGTAAGGTCGCCACTTGTAGGCCAGATACCGGTCAGTTTTGCTCCATACGGCTCCGTAGTTCGACCAGCCGTAGAAAGACTTTCGCGGGAAAAAATCATCAAACTTTACGCCCGCTTTCTTCTCTAAGGCCGTGATTACCTTGTCGCTCGCTAACGGCGGCTCGGTCGGGGCGGGTAATGACGACTTCGCTTGGGGAAGCGAAAGGCCGGGCAAAAAGGCCAGGTAGGCAAGGGTTGGGAGCATCATAATATGCGAATAGGGCCGGTGCGACAATCTTCGGAAAGAAGAATCATCGCAAGATTTCGAATCACTATTACGCAAACGCCGGCCGAAATGCATCCATGCTGCCCGTCCCCCTGCAAAAAATTGCGGACCTCACCCGGGGAACCGAGTTCGAAAACGACCTTTTCGCCGTCGGTGGCTTCGTGCGCGATCAACTCCTGACCGGTCAATTGGGGGCCGACGTGGACTTGGTCACCACCGGCGACGCCCTTGCCCTTGCCCAGCTGATTTTCGAGGCCGGGATCGCTACCTACCCGCCCGTTACCTACCCACGATTCGGCACCGCCTTGCTGATCTGTGACGACCTGCAGGTGGAACTGGTGACGGCCCGCAGCGAAAGCTACGACGCCACCTCGCGGAAGCCGTCGGTGACCAAGGCCAGTCTGCGGGAAGACTCCTTGCGAAGAGATTTCACCTGTAACACGCTTCTCCTGGGTCTACACGACGGTGAAATCCGCGACCCTTTGGGCACGGGCCTTGCCGATCTCGAAGCGGGTGTCCTGCGCACACCGAGGCCGGCGGATGAAACTTTCCGCGACGACCCGCTCCGCATGCTGCGTGCCGTTCGCTTCCGGTGGAAGCTGGCATTTACGCCCGCCGAAGGGCTTTGGGATGCGATCCGGGATTCGCGGGAAAGACTTCGCATCGTCAGCTTCGAGCGCATCCGCGACGAGTTGGTCAAGATGCTGATGCACCCGTCGGCTCCCGACGCCCTAAACGACCTGATGCAGTGTGGATTATTCGAAATCATCGCCCCCGAGCTTCTGCCAATGGTGGATTGTGAACAGGGCAAGTGGCACCACCTGGACGTGTGGGATCACACCATGTTGGTTCTCCGTAACCTTCCCGCCGATGCGTCCCTAGAACTCAGGCTATCGGCGCTGTTTCATGACGTCGCCAAGCCCGCCACGCGCTCCATTGACGCCCAGGGCAACACCCGATTCTTTGGTCACGAAACGGAAGGGGCGGCGATGACTTGGGAAATTCTCAGCCGCTGGAAATTCCCCAACCGCACCATCTTGCGGGTGGCAAACTTGGTGAAAGGACACATGCGCCTGGGAACCATGACTCAGCTCAGTCAGCCCGCGGCGCGCCGCTTGGTTCGCGACTTTGACGAAGACCTTCCGCTCCTCCTTGACCTCGTAGAAGCCGACGCCGGTTCGTTACGCCCCGGCGTTCGCGTGATGGATCTAGCGCCGATCCGAGAACGACTAGCCGTAACCGCCGTGACTACTCCCGCCAGCCGCATTCGATCCCCGCTTTCGGGAGAGGAAATCATGGAGATCCTATCCATCGGTCCCGGACCCACCGTCGGTGCTGTCCAGCGCAGCCTGGAAGAGCAATTGATCGATGGCACCATTGCATTTGGCGATGCCGATGCTGCCGGTGAATGGCTACGCCGCCACGCCAACCTGTTCGTTAAGCCGGTCCAAAAGACCTAAAGTTAACATAAAAACACCGACCGGCCAGTCGGTAGGCCGGTATAACCGTCGCATGGAAACGCGCGACAGAATCTTGGCCGCTGCCACCGAGATTGCCGTTCAGGAAGGATTTCAGAGCTTGACCATGGACCACGTGGCCGACCGATGCGGATTGAGCAAAGGCGGACTTTTTCACCACTTCGACAGCAAAGATGCCCTAATGCGCGCGCTGCTGGAAGACCGGCTAAACAGCATGGAGAATTGGATCGAGCAAGCGATAGCCGACGGTGCCACCTACCCCGAAGCCTTCATCGACGCCATGTTCTGCAAAGAAAAAGGCCCGGCCGAGCTGCTTTCCACGCTGATTGCCGCCGTCACCCTCATGCCCAGCCTGCGCGCTACGATCCAAGACCGTACGCGAAGTTGGGTTACGAATCTCCAGGCGTCGGGCGTCAGCCCGTCGGCCGCGCAGATGCTCACCTTTGTCGGTCACGGTCACTATTTGGCAACCACGCTCGGCGTAGTGGAACTCAGCGACGACGAAATTTCTCATCTACGCGTCCAGCTAAAGCGCGCGTTGCAGCCAACCGAAGATGAAGTGCTGGCCCGCCTATTTCGCTCGGCTTTGAACCAAGTGGAAGGCGAAAAGCTGGAAGCTTCCGTCAGCTAGAAACTTCCCCGCTTTCGTGGCGTAAGACAATTTTGGGCCAGCAAGTTCGCTGACCGTCAACCATGCTGTCTCTCATCGCTTTATCCGTGCCCTTCGTGCGTCAGCAACCGCCGACCGCACGGCCCGATCGGATCACCATCTCCCTCCCACCCGGTCCCGGCCCCACCGACAATCCGCTAAAGGGATTCGCCAGTTACAGCGGAAAAAGCGACCGCCATTACGGACCGGTCAGCATGGCGTTTCATTACGTGCCCTGGCGAGAACTGGAGCCAAACGCAGGTGATTACCGCTTCGACGCCATGGAAGCCAAGTATTGGCAAACCGACTTAGCCATCGATAAGCCCATCATCTTCCGCGTTTTTCTAGATTATCCAGGCCGCCCTACCGGCTTGCCTAATTGGCTCATTCAGAAGGGGGTCTCGATGCGTTCCTACCGGCGAAACCCCGTGGGACAAAGTCCCGACTACGATAATCCCGACCTTCGCGAGCACATGATGAAGCTCATCGCGGCCCTGGGTCACCAGTACGATGGCAACCCGCGCGTAGCCTTCATCCAGGTCGGATTTCTGGGTCATTGGGGCGAGTGGCACACCTATCCCCAACCCGAATTGTTCGCCAACCAAGAAACTCAATCCATGGTAATCGACGCCATGCGCCGAGCGTTTCCCAACAAGCACCTCATGGCCCGGTATGGCGATTACCAAACTTGCCGATTGCCCTGGCTCGGCTTTCACGACGACCTGTTTCCCGAAGACACCCTGGCCGGCGTGAGTTGGCACTTCCTGCCCCGCATGGTCCGGGGAGGTACCGACCGCAACTGGCAAGTGGCTCCCATCGGGGGCGAAATGGTGCCGCGAGCCGCCGAGAAGTGGCTCGGCGAAGGTTGGGCTACTACTCAGCAAGCCGTTCGCGACGGCCACTTTTCTTGGATCGGGCCGTACAATCCAGCGCAATCTGACAGTACTGACCCCGAGTTCACCGCCCGCCGATTGCAGCTCATCCAGATGCTGGGCTACCAGTTCTCGTGGCAAACCATTTCGCTGCCGCAGCAGCCTCGCAAGAACCGCCTGTTCAAGTTCACGGTGGCCGGTTCCAACGACGGCGTGGCTCCGTTTTACTACCCTTGGAAAGTGAGATTCGCACTTCTGGATGGAAGTAACGACATCCGGTGGCAATGGGATTCCTACGTCGACATCCGCCGCTGGCAACCGGGCAAGTTCGCTTTTGTCACCCAAACCGTCCCTAATCTAGACCCCGGCGCCTACCGCCTTGCCGTCGGAATCATAGACCCGTGGCGCCAGACCCCGGCCATCAGGTTCGCCAACGATTTGCCCGTGGTCGACGGAATGACCATCCTTGCTCCCGTGACCATTCGCTAAAACCAAGAAAGGTTTCGCGATGCAACATCGCGAAACCTTTCTTGGTGGGCCCGACAAGATTCGAACTTGTGACCTCACCCTTATCAGGGGTGCGCTCTAACCAACTGAGCTACGAGCCCGGACCGAATGAAAATGATACCTCAAGCCGCCGCCGCGCGAAACTTGTCTCAATCTGGGACAGAATTTTTCTACCGTCCCAGAATCGCTCGCACGTGTTGTTAAGGTGCATTGAGACATGCAATTTTGTCCAGATTTCCCGCGTAACCTTTGATGTGATGAAGATTCTTTCAGCAACCAAATATATCGCCATCATCGGAGTTCTTGCCGCCTCCCTGGTCGGATGCGGAGGCTCGGGTAGCACCCCGCCCATGGTCGGCCCGTCTGGCATGAAAGCCGAAGTGATTAAAGCCGTCGCCGGTGGATTTAACGCCAAATCCACTGGTCAATCTCAAGGCACCGGCGGTAAGCGAATCGCCCGCCGTGACGGCGTCTCCTACGATAGTTTTTATGAGCTTTATCAGCAATATATCACTACGAATCCGCTGGAAATTAGAGTCAACTACTTTGTCGATGAGGCACTCACCCAGCCCGCCGGTTTCCAGGCGATAACCATCAGTGCAAACGGCGATACCGGAATCAAAGCCTGCACCATCAATATCACCGCTGGCCCTCGCAGTGGCCATACCGCCGAAATCACCAGCTCCTACGTCGGCGGTCGGTCAGAATTCAGCTACCGCGGTACCGATCCCAAGGTCGGCACCTTCGTCGCCAGCGGCTTCTTCGAAGATGGCGCTGGGGAATATCGAACCGCCGATACCGACCTGCAAGGCGTGAAGCGAGAGTACATCGCTAGCTATTCCGCCGATGGCACTTCCCGCGTCGAATACGATTCGCCAACCTCGTTCCGCTACACGCTCAACTACGCCGCCGACCAATCCGGAACCGGCACCGTAACCGGCAATAGCACCCTCCTCCCCGCCACCATCCAGTGGAACGCCCAAGGCACCGGCGATATCACCTTCGCCGACGGCACCAAGGTCACCTTCGAAAACTTCAACTTCAACCAGATCTAAGCCACCTGGTCTGCCCAATTTCACATCCTCCCGTCCGGGCCCGCAGGGCTACGGACGGGAGGATCTGGTGCTTTGAACCTAACGAGGATCATTCCCACGCCTCGCCGCCCCGTAGGCGGCGTGGTGGTTCCTCCCGCCGTGGGCCGAATAGTCACGGCAACTTTGGCCGTAGCTGCTTTGCCAACCGGGGCAAAAAACCACGAGCGTCGTCGGTAGTTTGAGGCGGCGGCATCGCGATTATTTCAATACGATTGAATTTTTAGCATGGCTGATCGACCGACGAGGGCAAAAATCAACCCCGCCTACGGGACCGGGGGGCTGTATATCCGACTGCAATTATTGGGCAAATTTCACGGCAACAACGGTCGAATGTAGAGCTTATACAGCAGCCCGGGGAGGCCGTCCGAGTAACCGACCACGATCCGGGGAAGCAGCCACCGGTCCGATGACTCCCGCACCCGCCCCTTGTGTAAAGACACCGCACCGCGATAGCCCTGGCGGCGCACCTCTTCCACCACCGCCGGATTCAGCGATCCGTATGGGTAGCAAAAGGTGGTCGGCGAATATCCCCATTCCCGCAGATCCTCATGGGCCCTCCGAATCTCGTCGCCAAAATCATCAATGGCGTTCAGGTGCCGATGGGTCTGCGTGTGATTCCCAATCTCGTGCCCGGCGCGGGCCAGATCGGCAATCTGTTCCCGCGATGCCAGTGGTCGCGCTCGATCCCCATCCCAATCGCTCGTAGATTTTCCTGTCACCACGTAAAAAGTCGCCCGCGAGCCAGTTCTAGCCAGGATTCCAGGAACTTGAGCCGCCGCACTTGCATAGGTGTCGTCAAAGGTGAGCACCGCCGAACTCGGAGTGCCCGCCAAAACCTCGCTTAACGGCACCAGCGGACCACCGCGACGAGAAAAAAATCGCACCTGAGTGGCCAAATGATGGGGCTCTACGTTCAGAAATCGCCCTTCTTCGGAGGCGGGCCCGACCTTGTGGTAGCAAAGGATAACCGTCCTCATGAATTAGAGCGTGACGCGGTAGCCCGGTGAAGCGTCGAAAAGTGATTATAGAGCGAATTCGCGAAACTGCGTCTCGCCCGGATAGAATGCCCATGATGCGTCGATTAATGTTTGGAATGGCCGCGCTAGCGACGGCAGCCTCTGCCTTTGCTCAGCTAGATGGCCCCGCCCCTCTCGCTTGGCGATGGCTCTACCCGACTACGGTCGCACCCAGCGGGGCTCCGCTCGTCAGCGGAAACTCAGTTTTCGCGGCGGTGGGAGGTCGCGTATTTTCGGTCGACCGCGAAAGCGGCAATCTAAACTGGCGATTCCCTCAGCTAGACCCGATCGCCGGATCGTTCCGCAGCGCGCCAACTTTGATCGGCGACACGCTGATTGCGGTGGGGGACAACAAGATCGCCTACGGAATTGATCCGGTGACCGGAAAATCAAAATGGAATCTAAACATTCCGAACGTACCTATCGGACAGATCGTAAAGGTGTCGGATAAGTACGCAGTGGTTGCCCTTAGCAACAACAAGCTATTCGCAATCGATGTGGCTACGGGAGACCCGTTCTGGAGCGCTCCGGTAGATGTCCCTGGCGGGATCGTCGGTGGAATCGCAGCCTTCCAAGACAGTATCCTCGCGTTCACCGGCGATCAGAAGTTGGTCAGCCTGAACATCAACACCCAGAAACTGAACTGGAAGCGCCAGTTCGACAGCGTTAACTCAGCATCTTCTCCGGCGGTGACCGCCGATTCCATCTACGTCGCTTCGTCCACCTTCCTGGTCTCTCTGAACCCCGGTTCGGGCACACCCAGATGGCAGGTGAACACGCAGATGCAGTTGGCCTATTCGCCCGCGGTTTCAACGGAAGGCATTTTGGTGACGTCGGCCGATGGCAATGTAAAGGTCTATGGCTTCGATCGAGAGCTGATCACGAAGAAGCCGCTCGCCTTGGTCGGCGGTCCGGTCGCCAACCCTTCGTCAGCCGGCAGTAAGTTTGTGATCGCGACCAGCAACGGCGCGATCAATCTCATCGATCCCAAGACGAATGCTATTACTTGGAGTTACATCATGCGACCGTTGCCGATATCCACGGCAACGCCTGGCGCGACTGGTGGTTCTGGCTTCCCCGGTGGCGGATTCCCTGGCGGAGGTAGCGGATTCCCTGGCGGACCTCCGGGCGGCGGCTTTGGTGGTGGCGGCGGATTTCCGGGCGGCCCTCCGGGCGGTGGATTCGGCGGTGGTGGTGGTGGCGGCCTCGCTGGCGGTGGCGCCCGCGGCGGAGCTGGCGGCGGACCGCAGGGCGGTGGTGGCCGAGGTGGCGGCATTGGTGGCCCCGGTGGCGGACTTGGTGGTGGAGCCTCGGTGGCGACCCTTCCGCCAGTATTCGTAACCGCATCTGGCCCGGCCGTTCTTGCCGGATCTCAGTTGCTGGTACCGACCCGCGATGGCAGCATCTTCTCATTCAGCAAGGAACTAGGAGTAGATCTCACCCCGCCGAAAATCTCGATGCTGTTCCCCAACCCCGGCGACCAGGTTTCCGGTCAGCCTCCGCTGTACCTACACTTTAAGCTGGAAGATGAAGCCAGTGGACTCAATGAATCGACGCTGAAGATCCTGGTGGATGGAAAGCCGTTGAACTACGAGCGACTACGAGATGGCTCGTATGTGATTCGATTTAGCACTACCGGCGCAAATCGCATCCTCAACGATGGTCGCCACGTGTTCACCGTGCTGGGCACCGACTGGATGGGGAATGAAGGCAAGCAAGAGTTCACCCTCACCATCGATAACAGCATTCCTCCCATTAAGCTTCTGACGCCTCCCAACACGGGTGGCGCTGGCGGGCCAGGCCTTGGTGGCGGTGGTGGCGGCGGCGCGGACGGCTAGTCCAAGCAAAGGCAAAGACCAGAACGGGTCGGCTGGGCAATTGCCCCGCCGACCCATTCTTCGTTTAGACGCCTTTCGGGTACTTTTGGATGGTGGCAGAAAGATCGCGGGAGTTTTGGCAGCGGTTTTTGCGAGCCGAAATATCCAGTTCTCGCAGCCGGGCAATTCTCGACTCGATTACGGTTGGCCCGACGGAAATTGATCAGCTAACGACCCACCCTCTGCTGAGTGAACGTGAGCGCTTTTTGGCGGCGATGCAGTTGGACGATCGATTCAATGCCGCCATTGACCGCGGAATAGCCGTGGCAACCGGAATCGAATTGCCGAATTCGCTAACGGATGTTTCCCCCGCACTATACTACTGGGGCGATCTCTCGGTCATTCACCGGCCTACGGTTGGGATTGTTGGCACCCGGCGGGCAGGTACCTACGGCAAAGCCTGCGCAGCAAAATTTGCCGAAGCTCTGGCCCGGGCGGGCGCGACCGTCATCAGCGGTGGGGCGTTGGGAGTGGATGGCGCGGCGCACGAGGGAGCATTGCGGGCGGGCGGAAAAACGGTGGCGGTTCTGGCTACGGGCGTCGATACCGTCTATCCGGCGGTGCATGCCGGGCTGTTCGATCGCATCCGAGACAATGGAGCGCTGGTGAGTCAGTACGCGATTGGCTCGCGGGCCGATGAATTTAAGTTTTTAGCGAGAAACTACTTAATCGCGGCCATGAGTCAGGCGGTGATTGTGATTGAAGCCCCGCATAAGTCAGGTTCGTTGCGCACGGCGCACGACGCTGCCGATCTGGGCAAGGAAGTCTTCGTAGTGCCAAGCACCATCGATAATCCAAACTACTTTGGGTCTTTTCGGCTGATTGAGGATGGGGCCACTTTGCTTTACCGTCCCGAGCAAGTGATTGATTTTCTGGGGCTGACGGCAAAGCAATCGCCACATCAACCGGCGCTGACCGGCATGGGAGAGTTGGCGGACAAGATTCTGGCCGCGCTGCCAGTGGAACCGATTTCAACCGAGATTTTGCTGAGCAAATTGGGATTAGATCCGGGTCCGGTACTGGCCGAACTAACGCTTCTGGAACTGGATGGCAAGGTGATTCGGGAAGGAAACGGTTACGCCCGACTACCGTAATCGGTACGCTGAGAATTGTGTCCGACGCTGTGTTTCCCGCAAAGAATGTCTTAACGGTTGGCCCGCAGGGGTTCGGTACGTACCGGGCCGAGTGGCTCGCGGACGAATCGGAATGGAGTTTTTCCCCAGCTAACGGTCCCGCCGAATTGGCATTGGTGCCGGGCTTTGTGGATATGCACATCCACGGAGCCTTCGGGGTGGACTTTATGACCGCCGGAGTAGATGAGGTGCGCCAGATGGCGCGAGAGCTACGCGCGGTTGGCTACCAGGCGTTAATGCCAACGACGGTGACGGGATCGTTCGCCGACACGGCGGCGGCGGTCGCCCGGGCGAACGCAGATCCTATGTTTGCGGGATTTCACCTCGAGGGGCCCTTCATCAGTCCCAAGCATCCGGGTGCCCAGCCGTCGTCGTTCATTCAGCCGATACCTCATGGAAATCCGGAATGGGACCAACTGCTAGACCATGCTGGGTTGCGCCAGATCACCTTGGCACCAGAACTGCCGGGCGCGGATGAATTGATATCCCGGCTCAGCGCACGAGGAGTGGTGGTGAGCATGGGTCACACCGACGCGACATTTGAGCAAGTGGAGCACGCGGTATCGATGGGAGCCAGCCAGACGACTCACACTTACAATGCGATGCGGCCCTTGCATCATCGTGAGGCGGGCACGGTTGGAGCGGCTTTACTGGACCCTTTGATCTACACCGAATTGATATACGACCGCATTCATGTGTCTCGGCCAGCGGCAAGTTTGCTGGTGAAGTCTAAGCCGATAGACCGATTGATCGCCGTTTCCGACAGCACCATGGCGGCGGGAATGCCAGTGGGCAGCGAGTTCAAAATGTGGAATCTAGAGGTTGTTATCGGCGATAAGCAGGTGCGGCTGAAGGATGGGACACTTGCGGGCAGTGCCATCACGTTGCTGGACGCGTTTCAGAATTTGTGGGAAGATTTTGGACTCGAGACGGCCATTTATGCTTGCAGTCTCAATCCAGCGCGAAGATTGGGGTTGTTGCCTACCCTTTGGAACCTGTTTAATCTGGATGGGCGGATTATTCATCAATTGGAACGTGGTCAAAATCGGCCCGAATTTTAGTAAGATGACTCCATGCGTTGGAGCGCGATGCGGTTTTTCGAGGTTGTGGGTCTGATTGGAGTTGGTGCAGCGGTTTCATACGGTCAGGGATTTTCGGGGAAGGGCCAGTATCCGCAATATCGCGGCGCAAGCGGACTGCCTGGCGGATTTTTCTCACTAAACTATGAAGGCACCCCCACCATGGTGGGTGCGATGGCAATGACTACTCCGGTTGGCTATTCGCTGGCGAATTATCACTTTGTCGGCGGATTTTCGAACATGAGCTACGACTCCCGGTTTCGCCTGCCGCGTGAGAATGAGGATGGCGAGTACGCCAACAGTACCGGAATCGCCATGATGGGCTTCAGCACCGAATATGGCAACTTCACCGTGGCCGACATGATCCACAGCAACCTGGGCGACAACGTGATTAACCTTCTGTGGCAATCACCGCTGAAAACCAAAGGCTTGGGATTGGCGCTGGGCGTGCAAGATTTGCTTGAGCGCGGAGGATCGGCAGGGGTGAATCAGGCCGGGGATCATGACAACCGTCGGACCATTTTCGGCGTCGCGACCTATGAGATCAAACCAGGGACATACGTTAGCCTTGGCGTGGGCAACCACCGGTTCAAGGGTGTATTTGGCAATGCCAGCCACAATATCACGCCACGATTGAAGGTTTTTGGCGAGTACGACACCTATAATTGGAACTACGGCGTGGCCTACGACGTGGGCTTTTTTGGTCCGCGCGAAGTGGACTACAACAAACTAGAAGACAAGGAAAACCGCCGGGGAAATATCTTCATGACGCTGGGATTCGTCCGCCAAAACCGGTTGAATTGGGGCGTTACGTTCAGCTACTGAGGAATTGCCCGGAACTGTCAACGCCGGTCTGGGCGTTTAAGCCAAAATGATCGTGATGCGCCGTTGGCTCAACATTTTTCTTGCCGCTGGTCTCGCTGCGGCTCTGGTTGGCTGCGAAGCCACTGCGGTTACGGTCGGCGGAGTGCCGAATCCGAAACCGGTTGCTAGCATGGTCAGTTTGGCCCCCAGCACCACGGAGATTGTTGCCAGTCTCAGTTTTTCCGGTGCGCTGCGCGGCCGAACGGCGAGCGACGATTTTCCGCCGTCGGTGTCCTCGGTTCCCGTCGTGGCTTCGGTGAAACCCGATTACGAGAAGATTGCTGTCGTAAAGCCCGATCTTATCGTGTACGACGAGGATCTTTACTCGCCGTCGGATATTGAAAAGATCAAGGCCGCGGCTCCGAACACGCTCGGGTTTGGGTCGCACAATTTGGATGACTTCGCCAACGAACTCTACAAATTAGGTTCGCTGATCGGAGCGGAATCGGCGGTAAGTACCTACGTGGACAAGATTCGCGCAGCACGCGGAGTTGCGCTGGCCGATGAATCGGCCACCTTGCCCAAGGCCGCTATGATCATGGTAGGTTCCGGCACGGAGCACATGATTGCCGGTACGGACAGCTTCTACGGCGACATGCTACGGTCAAGCGGCTCAGAAGTCGTGGGACCAAAGGCGACAAAATTCGTGCCGCTTTCCCCCGAAAGTTTGGTCCAGTGGAATCCCGAGATTATCGTTGTGGGCTTCCGATTTGACGCCAAGGATAAGGACGGTAACACGACGCGGGCTCTGGCCGCCGCGAATGCGATCCTGAAGGACCCGCGATTTAAAACCGTAACCGCCGTGCAGAAGCGCCAAATTATTCCAATCGACGAAAACACCATGGTTCGCCGCGGCTACCGAGTCGATCGGTTTATTGACGATGTCCGCAAGCGGATCGACGTCTTCCAGTCGCGCTAAGGGGTAGGGATCACAACAAAATGAGTCAGGCAGAAATTGGAATTTTTGGCGGTTCGGGCTTTTACAAACTGCTCGACGACGTGCGCGAAGCCAAGGTGGACACTCCCTACGGTCCGCCCAGTGACAGCGTGTTTCTGGCCACGGTCAGCGGGCGACGGGTTGCATTCTTGCCTCGCCATGGACGGAATCACACCCTGCCGCCGCACAAGGTGAACTATCGGGCGAACGTGTGGGCGATGCGCTCGCTTGGGTGTCAGGCAATCATTAGTCCGTGCGCGGCGGGCTCATTGCAGCGGCACGTGGAGCCGGGCAGTTTCGTGGTGTGCGACCAGTTTGTGGACCGCACCAATGGTCGGGCGGATACTTTCTACGATGGGCCCATCGTTACCCACGTGAGCCCAGCGGAAATGTACCACCCGCTTCTGCGGAGGCTGGCGATCGAGACGATTCGCGATCACGGCATTGTCTGCCACGAGACAGGAACGGTGGTGGTGATTCAAGGGCCGCGCTTTAGCACAAAGAGCGAGAGCAAGTGGTTTCACGATCAGGGATGGGAAGTTATCAACATGACGCAGTATCCGGAGGCATATTTGTGCCACGAGCTCGGCATGGGCGTGGTGAATATCAGTCTCATAACAGATTTCGACGCGGGCGTGCATGCCGATGCCGATGCCGTAACGGCGCACGATGTGCTTGCCGTATTCAACAGTAATGCGGAAAAAATCCGCCAAGTGGTGCTGGATTTGATTGGTCGTATTCCGGCCGATCTCTCGGGCGTCAGTACCGTGCAGGGATTGGCGTTCACGCGCGGCGATGGTCACGCGGCGAGCGCCGAAGATATCCGTCTGTTCGGTACAAAATTGTTATGAAACCCACTGGCTTGTTTCTCCTCGGTGTTTTCGTTATCGCCATGGCGGGAGCGGCGCAGACCGAGCAGGAGCAGGCAGCGGTCATTAAGTCGGCGCAAGCAACACCTGAATCACCCAAAACGATTTCAAACACCCACGCTTCCGAGGTTATGTCTTGGAGTGGCTGGGGCAAGTTCACCGCGCCTCCGGCCGCGATTTTTGGCGTTCCGTTGGCTATGGATGATGCGATAAAGTCTCCAATTCCAGGGACGGCTTATCCGATTCGAATAAAGTTCCTGGTCCATGCGCACATCGATTCCTATCGAGACGTCAGCGGGCGCGTGACACGGATTCGACACGATTTGGAGGGTCCACAGGTTGCCGAAGTCCGTAAGGCGATAGCGCGGCTGCCCTATGCTTATGCTGCAGTTACGAAAGGGCAAATTCGGGTGATTCCGGATGTCGAAGTGTTCGAAGAAGTGGCCTACCCCGGCGCGAACAACCAAACCCCATCCCTCGCCGATTTACGGGTGCGTGGCCGAACCAACGACGGTAGTTACACCGCGGAAGACGGAGTGTTTCGCGGACCGTACTTTGCCGTTCTCAATGTCGCGGGGGGATCTTCTCTGGGAGAAGGCTCCGATCTGATTCCGTTTTACTCCGATACCACCTTTGATTATCAATTGGTCGAGGCGGTAAATCGTGCCGTGAGTGATCGTTGGAAGGGGCCGGGTGATGGCGCTTTATCGGAGGTTCTGGCGTTCGGGGATACCTCCACCGCCACCCATTTGAGTCAATTGACCGCCAGGGCCGGAGCGTCACCGTTTTCGGTTTCGGCGTCAGCGCCTTTTACGAGCCTTGCCGACCATTCGGCAAATGTGGAGCTGTCAATCGTAGGAGACTCGAACGGCCAGACGGTGCTTCGGTACCGCGAGCAGGATTTGGGGCGGCATGGAGGAGCTTCTCTCCCACGCCCAGTCGGAAACTTTGCGGCGATCAGTTTTCAGGCCAGATCGACGGCAAAAGAGCCAGTTGCAATTCGAGTGAATGGCCGAAATATTTGCCTCGGTGCAAGCCGAACCCCGATCGAAGCGGTGCCATTTAAGTACGACGGCTCCTGGCAGACGGTGACCATTCCCGTCGACGCCGAGGGTGCTGCGGTCGCCGATTTTGCAGTGGTGTCGCCGCCCGATGCCGCCCAAATTGGTCGGGCAATCCTTGGCCCGGTGGATATGGATTTCAGGCGTTTCGAGACCTCGATGGGCGGCAGTGTGGACATGATCCCACCAGCGAATGCAGCGGAAATGGGCCGCGCGACTTCCAGTGACACCAACGACGGGGAACGGCTAAACCTGATTAAGTCCAACGATCGAGAAGTGCAATTGGCGGCCATTCTGAACATCCTGGCAACCACCAACAAGGGTCTCATCGACCAGCTATTGGTCTTAACCAACTCCATCGACGCCCAGATAGCCACGGCGGCGACCCGGAAGTATGCTGCTTTAGTGGCACCCGAGGTTGCTCGGCCCGAATTGGTGCGGATCCTCAAGTTCGGCCTCACCGATCGGGTGCGAGGCGTGGCGGCCCTGGCCCTCGCCCAGTCGCGGGATCCGAAGGCCTCCGGTGACATTTTGGTTTTGCTGGCTAACCGGACCGTGCAAACGCGGCTGGATGCCGCTGAGGCCCTGGGCAAACTGCCGGGGAAAGAAGCGGGAATCATACGAATGGCATTCGTTCAGCAGAGTGACCCAGCGATCAAATTGGCGGTCACTACGGCATCCGATCCCACCGACGAGTACCAGATGCGCAAGCTCCTCTGGTCGGCCGTAAATGAACCCAGCGACGAAGTTCGGCTCCAAAGCGCGCTGCGGCTGATCCAATCGCCGGTACCGGCGTTTCGGGCAGACGGATACAAGGTTGTGCGCGACGATAGTTACGACGTGCGGCTGCGGTTCGTGCGGGCTTTGGGTGCGGACCCGAAGGAAGTGCATCGCGATGCCCTCCGATTAGCCGTCGTGGATTCCTCGCCTCAAGTGCGGGCGGCGGCG
>Ga0114972_10000724_pt1 | contig 24755 bp, 22 predicted proteins | sample M_140807_EF_Meta_FD_87354 | JGI IMG/M metagenome (GOLD analysis project Ga0114972, IMG submission 87354) | Freshwater microbial communities from Lake Montjoie, Canada to study carbon cycling - M_140807_EF_MetaG | ecosystem: Environmental > Aquatic > Freshwater > Lake | place: Lake Montjoie...
ACTGCGATAGTCAGTCAACATCCGGCTGCCCGCCGTCGAGATCCAGTCCCGTGTGACCAGGACGTCTTTGTGCGCGATCGGCACGCCTTCGAGGGCCCGCGCTTCTCCCCGCGCAATTCGGGCGTCGGCTAACCGGGCCTGCGCGAGGGTGACCTCGGGGCGCAAGTCCAGAAACGCATTGAGGGGACTGGCGCTGATTCGGTTAAGGAGCGCGCGCGCGAGTTCTTCAGCGCTGAATTGCCCAGATCGCAGGCCAATTGCCAGGTCTGCGACGCCGGCGTGAACGCCAATATGGAGGGCTTGGGTCATGCCTTTGCCCTCATTCCACGACCCGGGGCACCAGGTAGAGCCCATCAGCGACCTTGGGGGCGCTGATCTGGTTGGCGGTCCGATCGACCTGCTCGGTCACCGAATCCGCACGCAAGCGCGTCCCAAATTTAGGGTTCGCTCCGGGATGGACCAGTGGCTCGACGTCATTCACCGCCGCGGCTTGCAGCTGCTCGATGAGTCCGAACACCGCGTTCAGGCGCGGCAGGGTTTGATCTGCCTCTTCTGAATCAATCGCGAGCCTGGCAAGCTCGGCGAGTCTTTGGACATCGTCGCGGGTGAGCATAGGGAGCGTGGCAGGAGGGGAGCCAAAGTATACGGTATGATCCGCGGATCCACCGTGTGCGAGCCAGTCTGAATGCGGGTTTCAAGACCGAACCCGCGACCGGACCTCGCCTGATCGAGACCCCGGACCCGTAATGCTCGGCATCATTCGCAAGTATTTTTCGAACGACCTCGCGATCGACCTCGGCACTGCCAACACGCTCATTTACATGCGCGGGAAGGGGATCGTCCTCGACGAGCCCTCGGTTGTGGCCATCCGCCATGAGGGTGGCCCCAACGGCAAGATGACTATTGCTGCGGTGGGCAAAGAAGCCAAGATGATGTTGGGGAAGGTTCCCGGCAATATCGAAGCCATCCGGCCGATGAAGGACGGTGTGATTGCGGATTTCACGGTGACCGAGCAGATGCTCAAGCAGTTCATCCGCATGGTGCACCCCAAAAGCACATTTGCGCCCAGCCCGCGGATCATCATCTGCGTCCCCTGTGGATCGACTCAGGTCGAGCGTCGGGCGATTCGCGAGTCGGCGTTGGGCGCGGGGGCCGCGGATGTTTTCCTGATTGAAGAGCCCATGGCGGCAGCGATTGGCGCTGGCCTCCCGGTGTCCGAGGCGTCGGGCTCAATGGTGGTTGATATCGGCGGTGGTACGACCGAAGTCGGCGTTATTTCACTGGGTGGGATGGTCTACAAAGGTTCGATTCGAGTCGGCGGCGACAAGTTTGACGAAGCGATCATTAATTACATCCGCCGTAACTACGGGATGTTGATTGGCGAGCCCACTGCCGAATCAATCAAGAAAGCGATTGGTAGCGCATTTCCGGGTAGTGAAGTGCGCGAAATGGAAGTCAAGGGACGCAATTTGTCCGAGGGGATCCCGCGAAGTTTTACGGTTTCCTCGAATGAGATCCTTGAGGCGCTGACCGATCCGCTGAATCAGATTGTGTTGAGCGTCAAGATCGCGCTCGAGCAAACGCCGCCCGAACTTGGCGCTGATATCGCTGACCGAGGCATGGTGTTGACCGGGGGCGGTGCGCTGCTTCGTGACCTTGACCGCCTCCTGATGGAAGAGACAGGGCTCCCAGTGCTGGTTGCTGAGGATCCGCTGACGTGTGTGGTTCGTGGATGTGGCACCGCGATCGAGCGGATGGACCGTTTAGGACTTATTTTTACCAACGACTGACGGCCGCGCGCTTTGGCGCGCTGACGCAGTCGCCACTTTTGGGCGCATGCGTTGGAACGGATCCCTCCGCCGTTTTTTAAACAAGGGTTGCCGGCCAAGTTCCGGCTGATGATTTTTGCCGGACTCTCTCTGGTCCTGCTGGTACTTGACGCCCGTTCGGCGCTCTTTGCGACGCTGCGACAGGGCGTTGCGACCGTTTTGTACCCGGTCCAGCGGACCCTCCTGGTGCCGCGCGACGTTTTTCACTCGGCGACTGAATCCACCACCCAGGCCTTTCATGAGGTCGGCCAATTGCGCGATGAAAATGCCGAGTTGCGCCGGATCGAAACCGCTAACGCGAAGACGCTCCTGCTGGCCGAGCATGTCGCGGCGGAAAACGCGGAACTTCGCCGACTGTTGGGCGCCCGTGAACAGGTGGCGATTCCCTCGATTGTGGCCGAAGTGCTCTACCAGACCCGCGAACCATTCGCACGCCGGTTTGTGCTCGATAAGGGCACCCAAAATGGACTGACCGCAGGGCAACCGGTGGTGGACGCGGGTGGTGTGATCGGTCAAATTACGCGTACGTTTCCGCTGTCCAGCGAACTCACACTGGTTACTGATCGCAACCTCTCGATTCCGGTCCAGGTCGACCGTACGGGCCTGCGCGCAATTGCCTATGGGGATGCTGAGCCGAACCGCCTCGAATTGCGCTACGTCGCGGCGAATGCGGACGTGCGCGAGGGGGATGCGATCACCACCTCGGGTCTGGATGGCCTGTATCCGCCCGGGTTGCCCGTTGGGAAGGTCATTCTGGTTGACCATGCAGGCGGTTCGACCTTTGCCCGAATCCTTCTCGAACCCGCTGCAGGGGTTGATCGAAGCCGAATGATTCTGGTCCTGCAACCTGATGCTTCCCGACTCCCCCCGCCAGTCGTGGCGCCCGCGGAGCCCGGGCTCGCGCGCCGCCGCGGCGGCCGACCGGTGATGACCCCCCCATGAAACGCCAACCTCGAACCCCGCCTGACCCGAGGGGGCTTGAGCGCAAGTCGGTTGCCAACGTATTGGCGCCTCGTACTGCACGTGCTGGCCTGGCGCGCGAGCATCTTCTGTTGCCCGCTGACAATGCGTTTATTTCGCTCACCATCGCGATTGCATTTCTGCTTAACGTGATGCCCTGGGGCAGCGCGCGCTGGGTACCTGATTTCCTTGCGCTCGTCCTGTTTTTTTGGAACGTGCGTCAACCCAGAAAGGTCGGCATGGGCGTGGCCTTTTTGTTTGGCTTGGTGATGGACGTGCATCAGGCGAGCTTGCTGGGGGAGCACGCCCTGGGGTATTCGTTGTTGTCCTATGGGGCATTTGCGCTTCAGCGTCGACTACCCTGGTTCGACGTGGGTGGCCAGCTCTTCCATGTGTTGCCGCTGTTCGTCGCAGCGCAGCTGGCCACAGTCCTTGTGCGGATGGCCCTCGGAGGCGCGTTTCCGGGCTGGTCGATATTCGTCGCGCCCGCGATTTCGGCCCTGTTGTGGCCCGTCGCCGATTTGCTGTTGTTGGCGCCCCAGCGCCGCGCGGTCGATCGGGATCAGACGCGTCCTCTCTGAGATGGTTGCCGTCCGCAATACCGAGCAGGAGCTTCATCAGTTCCGGATCCGGGTCGCGGTCGCCGTCGGTGTGGTCGTGACGTGCTTTGTGCTGTTAGCGGCCCGATTCGCTTGGCTGCAAGTGGTTCGGCATGATCAGTTGAGCCTGCAAGCCGAGGAGAACCGCATTCAGTTGGTCCCGATCGCGCCCACCCGCGGACTGATCGTCGACCGCAATGGGGTCGTCATTGCCCAGAATGTGTCCGCTTATACCCTTGAGCTCCAACCTGGGCGCATCGAGGATATGGAGCAGACCATGACCGATATCTCCGGTCTCGTCGAAATCAGTATCAAAGACCGCAAGCGATTTAGAAGGCTATTCGAGGACTCGAAGTCCGCCGAATCAATCCCGCTCAAGAGCCGTTTGACCGACGAGGAAGTCGCGATTTTGGCGGCCAACCGGTTTCGCTTGCCCGGGGTCGAAGTACGGGCGCGGTTGTTTCGCAGTTACCCCTTGGGTGAAACAGCCAGTCATTTGATTGGCCATATCGGACGGATCTCGGCGGCCGACAAGTTGCGTCTCGAAGAGTCCGAGCAGTCGAGCCAGTACATCGGCTCCACCCAGATCGGTAAGGTGGGGGTGGAACTGAGCTATGAAAAGGTCCTGCACGGACAAGTGGGCTACGAAGAGATTGAGGTCTCCGCGGGTGGGCGACCGGTGCGAACCCTGTCGCGGCGCGCGCCCCTGCCTGGGACCACCGTTGTCCTCTCAATTGATCTGGGTCTGCAGAAGCTGGTCGAAGACATGTTTGGTGATCGGCGCGGCGCCCTCGTCGCAATCGATCCAAGAACGGGAGAGATTCTGGCCTTTGTCAGTAAACCGACCTTCGATCCCAATCTCTTTACTGATGGCGTTGATCCACAAGTTTGGCAGGGCTATAACGAGTCGCCCGACAAGCCCTTGCTGAACCGACCATTGCGCGGCACTTACCCGCCGGGCTCGACCTACAAGCCATTTATGGCATTGGCGGCCCTCGAGAGCGGTAAGCGCACGCCCAACACCACGATTTACGATCCGGGGTACTTCCAGTTCGGGGGTCACAAGTTTCGCGACTCCAATCCCCGCGGCAACGGTGCCGTGGATCTGCATCGCTCGATTGTCGTGTCCTCAGATACGTATTACTACATGGTCGCGAACGACATGGGCGTCGATGCTATTCATGATTTCATGAAGCCCTGGGGATTTGGTCAGCTGACCGGAATTGACCTCGAAGGAGAGGTGCAGGGGATCCTGCCATCGAGCGCCTGGAAGCTACGTCGTTACAAGCAGAAGTGGTTGGCGGGTGAGACGATTTCGATCGGGATCGGTCAGGGTTATAACGCGTTTACGATCCTGCAACTGGCGCATGCCACCGCGACCTTGGCCGCCGATGGGGTCGTTCGACCACCGCGGGTGGTTCGTGCACTGGAAAATCCAGGCACGCGGGGCGTCACGCAGGTCAGTACGCCCGAGCGCGAGCGCATTGCGCTCAAACCCGAGTGGCTTAAGCTGGTCAAGTCGGCCATGGTCGATGTCAACCGTTTCGGCACGGGTCGTCATGCGTTTGTCGGGGCACCCTATTCGGCCGCGGGTAAGACGGGGACGGCCCAGGTGATTGGGATCAAACAGAATGAGCGCTACGATGCGCGTCGCATTTCAGAGCGTTACCGCGATCATTCGCTGTTCATGGCCTTTGCGCCGGCCGACAATCCTCAGATTGCACTGGCCGTGATTGTTGAAAATGCTGGCTTTGGGGCCGCTGCTGCCGCACCCATTGCGCGGCGGGCAATTGATTACGTCTTGCTTGGCCAGCGCCCTGAGGGCGATCCGGTTAAAGCGGTGACGATCGGGATTGCCTCCGAGGATCCGACCTTGCGGGATGTGCCCGATGGCCCACAGCCGGAGCCAGATCCGGTGCCAGGCGCTCCGGGCACCCCAACTCCAGGGCCTGCCCCCGCGCGCCCCAATGAGCAGGAGAGGCCGTGACCTTCGACGATTTCAAGCGTGGGACGCGTCGGGCGATTCTGGTTTTTGATCCGATTCTGACGGTGACACTAATTCTGATTTTGATTTTGAGTGTGATGACGGTGTATTCGGCTGGAGTCAATTTCCCGGGGCGCTTCGAGGCCCACCTGCGCAACATTCTCGTCGCTGCATTGGTGTGTTGGGCAGCCGCCAACTTGCCACCCAACTGGATGCGCGGGACGGCGGTTCCTTTGTATGTGCTGGGGATCATCCTGCTGATCGGGGTCGCACTGTTTGGCGATGTTTCTAAAGGTGCGCGACGTTGGTTGAATTTCGGGTTCACGCGGATTCAACCGTCCGAGTTGCTCAAAATTGCGACCCCTTTAATGCTCGCATGGTGGTTTCATCGTCGCGAGGGGGCTTTGCGGGCGACCGACTTTCTGGTGTCCGCCGCGCTGCTGCTGCTGCCGACGCTACTGATCGCCCGCCAGCCCGACCTGGGTACCGCGGTATTGGTTTTCGCAGCCGGCGCATATGTCATTTTTTTCGCGGGCTTTCCCTGGAAGCTACTGATTGCACTGGGCATTGGAATTACCGCGGCAACGCCTTTGCTATGGATGGCGATGCATGACTATCAACGTCAACGCGTCCTGACGCTGATCGATCCTTCGAGTGATCCGCTCGGTAAGGGCTTTCACATTATTCAGTCGACCATCGCCGTAGGCTCTGGAGGGCTGTGGGGAAAGGGCTGGCTGCAGGGCACCCAGGCCCACCTCGAATTCATTCCGGAAAGTACGACGGATTTTGTGTTTGCGGTATTCGCCGAAGAATTCGGTCTGGTCGGCAATCTGATCCTGCTCGTTCTCTATCTCGCACTCTTGCTGCGGGGTCTCATGATCGCGGCGTCGGGGGCGACCATGTTCATGCGCCTGCTCGCGGGCTCAATCACGATGATTTTCTTCACTTACGCCTTTGTGAATATGGGCATGGTGAGTGGGATTTTGCCGGTCGTCGGGGTCCCTCTCCCGTGGATGTCGTACGGCGGAACGGCGATGGTTACCCTTGGACTTGGGGCCGGTTTGTTGATGAGTATCCATCGCCATCGCAAGTTGGTGCAGACGTAATTTCAACGACGAGAGCGGGTTGAAATTCTGGATTTTCGAACGACAAGGTGGGCCGGGCTTGTTCTGGATTTGATCCGAGACCGCGGGCATAACCTCGAGGGTTACAGACGACCCGCGTGCCCGCGACGGTGTAGTCAAATGAGCTGTGGGTATGCCCGTGGATCCAGAGTTGGACGCGCTCGGCGCCCATCAGGGATTCGAGCTCCGAGACAAACCCTGCATTGGACAGGCTACCGGCGTAGCGGGGGGCGATCGATCGCTGTGATGGCAGGTGGTGGGTAATGACGACGGTTGGGCCGTCAAAGTTCTGGTTGATTAGGGTTTCGAGCCATGCCCGATCGCGCCGATGGTGGTCCGTCGTTTCATCGATGGTCAATCGTTCCTGCGGGTTGGCGCCGGGGCGGTCGGTCGCGATCAAGCGGTAGTCGACCATCGTCTGCAAGAGCGCGACGCGGGCCGCAGCCTCGCGCTCACCCATCACAGCCGGGTCGCTCCAGAGCGTAGCCGCAACGAATCGAACCCCCTCGATGACGGCAACTTCGCGTTGGAGTACGCGGACATTTGTGCCCTCGGCGGCAGCCCGCATCGCTGCGAGTGAGGTTTCGATGGTTGATTCATAGGCTTCGTGATTGCCCGGTACGATCAAGACGGGCACGGGCCAATCCACAAAGGCCTCGACCGCGGCTGCACCCTGGTGAATGTCCCCTGCAAGGATCAAGAGTGCCGCGTTGGGGGCGGGCTCAACCACCTGCCAACTGCTCAGCCGCGGATCCCGTCGGAGCAGCTCCAGATGCAGGTCGCTGGCGATTTGTACGTTCATGCGCCCGTTTGGGGAACTTCGAGCAGGATTTTGCCGATGTGCTGGGAAGTCTCCATCCGTCGATGGGCTTCGACGGCGTTCGCAAGCGCGTAACTGGAATCGATCACAGGCAACACCTTGCCCTGGCTGAGGAGGGGCCAGACTTCGGTCTCGAGCGCGCGTGCCATGGCGGCTTTATCCTCTCGTGACCGGGGCCGCAGCGTCGACCCGGTGAACGTCAGCCGGCGGGTCATCAGCGTGATCCAGTCGACCTCGACCCGCGACGGTTGTTGGAAGGCGATCTGGACGAGGCGACCATCCAGCGCGAGCGCGCGCAGGTTACGAGCCACGTAGTCGCCACCGACCATATCAAGGATCAGATCGACCCCGCGCCCTCCGGTCAGTCGTACGACTTCTTCAACAAAGTCTTGGCTACGGTAAACGATGGCTGCGTCGGCGCCTGCCTCGACACAGGCAGCCGCTTTGCGTGCATCCCCGACGGTGCAATAGACCGTGGCACCGCGGGCTTTGGCAAGACCAATGGCGTTGAGTCCAATCCCGGACGAACCGCCATGCACCAGGAACGTTTCCCCGGCTGCCAGATGTCCGCGTTCGACCACGTTGTGCCAGACAGTGAACAGATTTTCGGGCAGTGCCGCGGCTTGGGCCAGGGTCAGGCCAGCGGGAATCGCGAGGACCTGACCCGCGGGGACCGCCACGTACTGGGCATACCCGCCGCCGTTACAGAGCGCGCACACAGCGGAGCCGATCGCGTTGGTGGGATGGAGTTCGACCGCTTCGCCGTGCGCCACAATGTGGCCCGATACCTCGAGTCCAATTAGCGGCGAGGCGTCGTTAGGCGGTGGATAACGGCCGCTGCGTTGCAGGATGTCCGGTCGGTTGACACCGGCATAGGCGACTCGAATCAACACTTCACCGGGCCCTGGCACTGGGGTCGGGACCTCGATTGGCTCCAGCACCTCGGGCCCGCCGCCCTTGCCGTGACCGATGGCCTGCATCGTGATTGGAAGATCTGCCAGATTGGGCGTTTGGTTCATCGTGCGTGGGCTCGTATTTTGAAGTGGTGATTTGAATGGCTTGGCAATCTCGTCATCCTAACGCTTGAAGCCAATCGATAACTCAATCGATAACCCAATGTCGGTTACGCTCGCGCGATGGATCCGATTGCATCCCTTGCTGCCCCTCTGACCGCATCCGAGCTTTCACCGCTGACGCCCACCAGCAATGACTTATTGGCGGCGGCCCAAACCTTGAATGCTCAGTTGGCGGCGATGCATTTCCGGGCGCCGGTTGCAGCCGTTCTAAACCCTCTCGAGTACGCGTGGGCCGTCTACGAGCGCTACGTTCGCCAGTTCGCCGCTGAGCCGCGCCGGGTGATTTTTCTGGGGATGAATCCTGGCCCGTTCGGGATGATGCAGACCGGAGTTCCGTTCGGCGAGGTCGCCGCGGTTAGGGATTGGATGGGCCTGAGGGCCGAGGTTATGCAACCCAAGCAACCCCATCCAAAGCGCCCGATTCAGGGTTTCGCTTGCAACCGGTCGGAAGTGAGTGGGCGGCGATTGTGGGCATGGGTGGCCGAGCGTTGGGGCGCACCGGAGGCCTTCTTCAAGGAATCCTTTGTGCTCAATTGGTGTCCCCTGGCATTTCTGGAAGCTGGCGGGCGCAACTTCACTCCAGACCGATTGCCAGCCGCTGAACTGCGGGTTCTCGAGGCCGCCTGCGATGCGCATTTGCAACAGGCAGTCCGAACGCTTCAGCCTGACTGGGTCATTGGGGTTGGTGGATTCGCCGAGCGCCGCTTGCAGTGCGCGCTAACGGGATGGCCCGCAATCCGCATTGGGTCGATCTTGCATCCAAGTCCGGCGAGTCCGGCTGCAAATCGCGGTTGGGTCGCGCAGGTCAACCAGCAGCTTGCCGATCTTGGGGTCTGGCCTTCCTGAATTCAACTCAGGATGCCGTCCTGTGACAAGCGCTGCGATGGTCAATCAGGCGATTGACAGGGGACAGTCGCGCCTCACTGTAGCGTGCGGGTAGGGGTGTGATCCCCGTATTTGTTGCGATGCAGCGAAGTCCCAACTGGGGGTTTTTGAATTGCGCAATATCCTCCTGATGATTGGCAGGATGCCGAAGTTTGTTACTTTTTTGCTGTAGCTTTCGGCCATCCCAGCAGTCAGCCCAGCAGCCATCCCAGCCGTCGTCCCAAGTCAGACGCAGATCCCACCAGGAGTTCCCCAATGAGAATCAGTTCCACCCGTCATGTCGCCCAGCAGTTTGCTCGGGCGTTGAATCGCGGCCTGTTTAGATACTATGGTCGCAACCCCTCTGCAGCGATGGTGGCGCGGGACTTTAATTTGCGTTCGCGCAGCGAATCACCGATCTCTCAAGAGGCCGCCCGCAAGTGGATGCGCGGTCTGACGGTGCCCGAGCTGGCCAAAATGCAGGTCTTGGCCGAATGGCTCAATTTGGATCTGCGGGCACTCGACAGCAATGAGGAACCCGCTTCGGATCCGAACGGACTATTGCATCGGAGCGGTTCACCGACGCTGGACTCGGTGTCCGATTTAAACCTGCGTGAGCGTCTGGTTGGAATGGTGGCGGAGCTCGACCGGGCCCAGTGCGAGGTTGTTCTCAACGTGATGCTTGGGCTCGCCCGATTGTCTGCCGCGCCCGCCCGTCCACGCGTCGTGATGAAGCCCGCGGTCGAAGGCGCTGCGGCGATGGTGCGTGAGACCCTGGCTGCGCAAGAAGGCGCGGCGGCCGCGCACGCTTACCCAAGCGCCCGGCCGATCGCGGTTTAGTTAACCGAAAAACGAATCACACCGTCATCGTCGAGGTGACGCTGGACCTGATCCCGAAAATACAAAGCATGGAGGTGGGCAATGGCCTCACCAATCGCAAAACCCGATTGGTGCAGGTCGAGCTTTCGGCGAAACAGGACGGGCAGCAAATCAATCGCACTCATCGGTCGTTCGCGACAAGCATTGAGCGTGTCGAGCAGCCGGGCCTCGTGATGTTCCCGAAGTTGCCGCAGTCGAACATGCAGGCCCCGGAAGGGTCTGCCATGGGAGGGCAGGACCAGCGTATCCGGTGCGCAGGTTTCGAGTCGTTGGAGTGATTCCAGATAATCATTCACGGGGTCGGCTTCAGGTTCGATCGCATGAACGCTCACATTGGTCGAAATTCGCGGCAACACCATATCGCCCGAAATCAGAATCTGATGAGCCTCGTCATACAGGGCTGCATGTTCTGGCGAATGTCCCCGACCGATCACGACCCGCCATTGACCTTGACCGATTGTGATCTCCTCGTCGGCATGAATGCGCCGATACGCCAGAGGCACCGATGGGACGAGGTGGCTGAAATGCCGATCGCCACGCTGGCGCATCTGCTCAAGGGTGTCCTCATCGGTCAGGCCATGTCGGCGGTAATGTCCGATCGAGGCGCTGCCATCGGTGCCCGGCAAGGTGGCCGATAGGATCCGGCCCATGGCGTATTCGCCAAGCGTCATCCAAAGTGCAATCCCGTGGCGCTTGGAAAGTTCAGCCGCCATTCCCAGATGGTCCGGATGCATGTGGGTGCAAATTATCCGCACGAGTGGCAAACCTTCGAGCGCAGTGGCTTCAATTTGCTGCCAGAGCCCACGGACCTCGTCGGAAGCGATTCCACAATCGATGAGCGTCCAGCCGTCGCGCCCCTCAAAACAGTCCCGTAAGAGCCAGAGATGAATGTGGTCGAGCGCAAAGGGCAGGGGCATGCGCAACCAGCGGATTCCGGGAGCGACTTCGACCAGCTCGGCGGGGCTTGGCAGGCGTTCAGCGAGGGGATATTCGAGTTCCAGTTCGTGCGGATGCATGGTGCTTGTCAATGGTGTCCGGGGTTGGGACGTCACGGTAACATGGGAGCGAAATAACGAGACTCTGAGGAGACACGGATGCCTGGCCTGCCCGGATTGCAGTTTGACCTTGGTGAGGACGTTGCTCAGTTGCGGGCCGCGGTGCAGGCATTTGCAGCACGGGAAATTGCGCCGCGCGCGGCCGACATCGATCGCAGTGACCAGTTCCCCATGGATTTGTGGCCGAAGCTCGGCCAGCTCGGGCTCCATGGCTTGACTGTCAGTGAGGCCTACGGGGGCACGGATCTGGGCTATCTCGCCCATATCGTTGCGCTCGAGGAAATTTCCCGTGCTAGCGCAGCGGTTGGGCTGAGTTATGGCGCCCATTCCAATCTGTGTATTAATCAGATTTTCCGAAATGGATCGGAGCTTCAGCGAGCCCGCTATCTGCCGGGGCTGGTCGCAGGGACCTCGATCGGGGCCTTGGCCATGAGCGAGCCGGGTGCCGGAAGTGACGTCATGTCGATGCGATTACGCGCTGAGTTGCGCGGAGAGGGCGCGAGCAAACACTGGGTGCTGAACGGCACCAAGATGTGGATTACGAATGGTCCCGATGCCGATGTCCTGGTGGTCTATGCGCGCACCGACCTTGAGCCCGGACGACGGGCGCTCACCGCATTTCTGGTCGAGAAGCATTTCCCGGGCTTCAGGACGGCCCAGAAGCTGGACAAGCTTGGCATGCGCGGCAGCCACACCGGGGAACTGGTCTTTGAGAACTGCGAAGTCCCGCTGTCCAATGTGCTTGGAGCGACCACCGACGACCCAGCAAGCGCGGTTGGGCGCGGCGCGCATGTCCTCATGAGTGGGCTTGATTTTGAGCGGGCCGTCCTGAGCGGCGGGCCACTCGGCATCATGAGCGCCTGTCTGGACGTGGTCCTGCCCTACGTACATGATCGCGAGCAGTTCGGCCAGCCAATTGGTACGTTTCAACTCATGCAGGGCAAGTTGGCCGATCTTTACACCACGATGATGGCGTGCCGGGCGTATGTGTACGCGGTGGGTCGTCAGTGCGACCGCTCGCGCTCGGGGCAGGTCGATCCGCGCAGTCTGCGCAAGGATGCGGCCGGTGCGATTCTGTATTCCGCCGAGAAGGCCACCTGGATGGCAGGCGAAGCGATTCAGTGCCTGGGCGGCAACGGCTATGTCAATGACAGCGCTTGCGGTCGCCTGTGGCGGGACGCCAAGCTGTATGAGATTGGCGCTGGCACCAGCGAGATCCGACGCATGCTGATCGGCCGAGAGTTGTTCGCGGACACGCACGCATGAGGGGTCGAAGTCTCGAAATCGCGACCGCCATCCTCGACGGCTTCGACCGCCATTACGGCCTCTTTCGGAACGCGGCGTGGCTCGCGAAGCAGTGTTTCGAATCCGGAAACTTTAATCGCATCCGACAACTACAACGAGAGCGAATTGATTTTTACGGCTTGCGGGTTCAGGAAGCGCTCGACCGACTGCAGCACGAGTTTCAGGCGGGAGCGCTCAGCGATACGGTCTGGCAGCGAATCAAGCGCGACTACGTGGGCCTGCTCGATGGCCATCGCCAGCCTGAACTGGCCGAGACATTTTTTAATTCGGTAGTTTGTAGAATTCTGCACAGAAATTATTTTAATAACGATTTCATTTTTTTGCGCCCCGCGGTCGCGACCGAATATCTCGACAGTGATCCCCCGTGTTATCGGGTCTATTACCCCTCGATCGAGCTAGCCCAGGCTGGGGCTGAGGTCAACCACTCGGGCAAGGTTTCTGGTCGCCTGACTGCACTGGTGCGTGATGCGCTGGTTGACTTTGGACTGGCCTGTCCCTGGGAAGATGTCGAGCGCGATGTCGAGCGGGTGATCGCAGCCGCCCGCTTGCACTGGCGCGAGACCCGCCGTCTGCCGTTTGACCCGCATCCGGACTGCCAGATTCATGTTCTGCGCAGCCTCTTCTTTCGTAACAAGGGTGCCTATGTGATTGGGCGCCTGGTCAACGACGGAGATATCTTTCCGTTTGCGTTACCGATCCTGCAAAACCGCCGGGGTCAGATTTTCATCGATACGGCGCTATTCGACTCCGACCAGATTGAGTTGTTATTCAGCTTTGCGCGGGCTTACTTCATCGTCGATATGGAAGTGCCGAGCGCCTGGGTGCAGTTTCTGCGCACCTTGATCCCGAACAAGCCCAAGAGCGAGCTCTACACGATGCTGGGCTTGCAGAAGCAGGGCAAGACTTTGTTCTATCGTGATTACTTGCATCACCTGCGCCATTCGACCGACGCGTTCGTGAAGGCGCCCGGTATCGAGGGGCTGGTGATGGCAGTCTTCACGCTACCCTCTTTCCCGTACGTCTTTAAGGTCATCAAAGACAAACGAGGCAAGGACACCTCGGCCGAACACATCCGCAATCGCTATCAGCTGGTCAAAACCCATGATCGTGTCGGGCGGATGGCCGATACCTGGGAATATTCTGACGTACCTTTTCCACGTGACCGCGTCTCGCCCGAATTGATGGCGCAACTTCGCGCGGTGGCGCCCAGTGCGCTCGACGAGCGCGAGGATGTTCTCGTGGTGCGGCATCTGTACATTGAACGCCGCATGGAACCGCTGAACCTCTATCTGCAAAAAGCAAAAGCGAGCGGCGCCGAGGGTCAGCTCGATCATGCTGTTCGCGAGTACGGTAATGCCATCAAGGATTTGGTGTCGGCGAACATTTTCCCAGGCGACATGCTTTACAAGAACTTCGGAGTGACGCGCCAAGGTCGAGTGGTTTTTTATGACTATGATGAGATTTTGTATCTCACAGACTGTCACTTCCGACGCCTCCCCGAGCCGCAGACTCCAGAGCAGGAAATGGCTGCCGAGCCATGGTACGCAGTCGGACCGAACGATGTATTTCCCGAGGAATTTGGCCGCTTCTTATTGGGCGACCGCGGTTTGCGTAGCCGTTTTATGAGCGAGCATGCCGACTTGCTGGATGTGACCTACTGGCAGAGCAAGCAGGCGCGGATTCGCTCGGGCGTACTTGAAGATGTCTTCCCCTATCCGGAGTCCGCGCGCTTCCCGCGCGCGCCCGCATCGGCTTGCGTTATCGTCGCGAACAACTCAAATCCCTAAGGAGCCCCTCCATGAATGACCCGATTGTGATTCTCTCCGCGACTCGGACCCCGATTGGTGGTTTTTTGGGTGAACTCGCGCCCGCCAGCGCGATTGACCTTGGCGGCACCGCGATACGTGCGGCCGTTCAGCGCGCAGGGCTCAATCCGGAGCAGATCGAAGAGGTGTTGTTCGGCAATTGCCTGATGGCGGGTTTGCGTCAGGCACCGGCGCGCCAGGCAGCGCATGCCGCCGGTTTGCCAAGGTCTGCGGGGGCGACCACGCTGACCAAAATGTGCGGTTCCGGCATGAAAGCCGCGATGCTCGCGCACGATGTGCTGCTCGCGGGTTCAGCCGAAATCGTCGTGGCGGGCGGCATGGAGAGCATGTCGAATGCCCCTTACTTGTTGCCTAAGGGGCGGACCGGATTGCGGATGGGGCATGGCCAAGTCCTGGATCACATGATGACCGACGGTCTCGAGGATGCTTACGAGGGCAAGGCAATGGGTTTGTTTGCCGAAGACTGTGCAAGCAAGTATGCATTTACCCGTGAGCAACAGGACGCATTCGCAATCCGCTCGACTCAGCGTAGCAAGCTCGCTAACGAGGATGGCAGTTTTGACTGGGAACTTGCGCCGGTGACTATCCAGACCCGCAAGGGCGAACTTCAGATCACGCGTGACGAACAGCCCTTCAAGGCACAACTGGACAAAATTGGCGGGCTCAAGCCGGCCTTTCGTAAAGATGGAACGATCACCGCGGCTAATGCTTCATCGATCTCTGATGGAGCGGCTGCCTTGGTGCTGGCGCGACTAAGCACCGCGGAGCGTCTCGGGCTGACGCCGGTCGCCCGTTTGGTCGCCCACGCGACCCACGCGCATGCGCCGGAATGGTTCACGACCGCGCCGGTCGGTGCAATCGAGAAGTTGTACGCCAAGACAGGATGGGCGACCTCAACTGTCGATCTGTTCGAGATCAACGAGGCCTTTGCTGTCGTGACGATGGCGGCCATGCAGGAGCATGGTCTGGCGCCCGAGGTGACCAATATTCACGGCGGCGCCTGTGCACTGGGGCATCCGATCGGTGCATCAGGTGCGCGCATCATGGCAACCTTGATTGGCGCGCTCCGCAAGACGGGCGGCAAACGCGGGGTGGCGGCGCTTTGTATTGGTGGCGGTGAAGCGGTGGCCTGTGCCATCGAGTTGTTCTAATCCGGCCACCACCATGTCAACGGTGTTAATCCTGGGCGCTTCGCGCGGCATTGGCCTTGAGTTCACGCGCCAGTATGTAGCAGACGGTTGGACGGTATTCGCGACATGCCGAACCGAAGCCGACCGCGTCCGCTTGCGTGACCTCGGCGCTCAAACCTTTCGTTTAGACGTGATGCGCCTTGAGGACCTGGCCGGTTTGGCTTGGCAACTCGATGGCGAGCGGCTCGACCTGGCGATTGTCAACGCGGGGGTTTTCGGACCGCGCGACAGCACCTTAGCCAAATCGCCGGGCGATGAAGAATTTGACCAGGTGATGCGCACGAATGTTTTGCCAGCCATGCGAATGGTGCCGGTACTCGCGCCGCTCTTGAAGCCCGCTGCGGGCACGCTCGCGTTTGTCAGCAGCCGAATGGGATCGATCACCGAGGCCTCTGGGAGCTACGGCATGCTGTATCGGGTCTCGAAAGCCGCGGTCAATATGGTGGCCAAACTGGCGCATGCCGACTATGGCAGCACCGGCGTTCGGGTCGTCTCGTTGCATCCGGGCTGGGTTCGCACGGACATGGGTGGCCCCAATGCCGATGTGGCGGTGGACGAGAGCATTCGCGGGATGCGCAGCGTCCTGGCCGATGCGCTTTCCCATCCGGGCGGTGGGTTCTATGACTTTCGGGGCCAGGCCCTGCCCTGGTGAGTTTTTATCCATCTTAGGAACGATTTCATGAGCAACCCGATTTCCGATCCAAACGTAACTTCCCCGATCCACCACGAGACCACGACCCTTACGGCGATTGATGGCGTCGAGGTCAGTGCGTTTGTTGCTCGCCCCGAAGCGGTCCCAAGAGGGTGCGTTGTGGTGGTGCAGGAGATTTTCGGGGTCAACGCTTACGTTCGAGCCGTTTGTGAGCGTTGGGCCCAGGCCGGCTGGTTGGCGGTGGCGCCTGCGTTCTTTGACCGAATCGAACCCGGTATCGAGATGGGCTACGACGCCAACACGATGAACCGCGGCATCGCTCTGGTCGATCAATTGGGCTTCGATGCCACGCTGCGTGATATCGATGCCGCTCGCCACCAAATCGGACATGGGTTGCCCTGTGGTGTGGTGGGATTCTGTTGGGGCGGGACGGTGGCCGTGCTCGCCGCGACGCGGATGGGCTTGGCCGCGGTTTCTTACTACGGTGGCCGGACCCGCGATCAGTTGCATGAGCGCCCGCAGGCGGGGCTCCTGATGCATTTCGGCGAACTCGACCCGATGATTCCAGCGCCGACTGTGGCCCAGATTGAGGGCGTGTTTGGCAAGGCCTCCGCCCACACAGGCCATGCGTTTACATTGCATCGTTATCCAGCCGGGCATGGATTTAACCGCTATGGGCATCCTGACTATCACTTAGCGAGTGCCGATCTGGCCCAGGCGCGTTCCGAAGCTTTCCTCGCCCAGCACGCTGGGTAAATCTGGCCGACTCTGATGCCTGTCCTTCAAACCCGGATCAATCCGCAGTCGGCAGAGTTCGCTGACAACCGGCGGGCCATGGAGGCACTGGTGAGCGATCTGCGCGCGCAGATCGTGATCGCTGCGCGCGGCGGCGGCGAGTCTGCCCGTGCAAGGCATCTGGCGCGGGGAAAGCTCTTGCCGCGCGAGCGGATTGATCGGCTGCTCGATCCCGGCAGCCCCTTTCTCGAGTGTTCCCCGCTGGCTGCATTTGGCATGTACGACGCAGAGGCGCCAGCGGCGGGACTGATCGTGGGGATCGGTCGTGTTGCTGGACGCGAATGTGTCGTGGTTTGTAATGATGCAACGGTCAAGGGCGGGACCTATTACCCCATCACTGTCAAGAAGCACCTGCGAGCCCAGGAGATTGCCCGGGAGAACCGGTTGCCGTGCATTTACCTGGTCGATTCGGGTGGCGCAAATTTGCCGAATCAAGACGAGGTGTTCCCGGATCGGGACCACTTTGGGCGCATCTTTTATAACCAAGCCACGATGTCTGCAGCCGGCATCGCGCAGATCGCCGTCGTGATGGGATCTTGCACCGCCGGGGGGGCGTATGTTCCGGCGATGGCCGACGAGTCAATTATCGTTCGCAATCAAGGTACGATATTCCTGGGGGGGCCGCCGCTGGTCAAAGCGGCTATCGGTGAGGTGGTGACGGCCGAGGATCTCGGTGGGGGCGACGTGCACACGCGTCTCTCGGGGGTGGCCGATCATCTGGCCGAAAACGACGGGCATGCGCTATCGATCGCGCGCCGGATTGTCGGCCATCTGAACGGCGCAGCGGCTTCGGCAACCCTGGCCGAGCGAGCGGCCAGGCTTGGGTTGGACCTCGCGCCACCGCGACCGCCGCTGTATGCGCCCGATAGCCTGCTGGGTCTGATCCCGAGCGATGCGCGCAAGCCCTACGACATTCGCGAAGTGATCGCACGCCTCGTCGACGGCAGTGAATTTGACGAGTGGAAGTCGCGTTTCGGTACCACGCTGGTGACGGGGTTCGCCCGTCTGAATGGAATTCCGGTAGGGATCATTGCAAATAATGGCATCTTGTTCTCGGAGAGCGCACAGAAGGGCGCGCACTTTATTGAGCTCTGTTGTCAGCGCAAGACGCCGCTCATTTTTCTGCAAAACATTACGGGATTCATGGTCGGTCGCAAGACCGAAAACGAGGGGATCGCCCGTCATGGCGCCAAAATGGTGACGGCGGTTGCATGCGCTCAGGTTCCTAAATTTACAGTGATTATTGGCGGGAGTTTTGGCGCCGGAAATTACGGCATGTGCGGCCGGGCCTTCGGGCCGCGGTTTTTGTGGATGTGGCCAAACGCGCGAATTTCCGTCATGGGGGGTGAGCAGGCCGCGAGCGTGCTCGCCACGGTCCGCCGCGACGGCATCGAGGCGCGCGGCGGGCATTGGAGTGCCGAGGACGAAGCCGCTTTTCGGGCGCCGATCCGCGCCCAATACGAGGCCGAGGGTCATCCGTACTATGCGACAGCGCGCCTCTGGGACGATGGAGTGATCGATCCGATCGATACGCGTCGCGTGCTGGCCCTCGGCCTCGCAGCAGCGCTTCATGCCCCCATCCCGGAAACACGCTTTGGCGTTTTTCGGATGTGACCCCGGAATTTTGAATAATCTTATGTTCAGTAAGATCCTGATTGCCAATCGCGGGGAGATCGCTTGTCGCATTGCGGCTACGGCGAGGCGTCTGGGAATCCGAACGGTCGCGGTGTATTCAGATGCAGATGCACACGCAGCCCATGTCGAGGCCTGCGATGAAGCCTGGTCGATTGGTCCAGCGCCAGCGCGGGAGTCGTATCTGAACATCGACCGCCTGTTGGCGGTCGCGCGAAAAAGCGGCGCACAGGCGATTCATCCCGGGTATGGCTTTCTATCCGAAAATGCCGAATTCGCTCGCAGTTGTGCGGCAGCTGGCTTGATTTTTGTGGGCCCTCCGGCGGCTGCGATCGAGGCGATGGGCAGTAAATCAGCCGCCAAGCGGTGTATGACCCAAGCCGGAATTGCGCTCGTCCCGGGCTACCACGGGGACAAGCAGGGAGCGGATTTTTTGCTGCAGGAGGCCGAGCGAATTGGCTGGCCCGTCCTCATCAAAGCCACTGCAGGCGGTGGCGGCAAGGGGATTCGCGTCGTCCGCCAGCCGGGAGAATTCGAGGCCCAGCTGATTGCTTGCCAGCGCGAAGCGCGATCGAGTTTTGGCGATGATCGGGTGTTGCTGGAGCGTTATCTGGTTCGGGCTCGTCATGTTGAGATCCAGATTTTTTGCGACCAGCACGGGGGCGCTCTTTGGTTGTCCGAGCGCGATTGTTCGGTCCAGCGCCGCCACCAAAAAATCATCGAGGAGGCGCCCGCGCCGGACCTGACCGATGACTTGCGCGATGCGCTCGGGCAGGCGGCCGTTGCTGCCGCGCGGGCGGTCAATTATGTCGGCGCCGGAACCGTCGAATTTCTGGTTGCCTGTGATGAGGGCGGTCGCGCGGAGTATTTCTATTTTATGGAAATGAACACGCGACTTCAGGTCGAGCACCCGGTCACCGAACTGATTACGGGACTTGATCTGGTCGAGTGGCAGCTTCGAATTGCAGCGGGTGAGCCGCTGCCACTCGCGCAATCCGAGGTTCGGATCCAGGGTCACGCGATCGAGGCAAGGCTATGCGCTGAGAACCCAGCCCAGGGTTTTTTGCCGGCCACCGGGCGAGTGCTGCGTCTGGTCTGGCCCGAGGGCGTACGAATCGATTCAGGGGTGCGAGTCGGCGATCACATCACTGCGCATTACGATTCCATGATTGCGAAGCTCATTGTTCACGGGCGTGATCGCTCGGATGCACTTCAGAAACTGACGCACGCGCTGAATACAGTACGAATCGCCGGACCTGCAACCAATCTTGAGTTTTTGCGACGTCTGGTCCGCGACACGGCATTTCAAGAGGCCGATCTGGACACCCACCTGATCGAGCGGCGTCACGCCGAACTGTGGGGGAACTCAACCGTTAAAGACCACGCGGAAGATCCAACTGCGTACATCGCACTGGCCGCCCTGGCTGTGCTCGCGCTCGATACCACCGTTTGTGATGACCCATGGGCACTGCGTGATGGATGGCGATTGGGCGCCTCATTAGAACGACTAGTCGATTTTGGTTCAATCTCTGGAAGTGGTTTGCGTCACTCGGCCCGCGTTCTTTATCCAGGAACTAGTCCGCGAACCAATTCGGGAACTAATCCGGGAACTAATCCGGGAGCCAATCCCGAACGCACCCTCGGGCTGACGATCGAGGTCGATGATCAATCTTGGGATGTACAGGGTTTCGACTTTGATTCGATCGCGCCCCGACCGAGCGGTGTGGCTCCCGATCTGAAGGCCTTCACATTGCGTGTTTGGCTCGGGATGCGGGCGTTTGCATTCGATGCAGTCTTCGATCACGACACCGTGCATCTGGCTAGTACGAATTCGGACCGGCCCTGGGAACTTCAGCTTGGGTGGCATGCCAATCAGGACCAAGAAGTGACTGCCGCTGCAGAGCCCGGCAGCCTCATTGCACCGATGCCCGGCAAGGTGGTCGCGCTCTCGGTGCAGGTGGGTCAGCGGGTTTCGATCGGAGACCCGTTGCTTGTGATGGAAGCGATGAAGATGGAGCATGCCATCTGCGCCCCGATGGCGGGAATCGTCGAGGCGCTGCCGTATGCCGCCGGCGATTCGGTCGAACAAGGAGTGGCTTTGCTGCGGATTCGGGCTGTTGACCCCAAGATCGATGTAAAGGAACGCGAATGACCCTGCCCAAACACGTTCGCATTGTCGAAGTCGGCCCCCGCGATGGCTTACAAAACGAGTCTGAACCGGTCTCGACTGCGATCAAGATTGAGTTGATCGACCGACTCGCTGCGGCCGGCTTTGCCGAGATCGAGGCGGCCTCGTTCGTCAGCCCCCGTTGGGTTCCGCAAATGGCCGATGGGTCGGCCGTCATGGCCGGTATCAGGCGGCGTCCGGGCGTCCGCTATTCGGCCCTGGTTCCGAATCTGCGCGGGCTCGAAGGCGCCATCGCAGCCGGGGTCGATGAGGTGGTCGTGTTTGGTGCGGCGTCGGAATCCTTTTCACAGCGCAACATCAACTGCTCGATTGCTGAGTCAATGGATCGCTTTCGCCCGGTCGCGGCAGCGGCCAAGCAGGCGGGATTAAGCCTGCGCGGGAGCGTCTCGTGTGCTCTGGGGTGTCCATTTGAGGGGGCGGTGGCGCCCTCCGCAGTGGCTGACGTCGTTGCCCGGTTAGCCGATCTGGGTTGTGATTACATCGATATTGCCGACACGATTGGGGTTGCCACGCCAAACCATGTCCTCCCGGCCTTTGAGGCTGCGGTTCGGCAATTTCCGCTCGAGCGACTCTCGGGACATTTTCATGACACGCACGGCCAGGCGATCGTCAATGTCATGGCAGCGCTCGAGTGCGGCGTTACGATCTTTCATTCCTCGATTGCTGGCCTCGGCGGCTGCCCTTATGCACCCGGCGCGACGGGCAATGTCGCGACTGAAGATCTGCTGTATCTCTTGCAGGGTCTTGGGATTTCTACGGGCGTCGATCTAGAGGCCACGGTGGCAATCGGGCAGTGGATTTCCGAGCGGCTCGGCCGTCGAGCGACCACCCGCGCAGGTAACGCGTTAGCGTCCCGACAGGCCCGTCTTGCCGCGTCGCGTCTTGCCGCAATCCAGACCGCCGTCCCGTCGCCCTGTACTTCGGTATGCACCATCGATCCGTCAACTGGGCGCTGTGCCGGCTGCGGCCGCACCCTGGACCAGATCGCGCGCTGGAGCGTCATGAGCGACGATGAAAAACGAGCGGTCCTCGCGACGCTGCCAAGCTAGGGGTTGCGAGGATCATGGCCGTTCATGAACGCCTCGCTCTTCCTCCCGGCATGCATCTGTTTGAGCGCGACTGGTTGTCCTCGAACGGTGTTCTGATTGTTGATCGGGATAGCGCGACCCTGATTGACACCGGCTATGTGAAACATGCCGCGCTCACACAGGCACTGGTCGCGAACACCTTGGGCTCCAGGGCGCTAGACCGTGTCATCAATACCCATTTGCATTCGGACCACTGTGGCGGTAACGCGCTCCTGCGTCGCACCTGGGGTTGTCAGATTGTTGTGCCAAGGGCCAGCATTGCGGCGGTCAACGCGTGGGATGCTGAGAAGCTGAGTTTTCGCGCGACCGGCCAGCGTTGCGAGCCTTTCATCGCGGATGCAGCGCTTGAACCAGGCTCGATCATTCGTTTGGGCGGCATCGATTGGGAGGTAATCGCCGCGCCGGGGCACGATCCCGACTCAGTCGTCCTGTGGTGCGAGGAATATCGCATCTTGATTTCAGCCGATGCGCTTTGGCAGCGGGGGTTTGGCGTGATTTTCCCGGAATTGACCAAGCCGGGTGTGCCGAGCGAGCGGAGCGCGCTGAGTGGGCCTGATAGCGGGGGCGAACTCGGGGCGTTTGACGAGCAGCGGGCCATCCTGGATCGGATCGCCAAGCTCAAGGTTCGTTGGGTGATTCCGGGGCATGGACCCGCGTTTGATGAGGTGGGGCGAGCCCTTGATTCGGCATATTCCCTGCTAGATACGCTTTGCGCCGAACCGGAGCGCAACGCGCGACACGCGGTCAAGGTCCTGTTGAAGTTCCTGCTGCTGGATCAGGAACGAATCGATCTCGCGAGCCTCCCAAATTGGTTTGGCTCGATTGGACTTGTTCGGGCAGCGAATCAGCATTATTTGAGATACAACGATGGATCCAGTCTGACCGACTGGGCAGTGTCCGCCTTGGTGGCCAGTGGAGCCGCTCGCATCGAAGACGGCACCCTGTTAAATCCTTGAGGGGCTGAAGTGGATCGACTCACTTGGATCGACTAATCGAAACGGATACGGCACCGTTCCGCGATTCCAGCGCGATCGGGGGTGATGCCCTGCGGCGGGCACGCGAGGCGCGCAATCTGTCAATTGTCGACGTGGCCCGTCAGGTTCACTTGTCGACCTCTCAGGTGCGGGATCTCGAACAGGGCCGGGCCGAGAGCTTTCACAACGCGGAAGTCCGGCGCCGCTTGGGCGGACGGTACTGTGATTTTCTCGATTTACCCCGCAGTTTGGTCGCCGATTCTCCCCGGCCTGATTCCCCGCTGCAGTTGCCAGGGATACCGGTCCGGGCCCGGCCCGCGGGTTCCCGTCACAGGGGCATTCCCTGGTTACTGATTGGGGTCCTGGGCATTCTTGGGGCTGTCGTGGTGCAGGCCGGTTGGCAGTGGTGGGGCGCCCAAGCCTGGGATCTCGCGTTCGCTCCGGCGGTAGTGGCTCCCCGGGCGAACGTTCCTCCGGCGATTGCCCCCCCGGTCCCCGCCGCCGCCCCTGTCCCCACCCCCATCCCGGCGGCTACCCCGGCGGCTACCCCGGTGCTTCCCCGAGGACGACTACGGCTAACTGCTCACGGGGATCGCTGCTGGGTTGAGGTTCAGCATGACCAGGGTCGGATTGCACGGGTTTTGCAACCCGGCGAGTCGATTGATCTTCCCGAACAGGGTTTGCACAAGGTATTTGTCGGCAATGTGCGCGCCATGACCGCGACGCTGAACGGCCAACCCCTCGATTTACGGTCGACCGGCGGCGTTACCGCGCGGTACGACGCGCCTTGAGCGCACACTCGGGGCCAGCCAAGGGCTACGCCGCCCGGGCTTTGCCTTGGCCAGCGACCGCAGCAATAGCCGCGGCAATTTCATCCGGATCGCCCAGATAGCGGTGGCTGATTGGCTTCAGGGCATCGTCGAGTTCGTAGACCAGAGGGCGTGCGGTCGGGATATTGAGTCCGACGATTTCATCGTCCGGTGTCCCCTCCAGATGCTTGATCAGGGCTCGCAGAGAATTGCCATGGGCTGCGATGATGATTCGACGCCCACGCAGCAGTGCCGGTGCGATTGAATCATTCCAGAAGGGAACGACGCGGGCGACGGTGTCCTGCAGGCACTCGGTGCGCGGAATTTGGGCAGCCGGCACATGGGCATAGCGCGGGTCGTTCTGGACCAGTCGGGGGTCGCCATCTGCGAGCGGCTCAGGAGCAATCGCATAGGCGCGGCGCCAGATCAGCACCTGCTCCTCGCCATAGCGGGCGGCCGTCTCGGCCTTGTTCAGCCCTTGCAGATTGCCGTAATGTCGTTCATTGAGGCGCCAGGTATGGACGGTGGGCAGCCACATGCGATCCATTTCTTCGAGAACGGCCCACAGTGACCGGATCGCCCGGCGTAAGACGGAGGTGTAGGCGATGTCAAAATCGAACCCTTCGGCTTTCAGCAGTGCGCCTGCTCGATGGGCTTCCGCTAGTCCGGCTTCGGTCAGGTCGACATCGGCCCATCCGGTGAAGCGGTTTTCCCGGTTCCATTGGCTTTCGCCGTGACGAAGCAACACGAGTTGGTGCACTTGGGGGGCCTTGCGAAATTAGAGGAGATTAGAAGAGGTTGCGTGGCAGGGGTGTTTTGGTACCACGCAGTATTCTATAATCCCGGTGATGCAATTTCTGATCGACAACTGGCTGCTCGTAGCGGCCGCAATCGCCTCCGGTGGGCTCCTGGTTTGGCCGACGATTGCCAGTAGCCTCGCGGGGCCCGCGCTCTCCCAGCATGAAGCGACCCGGATGATCAATGATCGAGATGCGACGATTGTCGACGTCCGCGAGTCCAAGCTGTTTGCGGCCGGGCATCTGCCCAATGCGCGGTCAATCGAGCCGGCGGAGCTCTCGAAACGTCTCACTGACTTGCCCGCAAAG
>Ga0114972_10000726_pt1 | contig 24737 bp, 18 predicted proteins | sample M_140807_EF_Meta_FD_87354 | JGI IMG/M metagenome (GOLD analysis project Ga0114972, IMG submission 87354) | Freshwater microbial communities from Lake Montjoie, Canada to study carbon cycling - M_140807_EF_MetaG | ecosystem: Environmental > Aquatic > Freshwater > Lake | place: Lake Montjoie...
CGCGAAAGAACCAACGAAACAAAACAACCAATCAGACGAAACGACTCCTCGCCGAGATATTCGCTAACAATTTGAATCCGCCGGTGCTTCCGGAAGATACAAAACCTAACAAATCTGGATGGAAGTTCCTTGTCGATATCCCAGTGGTCTTGCTCGAAGGTGCCGGGAGATTTCGTCGGTTTCTCGCAGAATGCGAGCGCGAATATGAGGTGAAACTCACGATCGTGGGCGAGTGTGCAACTTACCCGCAAATGGCGGATTTAGCAGGGGCGACGGGAAGTGCGATGTTCATTCCAGAATATTGGTGGGCTAATCGCAAGGAATGGAGAGAGCGCACTCATGCGTTGCCTGGCTTGGAAAAACTGCAGCGCACGATGCAACTCGGATGGAATAAGAAAGTAGCCGAACGCCGGCCTGAGGTAGCGAAATTGGTGAAGGTGTTAGGGTCTGGCAGTAGTGCATCACGCCGAAAAATATGACAACGGGGGAGGGCAAGAGTGGGGCGAGTAACGCGAGGAGCATACTGGGTGATTCTCCCAAGCAGGAAGCGCTGTCTTTGGCGACCCGGTGAGGGAAAGGATTTTAGGCTACCGCGTTACTTTTGACTCATGTACGGTGTTTGTCGTCGATGACATGGGGTGAAAGCATTACGTGTGAGGATGCCTAGTAGTCGATATCAACATTAGGTTGCAGGGGAGGACGTTTACGACGTATATCGGGCTGTTCACGCTTCAGCCGAGCATCCCGCGAGAAGCCCAAGATCCTTTTTGCCAGTGCCGAATTGGCCGGCATCGATGTTGAACTTGTGCAGCAGTTCAAGGTAGAGGTTGCACAGCGGAGTCGGCTTTTCCAAATCCGTCTGGGACTGGTGGCGATATCCGCCGCCGGCAACGATGGTTGGCAGGTTGTTGCAAGTGTGGTTGGAGGAGTCGCCAAAATTGCTGCCGATGACGACCGTGGTGTTGTCCAGCAGGCTGCCGTTGCCTTCGTCGATCTGATCGAGGTCGTAGAAGAACTGGTTCAAATGGTTCATGATGTCGCGCTCCACGCGGCTCAGTTGTTCGATCACTTCCGGTTGGCCGCCGTGGTGCGACATCGTATGCCAGCCACCGGTGGCCCCCGGCACTTTGATGGCGCCATAGATCCAGTCCATGGAGAAAGTGATCACCCGGGTCGAATCCGTGCGGAAGGCGAGTTTTGCCAGCTCCAGGAGATTTGCGATTTTCGTGGAGAATTCGAATTCCTTGTCGTCGCTCAGCGTGTTGGGGACAACGGGTTTGCTGGCATTCAGCCAGAATTCCTCGTGTTTGATTTTCGCTTCCAACTCACGAATCACATTCCGATAGGTATCCAGAGAGGCGGGGTTGCCCTTGCCGGACTTGAGCGATTCGATATCCCGATAGAGACAGGCGATCACGCTCGTGTCGTTCGCGATCTGTTTCCTTTTTGCCTCCAGATCCTCCTTGCCAAAGAGCATGTTGTAGATCCGGGTCTCGTCGTGCATCGGCGGAATGGCGATCCCGCGGGAATTCCACGAACAACCCCAGCCGCGGTCGTAAATGCTGAGAGCAAGAAAGGGAAAGCGCGTTTCACCACCGATCTGTTGCGCCAGTATTTGGTCGAGCGAGATGCTGTTGACAAATGTCGGTGATTCCGGGCGGGGTGCTCCGGTCAAAAACGACTTTTCGGAGTCATGATTGCTCGTTTCCATTCCCGGGTGATAGAGATTCTGAAACACCGTCGCCTTGTTCTTGACCTTCAGTTCCTGCAGATAGCTGCTGGTGGCCAAATCGCCGCGTGTCTTCGGGAAGAAATTCGCTCCATAAAAACCCAGCGAATTGCAGACAAACATGATCCGCTTGGGCGGAATTTTCCGCGTTTCCGCCGCATGCAGACCCAGGGAATGCAGCGCCAGTGGCAGTGCGGCACCGACTTTCAGGAAGTCTCTTCGATTGAACAAGGCTGCGGGTGATGCTTTGTCAGTCATATGTTGCAAGCGGTCGGCGTTCATGATTGGTTGTTCATTGTTTGGGATTATCCATCGCATAAACCAGGACATCGACCAGCAACGTGCGGAGTCGGTAGTCTTCGGCTTTGTCAGGGATCATGCTCCACAATCCGAGCCGTTGATGCAAGTCGGGTTTTTGACCGGTGGCGTATTCGAAAAACTTTTTGGCGACAAGATAGGCGAGTTTTTTATGGTCGGACGAAAGGAACTTCTTGAGGCCGATGACATCACTGAACACGGTGCCGTTGATCTCGGCGGACGGATCCACGTTGCCGGTGAGTTTGAAATAACCATCCGGAGTGTAACTGAAAGTGCCGCCGTGTGGCAGCTCCATGGCGTAGCGGGTGCGCCACCGCCCGGTGGCATCAAAATTTTCCAGGGCAAAACCATAGGGATCGATGCTCTTGTGACAGGCAAAGCAGGATTTGTTCTTCTTGTGTTTTTCAATCTGTTCCTTGAGGGTTTGAGTCGCCGCGTGATCCGCTTCGATGGTTCCGACATTCGGAGGCGGCGGCGAGAGCACTGTGCCGACGATGTTCTTGGAAACCCAGGCTCCGCGGAGTATCGGCGAAGTTTGAAATCCATCGGCGGTAACCTTCAGAATGCTCGCCATGGTCATCAAGCCGCCGCGTGGTGAATCCGCCGGCAGTTCGACCTTCCGCAGCTGCTGTCCGATGATGCCTTCGATGCCATAGTGCTCGGCCAGCCGTTGATTGAGAAAGGTGAAATTGGAGTCGATCAGACAGGTGACCGGCAGATCCGCTTCAATCATGTGGGCGAAATACGCCTCGGTTTCCAGCGGCAGGTAGTGGTTGAGCAGTTCGTCGAACAGCGGATACAACTTGAGCGAGGGCGAGATTTTGTTGAGCGACCGCAAATTCAGCCATTGTCCGCAGAATGAATGAATCATCCGCCCGCTCTTGGGATCAGCCAGCATGCGTTGAACCTCCTGCTTCAGTAACGGGCCTGAAAGCTTGTCGGCTGCGGCCATTTCGGCCAGGCGGGAATCCGGCACCGATAACCAAAGCGCCCGCGACAGCGATGCCGCGCGCTTTTGGGATTGATTGGCGGAAGCACCGGGCATCAGGAGAAAACGAGGCGAGCTGATCACAGCCTTCATGCCGACTTTGGCTGCGGTGACGAAGTTGCCGTGGGCCTTGAGATGGTCCAGGCTCACCTGCACAAAGGGCGCCAATTCGTGCTCGCTCAGGTTGCAGACAAAACCCCGCCCGGCAAAGCGTCTGATCACCTCACGCATTTCGTTCTCCCCACCGGCAATGGTGATCGCAGGCGCGTTGGGGGTCGGGCATCGCTCTGCGGGTGTCATCGCCAAACCCGGAAAATTCGTTAGGTAGGATTTCGGTGGCCATTGATCATACACCGGGCCTCGGACTTTGAGTTGTTTGATGTACGCTCCCTGGTTGCCTTCCGTCTGCCGCCAGGTGTGGGGAGAGTAGCAATGCACCGAAACGTTTTCACCGGGATTCAAGAAGGCTTTGACGGTATGCGGCCCTACCGTTTTGGTGCCCAGGGAGATGACATCTAACAGGCGTTGCGGCTGGGGCCGGTCGTCGGCAATGAAATACTTGCCGGCAAAAACCATGATGCTGATATCCTCGGGGAAGTCGCCCATTTTGGCCGCGTCGAATGTCAGCTCGTACCACCCCTTCACCGGCGGCTCGAAGTTGTCGTAGAAAAACGAGTAGAAACTGCCGTTGTTGGAACGCGTCCACGAGAACAGCATGCCCTCTTCGTGCTTGCGGGCATAGATCCTGTACGTTTCGTGACTCTCCTTGATGGCATTGGTCGTCCACACATGCTCGGGCTCGAAATGGTCCGCGGGAAATGCGAAATCGAGCATTTCATCCCCGACGGCGCTGGTTGCGGATAGCTGCTCGCTGGTCAACTGGATGCGCCGGTCCGTATCAAAGTCATACGTTCCGCGGTCGTCAGGAATCGTCGCGCTCAAATCCATTTCGGTTTCTAGCAGGTCATTGACCGACCTGACGAATTCATGGCGGCTGATGCGTCGGAAATCGTGACCCGGCGCCGCTGGTTGCCGTGCGGCCAACCAGGCGAGCATCGCGTTCTTCTCGGCGGATGTCGGCTGTTTTTTGTCAGACGGCGGCATCTTGCCGGTGATCAGATTCTCAAAGGCCAGGTTGCCATCGAAGTCCGTGCTCCGGAGCGACGCGCTCAAATCCAGATCGCCCTTTTTCCCGTCCTCATCGTGACAACTGAAACAGTAGTTCTCGAAGAGCGCGGCAGCCGTCTGGATTGATGGATCTGACGGCGAAGCAGCATCGCCAACCTCGCCAAACAGGCAAGCAAGAGCTGCCACTGCGACAACCGATGGAGTCAGTCCTTGCATCTTGTAATGATAACATCAAGGTATTGAAGTTTGCCGGCTTGCTTGCTGCGGAGATATGCGCTGACATTTTCCCATGTGCCGGAGCTGTAACCGCGGCACGGGCGTTCGACAATCCATTGGTTTCTCATAGTCGATTTTTGACGGATCATGGCGGCAATCAGGATTCTGCAATGATGATTACGGCGCAATTTGTCCCATTCATTCAGATCATCGATCAGGGTTGGTTGTGCGGACATTTTCCCAGTGGCATTGGCTATCGTATCCAGCTCGGCTGATTTCAGGCGGGCCCTTGGAAAGTGGCTACCTTCCTGGGGATATTCCCAGGTTGCGTATCACTACGGATACAGTATTTGGCATCTTGTCATTCCGCTCTAACCGGTCCTGATCTCATGAACAGCCATCTGGACATGGCCTGCGATCCGAAGCATCAGGAAAAGGCACGTTTGTTTTCGAGTGTTCATGAGCCCCTCAGCGGAAACCCTCTGAAAAGGAGTTCAGCCTCATCCCCCTATCAAAAACGCCCGACTCATTTCCCCAATGACGATGAGGATTCACGGCCAAAATTCAGCTGTGAAAAAATTTGAAGATAACACGTGATTCGGACTGCTAGTATTGACTTCGTACGAGTGTCACACAATTTTGTCCATTCGATGTGAAAGTTTTCACTTCAGGCATTCAAGATCGGCTTCAGAGTAAGCCTGATTCTGCCAATTTTTTCGGAACTGATAGGACTACCTTTTTGATCACTTTCGCTGAGTAATTCTATTTGAATGGTTTTCCCTTTCAGTTCCTTTTGTTTCAATGTTTTAATAAAATCAATTTTATTGCTCTGAACGATGGTTTGCAGGTCAAATGGCAAGTGAAACTTCTGTTCAGCTACCGCCTGTTTCTTTAGTTTGGATATATCCACTTTTTTTTCATTTTCGCGCATGGTCACCGGCAATTCGATCTCCATTTTTTCAATATTGATATAAATGGGATTGGATGAATTGTTGCGAAGTGATTCTTCCACCAAATCGTAACTGCGTTGCACTTCATTTTGAAGCATTAAAATAAGTTCGGCGATTTCCATACTGTTAGATATCGGCGATCGGGAATGAATCGGTGCGGAATTCGATCACCACCTCGCCAATGATCGAGGCACTCACATTGCTCGCTGCAGAAGACCGCTCATTGATAACATTAACGCTGAGAGCTGATTTCTGATTAACAGCTACTGCAGTTCCTATAATATTTGAAAGTTCCGACTTGCTGGCACCAATTCCTGCAGCAGCATTCAGGGATGATTCATTTCTCACTTCAAGCCCGCTTCGAGAAGCCGACTCCCGTTCAAAGGCGCTTACTGAAAAAGTGAGTTTCGTGCGTATCAAACCACGGTCAACAACCACTTTTTGCATGCCAAGTTTTAGCAGGGTTTTCAAGTATTCGAATTTATCGCCCGCGTCCTTTTCTAATTTCTGCGAAACGAAGTCATTCAAGTCTTTTAGTTTGATTTTATTCGCTGCTGCAGCAAAAGTGGCCGTGTTTTCAAAACTTTTGTTGTTCACTTTTAATCCTGCAAAAGTAGCTTTCATGTCTGCAAACTGACTATCGGTAAGTTGCACATCAGTATTGACACCCGTGCCTGGGGGCACATTCACCCCAAAGCCATTTTTGATGGTTGCAGCGATGGCAGCAGGTCGGTCAGCTCCCACTTCGTCGACGAGAAACTCATCCAGCGTTTTGGATACCGATGTGACCAACTCGGCGTAACCTCTCATTTGCGAGATGGAAGAAGAGACGATGCTGTTGAATACCCCATTGATGAGCCCGGTTGTGAAAGGCACAAACCCCAAATTATTTACAGCGCTTAACGTGGTGAGTGTGTTTTTTACATTGTCTGCCATAGAAAGTTATTGTTGGTGAAATGATCTAATCAGCCTTGAACTAAATGGCAAGCGCGGATTCAAACTGTCAGCGAATTTCGCGGCGAGGAGTTGTTTTGTTTCCCGGCTCCCACCTTTTTCATATTCATAGAAATTTCCCGATCAAAAACCCGCATCAAATGTCAATTGTCGGCCCGGAGCCGGCGGGATTCGCGCCTGCGGGCTGGGCGCGCCCACTTGGGTTTGCCGGTTTTTTCCGCATGAAGGGAATGAAGCGGGTGAAGTCCATGCCGAGATAGGCCATCGATTTGGTGAAAATCGCCAGCAGCAGCGCTTCGTCGAGGAAGGGCAGCGGATCGGGGATGAAAATGTCAGCACACAGCGAAATACCGCTGGCTACGGCGATCATCAGCACCAGGAATTTTTTCATGTCCAGAGCATATCGTTGATTTTTCGGGCTGCAAATGGAAATTTGCCGCAGTCAAAACCGATGCTTGCCAGATGCCGCCCAAGTGCGCTAGAGTGTCCGCCCGCGCCGGAACAATTGATGAATGGGCCCGTAGTCCAATGGATAGGACGATGGTCTCCGAAGCCGTAGGTACAGGTTCGATTCCTGTCGGGCCCACTTCTTCACAACCCCGCGCGGCTCCCCTGTGATGCAGAAAGAACTGCTGGCGAATCCGGTTTTTGCAATGGCCTCGACCCAGTTCGACGAGGTGGCCGGGTTTCTCGCGTTGCCCGACGATCTGCGCGAGCGCTGCAAATGGCCGAAACGCCTGATCAGCGTGGCGGTGCCGGTGAAGCTGGACAGCGGTGAAACCAAGGTCTTTTACGGACATCGCGTGCAGCATCATCTCACCCGCGGCCCCTGCAAGGGCGGCCTGCGCTACCATCCCGCCGTCGATCTCGGCGAGGTCGCCGCGCTGGCGATGTGGATGAATTGGAAATGCGCGCTGATGGATCTCCCCTACGGCGGCGGCAAGGGCGGAATCGCCTGCAATCCCGGCGCGATGAGCCCGGGGGAACTCGAACGCCTGACCCGGCGTTTCACCATGGAAATCCTCCCCTTCATCGGCCCGGAAGTCGATGTCATGGCCCCGGACATGGGCACCAACGAGCAAACGATGGCGTGGATCACCGATACGTATTCGGTCCACCACGGGCACCTGGTACCTTCGATCGTCACCGGCAAGCCGCTGACCATGCAGGGCTCGGCCGGCCGCACGCAGGCCACCGGTCACGGCGTGGCGTTTCTCGCCAGCAATGCCCTGCACCGGATCAATGGCAGCCTTTCAAATACTACGGCCATCGTACAAGGATTCGGCAATGTCGGCTCCCATGCCGCCGCCACTCTCTCGGCCTACGGGGTGAGGATTGTCGGCCTGTCCGATGCCTCCGGCGGATTGTGGAATGCGGGCGGCATCAACATCGCGGCCCTGCGCGCCCATGTGGCCGAGCACAAAACGATTCAGGATTTTCCCGGTGCCGATGCCATCGATGGCGGGGAACTGCTGTGCATGCCCTGCGACATTCTCGCGCCGGCGGCGCTCGACCGCGTGATCACGATCGACAATGCCGCGAAGTTGCGCTGTCGGATCCTCGCCGAGGGCGCGAACGGTCCGACCACCCCCGAGGCCGACCGGATTTTGCGCGAGCGCGGCGACATTTTTGTCATCCCCGACATCCTCTGCAATGCCGGGGGAGTGACGGTTTCCTACTTCGAATGGGTGCAGAATTTCCAACGCTTCCAGTGGAACGAGCGCGAAGTCATCACCCGCTTGGAAACGATGCTCCAACGCGCGTCGGAAAAAGTGACATCGTTCGCCGAACGCCACGGCATCGGCCAGCGCATGGCGGCCCAGGCCATCGCCATCAAGACGGTCGCCGATGCCAAAGCACAGCGCGGTTTGTTCCCCTAGAATGCAACATCGACATGATCGGAATCGAAGAATATTCCGGGGAACTGGAGCGCGATTTCGGGAAGTATCTGAAACGCTGTGTCAAGCACGCCGACGATGAGGACTTTCATCAACTGCGGGTGACGGTCAAAAAAATCCGCGCCTTGCTGCGGTTGCTTTCCTACTGTCACGGGCAGACGAAGCAGGGCGGCAAAAAGTTGGAAAACCTGTTCACGCGCGCGGGAAAAATCCGCGACCTGCAATTGCTGGTCCACCGTTTGAGAAAACATATCAAGCCTGCTGGAGCGGACAGCCGCAAATTGCTGGACCGCCTGCAAGAGCGGCTCGACCTGCGCATCGAACGATTCCAGCACCGCTACCGGCATCGGGAAAAGGAAACGCTCGCGAAAACACTGCTGACGATCGAACGCATGATCCAGGCCGAACGGGTCGCCACAACGGCGGACTATTTCCGGACGACAAAGGAAAAAATCATCGCCACCCTGCGCGAGCCGGTGCTCGATGAAAAACAGCTGCACCATCTGCGGGCCGAAATCAAGTCATTGCACTACAACCACAGGCTGGCACCCAGGGTCGGGGCGGCCCGACTGATTGATGACACGCAATTGATCAAATGGGAAAAACTCCTCGGCGAGTGGCACGACGCGGTGGCCATCTCGCGCAAAATGGACAAGCTGCAAACAACCGTCTCCCCGGAGCTGCAGCAGCGCCTGCGGGGCATCGAAAAAACCCACAGCGATCTCGCCGGGGTCTTGCTGAAGCAATTCTGGAAACGGAAAATTTCCTGAATTCCCACGATCCGTTGCCCGACGCAATCGACCACAAAAGTTCAGCTTTTCAACACCGCCTCGTAGATGTTCTTCGACCCCGCAACCGGGCGTTCGTCGAGCTCATACCACAGGCTGTTTTCCTGGCGCTCCTTATTGTAGGGCGGCGTGAAAATGTCGATCAACTGTGTCACCTGCCGCGCCTTGAGGGTGTGGATGTTGCGTGCTTTCGCTGTCAATGTGGACACGTCGCCTTTTTTCATCAGCACGTCCGAACTCTGATGCAGCAGGCATTTCCCCGAGTGCTTGCCGTCGATCGTTAGATCTTCGATCGACTTGTAGAGGTCGTAGTTTTTCGTGTGGATCTCGCCCGAGGCGCAGAGGATCATGCCGGTCATGCCGGGGTGGTTGTGCGGGTTGATCGTTTCGTCGACATCGAACTGCAGCAGGCACACGGCAAAATCGACGCGTTTTTCGAGGTCGTGGAAATCCACCCAGCCTTTTTTCAATCGTTCGCTGACTTTGGTCATCGCCGCCGCGATCACGGGATCTTCGAGATACAGATTGCGGGTCAGTGCGGAGATTTTTTTCAGGTAATCTTCCTGCTCCCAGTTGTCGAGATGCTGCTTCGCCGCTTCCTTGGCCACGGCTTCGAGAAAGGCATCCCAGTGCAGCGGCTCACCCGCGGGCAGACGACCCTGGCAGGCATTGGCGCGTGTGGCGAGCGCGCACAAGGTCGGCAGCGACAACAACACCCCGAGAAATCCCGGGACGCTGGTCTTGATGAATTCACGGCGGTCGTATTCGTCCATCGGTGCGGTCAAGATAGAGAGTCACGGATGTGCTGTCAATCAACGACGGTGACATGACAGCGGTGCGACGATGGCCTTGGTAGATGGTTGTTTTCATCATGACTTCGCGAAAAGGAGACTCATGCACGAGTCGTTCGTTCGCAGAATGATATTGCATTCGAAAGGCCTTTCCTGTCCAATATCCACTGATCTCATTCATGCAGGAAGAAAATCCCGAGACACTCGAACGTATGGCCACCGAGATCGCCATGGCGGAGAGGCAAAGCGTAGTCATTGATCGTGCGCAGCGTCGCATGCTGCGAAGGTATTTGATTATCGTACTTTTGATGCCAACCATGATCTGCATCGTGCTGGCGACTGCCACTTCGATGGTGCTGCGCATGCCCTGGGTTGCCCGCTTGAATATCGATGGCGACTGGTTGGTCCTTGCCTATTTCATCATCATAGGCCTCTCAACATTTGTCCTCGGATTGGTGCATTCGCGAGTCCACGACGCACTGCATCCCGAGCAAGCTCCCAAACGCAATGGTGATTTGTGGTGGTATGCGATCCGGTTTTTCTTTTTTCAATTCGGTGTAATTCCCCTCTGCGTTTTTGTAATTGCCCTATTTTTTTCCATAGTATTTTTCTTGTTCATGTAACAGGATCTCAGGTCATTGACTGCGAGAATTTCACTTTGGGGATGGTTGGAATGTACCAATCACATCGAAGACCGGTCGGGCTTCTTCAGTCTCTCGAAGGCATGGCCCAGACTCTGATGAAGTAGGTTTTCGAATGTTCGCACACATACACCGCCTCGTTGTTTCCCGGTTTCGGCGCGGTGCTCCAGTACATTTTCATGCGATGACCGCTGGAGCTGATGGGTGCGGATTTGAACATCAGGAAAAGGTTGAGCAGGATGATGAGGAATCCGAGCATCATCGAAACGAACACCAGTTGCGTGGAAATTTTCCCCATCATGTTCGCGATAGGCCCGCCAAAAACGAGAACAACGCCAATCACACTGAGGGCAGCAAACCTCCGCTCGAAACGTTTCCATGCGGTCTTGTCTTCGCGATAGTCCGTGAGACTCGCCGGATCCAACCGGGGGAGATCGAAAATTTTCCACATGCAGTTGATGTGATGGCTTTTGCGTGCTTCGCCGTCAAGCCCGCACTGATTACATGCACGACTATCCCGGCACCGTCGCTTCACGCCGCCGCAACAGCGCACAAAGAACCCTCCGCACCCGGGCCGGCCTGTCAATTTTCTTGACTCTCCAAGGCCGGACATTAGTCTGGCTTGGTTGTGCAAATGCCTGTCAAACGCCATTCCACTGCTGTTGCCGTGAACGCCTACGCTTTCGGGACGGGTGACGACTTCGTCCGCCACTTCGCCTTCAATACCGAGCAAGGCCACCCAGTTTTGCTGATCGAGACCTGCCTTCCAGTCGGAGCATATCCTGCATCTTTGAAGCTGGAGAATCTCACGGTCTTTCATGGATATGAAGGCACCATGAATTCACCGGAAGGCGAGGTGACTGGAGTGTTCAGTATTGTCGAGTGCCGGGTGACTGATGATGCGTTGATAGGCTCCTTTCTTCGTCTCTCCAGCCATTTCCTGAACGGCCTCCCCGAATTGCCGGAGCCTCGCGCCGTTGCAATCGAGGTCAGAAAGCTGGTTCAAATCTTCCAAGCGCTTCGCCAACCGCCCGCTAAAAGCATTCAAGGTCTTTGGGCCGAGCTTTTCGTTCTTTCCAACAGTCCCGATCTCCCCAAATGGGCCGCGGCATGGCATGACGATCCCATGGAGCGTTGCGACTTCGCAATGCAAAGGCTTCGGGTGGAAGTGAAAAGCTCGGGAAATCGAATGCGCCAACATTACTTTTCCCACGAGCAATTGCATCCGCCATCTGGCATCCAATTATGGATTGCATCAGTGTTTGTCGAGCGATCTACGGCTGGAAGCGACTGCTTTGAGTTGCTTCGACGAATACAGTCACGCCTTGCCGGTGGTGTTGGTTTTGAAGTTGAATCAAAAGTGATAAGAATCCTCGGAGCAGATTACGCGAAGGCTCGTGCGTTCACGTTCGACGACGAATTGGCAAAGGACTCGCTTTGCTTTATCCCAATAGAAGCGATTCCACGAATTCCAGATGAATTGCCCGAAGGCATTTCGGAATTGCGATACACAGTGCTCATTCCTCCTTCTGCTAGTTTGCAGAGTCACTACCCAGGCAATTGACGTTCAATCTAGGGCCACGGCCTCATGCAGGCTATCGTCCGCGTGAACCGGTGTTGACTCCCTCGCTTCCGTCGCTCAGTTGGGCTGCGCTCAATGCTTCGAACCGTTTGCTACAGCGATGTCGCACCTCTGGTGCTACAGATATTCAGCACCTACGGAGCTGGAAATCATTCTTCGAACCGTTTGCTACAGCGATGTCGCACCTCTGGTGCTAAAGATATTCAGCACCTGCGGAGCTGGAAATCATTCTTCGAACCGTTTGCTACAGCGATGTCGCACCACTGGTGCTGGTCGCCGCCCGGAAAATGCCGAATGAACGAGATTTTTTGAATTCTGTAATTCTGAAATTCTGTCAAAAATGGCGGGAGTATCAGAAAGCGCATTTTTCATGCCTTGCCCTCACCCCTATCCGATGATTTTTTCCCGCAACAAGTCGGTCAGCATTTTCGGGTTGGGTTTGCTGGTGCAGGATTTCATGATTTGGCCGGTGAGGAAGTTGAGCAACTTGTCGTTGCCGGCTTTGATCTCGGCGACTTTGTCGGGGAACTGCGCGATGATCTGCTCGCACAGTTCTTCGAGCGCGCCGCTGTCGGTGGGTTTGTAGCCCAGGGCATCGGCGATCTGCGCGGCGGATTGCTCGGGCTGTTCGAGCATGGCGATGAATACCTCGCGCGCCTGGTTCGAGGCCAGCGTGCCGTTTTCCACCAGGGCCAGCAGACCACTCAGGCCGGCGGGTTTGACAGGGCAATCCTGGATGGCGATGTTGCGCTCGTTGAGGCTGCCTAACAGATTGTTGATCAGGAAATTCGCGGTTTTTTTCGCGGCGATCTGCGGGTCGAGCGCGGCTTCGAAGTACTCCGCCAGACCGGGGTCGGACGACAGCACGTTGGCATCGTAGCGGGTCAGCGAGAAGTCCTTCATGTAGCGCTCGGCGCGATGATGCGGCAGCTCGGGCACTTGCCGGCCCATGTGTTCGACCAGTTCGGCGGTGGCGAGCGGCAGCAGGTCCGGACAGGGGAAATAGCGGTAGTCGTGCGCGTCCTCCTTGGTGCGCATCATCTGTGTTTCGCCGCGCTCGTCGTCCCAGCGGCGGGTCGATTGGATCTGCGCGATGCCGGCGTCGAGTTCGCTGGTCTGGCGTTCGATTTCGAAATGGATCGCACGGCGCACGGCGGAGGTCGAGTTGAGGTTTTTCAGTTCGACCTTGGCACCGAGCGGATCGCCGGCATTGCGACGAAGGGAAATGTTCACATCGCAGCGCATCTGGCCCTTTTCCATGTCGGCATCGGACACGCCGCCCTGGACGAGGATCATTTGCAGGGTGCGGAGATACGCGAATGCCTCCTCGCCGGATTCGAGGTCGGGTTCGCTGACGATTTCCATCAACGGTGTGCCCGCGCGGTTGAAGTCGATCAACGACGCATTGCCCAGGTGGGTGGATTTCGCCACATCCTCTTCCAGATGGATGCGGTTCAATCGAATCACCTGGCTGGGGCGGGCGATCGACTTTTGCGCGTCCGACGGATAGCAGTGGTCATACAGCGGCACCTCGCCACCGATGCACAAGGGCAGATCCATCTGGGTGGTCTGGTAGTTTTTCGGCATGTCAGGGTAGAAATAGTTTTTCCGGTCCCATTTCGTGATCGGCGGAGTTGTGCAGCCGAGCATCATCCCGGTGAGGATGGTTTTTTCAATCGCGAGGCGGTTGAGCACCGGCAGCGCACCCGGCAAACCGAGGCAGGTCGGGCAGATGTTGACATTCGCTTCGTCGCCAAACGATGTGGCGCACGCGCAAAACATCTTGGTGGCGGTGTTGACCTGGCAGTGGACCTCGAGTCCGATGGTGACAAGATACGACATGGTGGCTCGGTGCAATGATGCGACGGACGCGGAAGATGCGGGGTTTTTCCCGCAATGTAAAGTCCGCTGCGACGGCACGGGGAAAAATCCCGCATTTTGAAATGTGGCGCGGCATTCGGACGTATGGGACGGGCCGCCTGTTGACGGCGACAATCCTGAACGATCTAACGACACGCATCTCCGCTCATGACATCCGCTTATTTTTCCCGTTCCTTCCTCGCCTCGGTGTTTCTCTCCTTGATAGGCCCCGTTGTTGCCGCCGAGCCGCTCTGTGAGCTACACAAAGGCGATCACCTCGCCATCGTCGGCAGCGGCCTCGCCGACCGCCAGCAGCACCACGGGTGGTTCGAGGCATTGATCCACAAAGCCTACCCCGATGCCGACCTGACAATCCGCAATCTGGGATTCGCGGCGGATGAAATCAACCTGCATCCGCGCTCGCAGGATGTGCCGCCGACCGAGTGGTTTCTCGCCATGAAAAAAGGCGACAGCAACCCGCCGGGCAATGCGGGCATCATTTACAAAGCCGGCACCGACTTCGGCGCGGACGTGATTTTCGCCTACTGGGGTTTCAATGAATCGTTCCGCGGTCCCGAGGGCCTGGCGGATTTCAAGAGCAACCTGGATCAATACATCAACAAAATGCAGGCGGCCAATTTCAACGGCAAGGGTGCGCCGCGGCTGGTGTTCTTTTCGCCAATCGCCCATGAGGACTTGAAGGATCCGAATTATTCCGACGGTGCGAAAAACAACGTCAACCTGGCGCTTTACACCCAGGCCATGGCCGAGGTCTGCAAGGCGAAAAACGCGCCCTTTGTCGATCTGTTCGCGCCATCAAAGGAGATTTTCGATAAAACGGAAAAGGCGCTGACGATCAACGGCATCCATCTAAAAGAGGAAGGTGACAAACTGCTCGCGCCGGTGCAATTCAAGGCGGTTTTCGGCAAAGAGCCGGCCGCCACGACTGACAAGACGGTGGTGAAAATCCGCGAGGCCGTGTTGCAGAAAAACTCCGAATGGCATCATCGCTATCGCACGGTCGATCAGTTCAACATCTACGGTGATCGATCCCGCATCGCCTACGAGGGCGTGACCAACGCGAAGATTCTCGGCCAGGAAATGGCCCAGCGCGATGTCAAAACCGAAAACCGCGACAAGCTGGTCTGGGCGGTTGCCAAAGGTTTGAATTTCACCGTCGCCGACGACAACCTGCCGCCGGTGGACCTCACACCGCCGAACCGCAAGGATGCCTTGCCTTATGTCGATCCCGACAAAGCCGTCGAGCTGATCGAGCACGCCGATGGTTGCAGGGTCGAACTGGTCGCCTCGGAGAAAAATTTCCCCGAACTGATCAATCCGGTGCAGATGAACTTCGATACCAAGGGACGCCTGTGGGTCGCGGTGTGGCCGTCGTATCCCGAAACGCTGCCGACCACCAAGGTGTTCGACAAACTGCTGGTCTTCGATCTCGATCCCAAAACCGGCATGGTGGTGAAATGCACGACATTTGCCGACGGCTTGAATTGTCCCACCGGCTTCCAGTTTTACAAGGACGGTGTGCTGGTCATGCAGTCGCCTGATTTGGTATTCCTCCGCGATACCGATGGCGATGGCAAGGCCGACACCAAAGAGCGGGTTCTGCACGGCCTGGATGCCGCCGACTCCCACCACGAAACCAACTCGATGTGCCTCGAACCCGGCGGTGCGGTTTATCTGAGCGACGGCGTGTTTCATCGCACCAACGTCGAGACCTTCGATGGCCCGATCCGCAACACCGACGGCGCGATCTATCGCTACGAGCCGCGATCCGGAAAATTCATGCGTCACATGCCCTACGGTTTCGCCAATCCCCACGGTCGGGTGTTCGATTACTGGGGCAACGACCTCATCACCGACGGCACCGGCAACGACAACTACTTCGGTCCTGCCGCGAGCGGACATCTCGATTCCGGTGCGCATGGCGGCATGAAAACATTCTGGGGTCGTCCTTCGCGCCCCTGTGCAGGCACCTCGATCCTCACCAGCCGCCATTTTCCGGACGACTGGCAGGGCATCTTCCTCAATTGCAATGTGATCAGCGCGCAGAGTATTTTCCGTGCGAAAATCAGCGAGGACGGCTCGGGCTTGAAAGCGGAAACGCTTTCGGAACTGGTCACCACCGATGTCGGCAAAAACCCGAACTTCCGCCCTTCCGGTGTCGCGGTCGCGCCCGACGGCTCGGTGTATTTCATGGACTGGTCGCAGATGTTGATCGGCCACTTGCAGCACCACTTGCGCGATCCGAACCGCGACCACGCACACGGACGTCTCTATCGCGTCACTTATGAAGGCCGGCCGTTGCTGGTGCCGAAAAAAATCGACGGCCAGCCGATCGCCGCGCTGCTCGAACTGCTCAAGGAACCGGAAAACGACGTGCGCATGCGTGCGAAAATCGAACTCGGCAAACTCGATTCGAAGAAAGTCACCGATGGTGTGAACGACTGGGTGAAACTGCTCGATCCGAAGGAAGCCACCTACGAGCACAACATGCTCGAAGCACTGTGGGTCCATCAATGGCACAACATCGTCAATGAAAACCTGCTCAAGCGGGTGCTGAAATCCCCCGAGCCCCGCGCCCGCGCGCAGGGCGTTCGCGTGCTCGGTTACTGGCGCGACCGCGTGCCCGATGCCCTGGCCTTGCTCAAGGTCGCTGCGGATGACGAAGCCCCGCGCGTGCGCCTCGAAGCCGTGCGCGTCGCCAGCTTCTTCCGCGACTCCGCCGCCGCCGATGCCGCGCTGACCATCTTGAAACACCCGCTCGATTATTACCTCGATTATTGCTTCAAGGAAACCATGCGCCAACTTGAACCATGGTGGAAAAATGCCGTCGCCGAGGGCAAACAACTGGCGATGGACAATCCCGCCGGCATCAACTACATCCTCGGCTCGGTGGGCGGCGGCGATTTGCACAAATTGCCAAAATCCGCGATCACCTTTACAGCGATGCTCACCCGCGCCGACGTGCCGAAGGAACACCGCGCCGAGGCTCTCACGGAAATGGCGAAGCTCAAGAACGCCTCGGTGGCCGACACGCTTGTCGATACACTGGCCAGCGTCGCCAACACTCCCGGCAGCAGCGCCGCGGACTTGTGCGCCCTGTTGTTGCAATTGCCGGCCGCCGATCTGAAGTTGATCCAGCCGAAATTGCAAAAAATCGCCGCGGGAGAAGCATCGGAAGTCGTGGCGCAAAGCACCGCCGCCGCAATCATCGTTGCCGATGGCCAGCTCGATCCCGCCTGGAAAGGGGCGCAAAAGTCACCGGCGGAACTGATCGCCTTTCTCAACTGCCTGCCGAAGATTCCCGATGCGCAACTGCGCGCCAAAGCCTACGAACCGGTGAAGTCGCTCTTCACGAGCCTGCCGGGCAACATGGAGGCGACATTGAAAAATGTCAAAGGCACCTCGGGTCGTTTCGTGCGCATTCAACTGCCCCGCAACGGTACTCTTTCCCTTGCCGAAGTGCAGGTTTTCAGCGCGGGCAAAAACATCGCGCCCGCCGGAACCGCGACCCAGCAAAGCACCGCCTTCGATGGCGATCCGAAACGTGCGATCGATGGCAATACCTCCGGCGATTACAATCAAAACTCGGTGACGCATACCTCGGAGGGGGCCAATCAACCGTGGTGGGAAGTGGACCTTCAGAGCGAAGAGGCGATCGAGTCTGTCGTCGTCTGGAACCGCACGGGAGGCGATTTCGGCGGCCGCTTGGACGGATTCGATCTGGTGATTCTCGATGCCGGACGTCATGAGATTTTCAAGAAATCGGCCAACAAGGCGCCGATGCCGAAAAGTGATTTCGCCTTCGAGGGCAATCCAGCCGGTGGCGTCCGCCGCGCCGCGATTCGTGCGATCGCCGGCCTCGGCGTGGAGCCCGCCGCGGTTTTCTCGGCACTGGCGAATTTGATCAAGAAAAACGACCAAGTGCCAAGCGCCGTTCAGGCGATCGCCGGACTGCCGGAAAGCGCCTGGTCCGTGGATCAGTCCGCCGTCGCCGTGGGAGGCATCCTCGCCTGGGCGAAAACCATACCCTCCGAGGCCCGCACTGCTGCGGAATACACCAATACCATCGCGACCGCCAACAAGTTGATCGCCAAGCTCCCGGCCGCGGAAAGTGCCGCCGCGACCAAGGCCCTCGCCAACCTCAATGTGCGCGTGATCACCATCAAAACGGTGCGCGAACAAATGCGCTACGACATCCCGCGCCTTGTCGTGGAGGCGGGCCGGGATTTCGAACTGAATTTCATCAATGAAGACGCCATGCCGCACAACATCGTTTTTGTCCAGCCGGGCACGATGCAGGCGGTGGCAGAAGCCGCGCAGGTGATTCCGCCGACCAAGCTCGACAGCAAGGGTCGTGCCTACATGCCCGAGAACGATACCCGGATCATCGAGGCCTCGAAATTGATCGAAGCCGGCCAGCGCGCGACGCTCCGGGTCGCTGCGCCGGAGAAAGAAGGCACCTACCAATACGTCTGCACCTTCCCGGGCCACTGGACGATCATGAAAGGCGAGATGATCGTCACCAAGGATGTCGAGGCCTATTTGAAAGCCCACCCGGAGAAATAACCGGGCCGGGCGCGACGGGCGGCTCACACCTTGCCCCAGCCGGGCAGCATGGCCGCCTGTTTGATCCAGGATGCGAGCTGGACTTCGTCGAAATCATCTTCATGAATGTCGATCCAGCGCGCTTCCTCGCTCTTGCCCCCGGGCGGAACGGGTTGCAGCGAGGTGCCGCGGAAAAAACTCACCTTCACATAGCGGGTGAAAACGTGAAAACCGAGAAACCAGCCCTGGCCCTCGATGCCATAAAAGGGCGAGTTCCATTTGACCGCTTTGCACACCTCCGGCACGTGGTGCTCGATGAGCGCATCGAGCCTTCGTCCGACCCCGCTTTTCCAATCGGGCATCGCCGCGATGTAGGCCTGCACCGGCGCATCGCCCTCGCCCTTCGCGATCTGCGGGTTGCCGCCCGACAATAGTTTCACCGCTTTGCCTTTCGCATCCCCCTCGCTTTGTTTTTTGCTTGTGCTCATGGCTTCCGTGGTGCGCTCGCTCTCGTCGCACGGTGATTTTTCACAGCGGTGCATGGGTTGTCAAATCACATCAGCCGATAGAAATCAGCCCCGCCGCGTAAAAAAAACAATTCGTGGATGACGGGTTGGTGCGTTTTGAGCTATCATGGGTGCGGAAAGCAGAACCACAGTACATGAAAGATCCCGAACGCATTTTTGAAATGGATTTCCTTCGCGCCACCGAGAGCGCGGCATTGATGGCCCATCGATGGATGGGTCGCGGGGAGAAGGAACTCGCTGATGCCGATGCCTGCGATGCGATCCGCGGCATGTTCGACCTGATGGACATGTGCGGCGAGGTGGTCATCGGCGAGGGCATCAAGGACGAGGCGCCGGGGATTTTCAAAGGCGAAAAAGTCGGCTCCTGGGAACCCGGCAGCCCGGTTTTTCACATCGCGCTCGATCCCGTGGACGGCACGACCAATGTCAGCAAAGGCATGGGCAATGCCGTTTGCTGCATCGCCGCCGCCATGCCATCCGCCGATGGCGAAAACGCGCTCGAGGACATCCCGGCGTTTTACATGGAGAAACTCGCCTACCCCGAACCGGTGAGGCGCGCGTTCATGGCCGATGCCAGCCTGCCGATCTCCGTTGAGGCCCCCACTGCGGAAGTGATCAAAATCACTGCGAAAATCCTCGGCAAGGACGTGCGCGATGTCGTGGTCATGGTGCTCGACCGACCCCGCAACGCGAAGTACATCGAAGCCGTGCGCACCTGCGGGGCAAAATTGCGGATGATCAGCGATGGCGACATCGCCGCCGCGATCGCCCCCGCCCTGAAGACCAGCAACATCGATCTGTATGTCGGCATCGGAGGTTCGCCCGAGGGTGTCTTGTCCGCCGCCGGAATGCGCTGCCTGGGAGGCGGCCTGCAGGCGAAAATCTGGCCCCGCGATGCTGCGGAAAAACAATCGCTCATCGATTGCGGTTTCGGCCCCAAGCTCGACCGCGTCTATCTTTCCCGCGATCTCGCCAAGGGTGATCGCATCCTTTTCTGTGCCACCGGCATTTCCGACAGCCCCTTGTTGCGCGGTGTCGAGGTGAATGGCAGCGTCGCGCGCACGCACTCGGTGCTGATGCGCGTGAAAAGCAAAACCGTGCGCTCGATCAAAGCCTTTCACGAGCTGTCTGCCAAAACCTTCCGCACGCGCAGCGCCGGCGGCGAAGTATTGTTGTTGGACTAAATCAAAGGCCCGCGTATTCGTTCGCAAGGGCATTCAAAAGGCGGGGAAGTATCTCCAAGTGTTCTGGTGGGGGGCGGTCGCGGATCACCCTATCGTAATCTACCTTCACCCCACTGTCTCGTTCGTCAACAAAGCGAGTGAGTCAGGAAGGATCTTCGACAGTCATCAACCCTGCTCAAAAGGCAATGATCGCGGTGCTATGGCATGTTCATTCGCGAAAACCCGCGTCCGGCAGGATGCCGAACGCAACCTGCGGGACGCAGGCGCTCCCGGGGGAGAAATTTTACTGCCTTTGAGCATCTCCCTGGCTTGATCGCCGTGGATTGGGGACAGGGAAATAAGCCCAGAATCCGTTTGATAAACGCGTCGGGAGCAATCGGCTGCGGACGATAACCGCTGCCCGCCAACGCATCCTTGGGGGGCAGCTGACTGGTTACTCCGCGCCACCCTCGAACTTACCCCGCGCCACCCTCAAAGTTACTCCGCGCCACCCTCAAAGTTACTCCGCGCCGCCCTCAAAGTTACTCCGCGCCACCCTCAAAGTTACTCCGCGCCACCCTCAAAGTTACTCCGCGCCACCCTCGAAGTTGCTCCGCGCCACCCTCAAAGTTGCTCCGCGCCACCCTCGAAGTTGCTCCGCGCCGCCCTCGAAGTTGCTCCGCGCCACCCTCAAAGTTGCTCCGCGCCACCCTCGAAGTTGATCTGCGGTACTGGCCCATTCCCCATAACTAGGGGTGGCCCTTATTCATTTTCCGAATAAACCTTAAGTTCGCAGTTGGAACTGCAGAATTTCTCTTAAAGCCTTGTAGAACATCGGCTAGAGAGGAAAACTCGATTCGTTTTTCGTTTCACCTGATGGGTGAAAACATGGAAAAAATGGAATTTGCATGCTGGTAACGCTGCATCAATGGTTTGAAGACGAAATCAACCGCATTTGAGCGCATTTTAGCGTTGTAACTGCGGTTTCCAGGTTGATGCATCACGGCTTGGGTTTTTGCGGGAGTGCGGGAACCGGCGCTGAGGTTTTTTTCGCCTCGATCATTTTCTGAATCTCGGATGTGATGTCGGTCATGAGGCCGGGCTTGGCATAGATGATCACTGCCATACCCGTATTCGTGTTGCCCTACAGATCGTAAACCACGTCGTATCCTTTTTCGGCCGCATACTTTGCCACCATGGCGCTTGTCTCGTTGAGAATGGCCCTCATCTTCCTTGCCAACTCCTTGTTGATTTCCCTGGTCTTCTCGTTTTTGAATTCGAGAAACTTCTTGTTCAATGACTGATATTCGTCGTTGGCGATTTTCCGCTTTTCCAACAGCGCGCGGATTTTCTCCGCCTCCGGACCGTTTTTGTCGGCCGCGGCTTTTTTTTGGAATTCGGACACCAGCTTCTGGCCTAATTTGTTCATTTCCTCGACCTCCGCCATTTTGTCGCCCGCAGCTTTGGCCCGCGAATCCTGCTCGATCGATTCCTTCCGCACCTTCGCTTCGGTTTCGAAGGCAATCGTCTCGGGATTGTCTTTGAACAAGTCCAACATCATTACGGAGGCGACCTTTTGTTGTGCGAATACGGTCAAGCCGCCCAGGAAGTAGGCCGTCAGCAAAGGGAGTATTTTCACGTGATCCTGATAGGAAAGAGTTGATGTTCTGTCCACACTTTCATTGGCCCTTCGGATCAACTGTTTTGTAAAATTGCTGGCATGGCGGGGGTTCTTCTGCGATGGGTGTGCCGAAGACTATGGGGAAAAAGGAGCGGCATGTTTTAATCATCGGCGGCGGAGTGGTCGGCCTCTGCGCGGCGCATTACGCGTTGCAGGCGGGAATGCGGGTGACGCTGTGGGAGCGGGAGGCGGAAGGCGGGGACAATTGCTCGCTCGGCAATGCCGGCATGGTCGTTCCGAGCCATTTCATTCCTCTTGCGGCCCCCGGCATGATCGCGAAGGGACTGCGTTGGATGTTCGACCCGCAGAGCCCGTTTTTCATCAGGCCGCGGCTGAGCCCCGCGCTGATGCGCTGGGCCTGGTTGTTCTATCGTCATGCGAACGCCAGCCATGTCGAGCAATGCCGGCAACTGCTGCTCGACTTGAACATGCAAAGCAGGGCCTTGTTCGCCGAACTCGCCGGAAAGAATGACTTCGGTCTGCAGCAGCGCGGACTGTTGATGTTGTGTCGCACGCAACAGGGGCTCGACGAAGAGGCTGAGGTGGCGGAGATGGCGCACAGAATCGGCGGGCGTGCCGAAATCCTCGACGCACGGGCGACAGCGGCAAAGGACCCGGCCATCACCATGGATGTCACCGGCGCGGTCTGGTTTCCCGACGACTGCCATTTGAACCCGGCGATGTTTTCCCGCGTGATGCGCCGGCTTGTCCGGGAAGCCGGAGGAGAAATACGCCACGGCACGATGCTGGAAAAATTGGAGGTGAGCCATGGCCGTGTCCTCGCTGCCTACGAACGAGGGAATCGTCACGATGTCGATCAACTGCTCGTCGCCGGAGGCTCCTGGTCGGCGGAGATTTTGCGCGATCTCGGCATGAACCTTCCGCTCCAGGCGGGCAAGGGGTATTCGCTGTCGATGGAAAGCCCGCCGCAGTTGCCGGGATTGTGTTCGATTTTTTGTGAGGCAAAAATCGCAGTGACTCCCATGGAGGGCAGCTTGCGATTCGCGGGAACGATGGAGGTCGGAGGGCTCTCGCTGGCAATCGATCCACAGCGGGTGAAGGGCATCATCAAGTCGGTGCAACCCTATTTCCCGGCCTTTTCCGAACAGGACTTCGCCGCGATCCGGCCCTGGGCGGGCTTGCGACCGGTCTCGCCCGACGGCATGCCGTATGTCGGCTGGGCACCGCATCAGGAAAACGTCTTGATCGCCACGGGACATGCGATGATGGGCTTGAGTCTGGCGCCGATCACCGGAAAAATCATCGCCGACCTTGCGGCGGGGCGGAATTGCGGCTTCGAACTCGCGAGGATGTCGCCATCGCGTTTTTGATTCGCAGTACCGGACGCGTAAAAAGTCATCGATGAACCGTTCTTCCCTTGCATCGATATGACCGAGGCACTAGTTTTTGACCGCCACGCACATGAGAGCCATTCTAGCACTTGAAGACGGTCGCACCTTTGAAGGGGAATCCTTCGGTGCCGCCGGAACCACGACAGGGGAGATTTGTTTCAACACCTCGATGACCGGCTATCAAGAGGTGATCACCGACCCGTCCTATCGCGGACAGATCGTTACCATGACTTATCCGGAAATCGGCAACTATGGCGTGAACGATCTCGACGGCGAATCGGCGCAACCGCACATCCGCGGATTTGTGATCGGTGAACTTTGTGCGGCACCCTCGAACTGGCGCGCCACCATGTCGCTGGCGGATTATTTCAGCAATCATGGCGTGCTCGGCATCGAGGACATCGACACCCGTGCGCTCACCAAACACCTGCGCTCCCGCGGTGCGATGCGCTCCTGTCTTACCACCGAACTCGGTTCGGCCGAGGCGGTCGAGGCCGCACGGCAGTCGCCGTCGATGGAGGGCATGGATTATGTGAAGGAAGTTTCTACCCCGGATTCCTACCTGTGGTCCGCCGAATCGCGCGAGTGGACGATTCCCAATGTCTGCTCCGGCCAGCAGGGAAATTATCTGCCGCTGTGCGACGTCCGCCATCGCATCGTGGCATTCGATTTCGGCATCAAGTACAACATCCTCCGTCGACTGCGGCAGGCGGGATTTGAAGTGGAACTCCTGAACGCCCGTACCAGTGCGAGTGAGGTGCTGCGCAGGAATCCCGACGGCATATTCCTTTCAAACGGTCCCGGCGATCCGGCGGCTCTGGGCTACATCCATGAGGAAATGCGCCAGTTGATCGGCAAAAAACCGATCTTCGGCATCTGCCTCGGCAATCAAATTCTCGGCCATGCCTTCGGCGGAAAAACCTTCAAACTGAAGTTCGGCCATCGCGGCGGCAATCAACCGGTGAAGGACCTGCGCAGCGGGAAAATCTCCATCACCTCGCAAAACCATGGCTTCGCGGTGGACCCGGAATCCCTGCCCGCGAATGTCGAGGTCACCCATGTCAACCTGAACGACGGCACGGTCGAGGGCATCCGCCACAAGGAACATCCGGTGTTCAGCGTGCAATACCACCCGGAGGCCTCGCCCGGCCCCAACGACGCCTCGTATTTCTTCCGCGAATTCGCGGAGATGATCGATTCCGTGAAGTAAGTTTTTGTTAGAAAAAGATTGATGAACACCATTATTACCGGTTTGCAGTGGGGTGACGAGGGCAAGGGGAAAATCGTCGACTACCTGATGGAGGATGCCGATGTCGTGGTCCGCTCCCAGGGCGGCAACAACGCCGGCCACACCGTGATCGCCCATGGCAAAAAGTACGTGCTGCATCTCCTGCCCTCGGGGATCTTGTGGGATGGCAAAATCAACGTCATCGGCAATGGAGTTGTCGTCGACCCCGTCGGCCTGGTCGCGGAAATCGCAAAGGTGGAGGCGCAGGGTGTCAAGGTGACAGCCGGAAAGTTGTTCATTTCCGACCGCTGCCATATCGTGCTGCCGTTTCACAAGGAACTCGATGCCGCCCGCGAGGCCGCCCTCGGCGAGCGCAG
>Ga0114972_10000728_pt1 | contig 24668 bp, 17 predicted proteins | sample M_140807_EF_Meta_FD_87354 | JGI IMG/M metagenome (GOLD analysis project Ga0114972, IMG submission 87354) | Freshwater microbial communities from Lake Montjoie, Canada to study carbon cycling - M_140807_EF_MetaG | ecosystem: Environmental > Aquatic > Freshwater > Lake | place: Lake Montjoie...
ATTTTTCGTCGTTGCAGGGCCAAGGCACATCGTGCTTGCCGGGGTCCAGGGGAGCACCGACGCTGTGGAGGCAAGGGATAAACGCGCCGTGGGCACCGAGTTTGCGGAAGACCTTCTGGCCCATGTGACACATGATCCTCATGCTGATGACGACGTAGGGCGAGTCGGTCAATTCGACTCCCACGAGGGCCAGGGGGCTGTCGATTGGCCCCATGCAAAACGGGACCACATACATCGTCCGTCCGCGCATGCTGGCCGTGAATTTTTCCTTGAGCAGCCCTCTCATTTTGTCGGGGTGCTGCCAATGGTTGGTCGGACCGGCATCGGATTCCCGCAGCGAGCAGATGAAGGTCCGATCCTCGACGCGTGCGGTATCCGAGGGATGGCTGCGGGCCAGGAACGAGTTCGGGTGGAGTTTCTCGTTGAGTCGAATGAGCGTATTGGACTCGACGAGCTGGTCGGTCAGGGAGTGCCATTCTTGGTCGCTACCGTCGCACAGCACGATGCGATCGGGCTGGCACATCGCGGCCATTTTGCGAATCCACTTTTCCAATGCCGGATTGGGGCAATCGAATGGGAGTTTTTCTAGTTCGTCGGTGCTCATCTGATTTCCCAACCCTTCGATATACGACCATGCGAAACGAAGTAGCATCCGCAAGCATTCACGGGCGAGCAGTCCCGGGGCAACCATTACAGTAACGAAAACCGGTTTCCCTGAGAATCCAGACTGCTGGAATTATTTGTGGCCAGGCCACGAACCTCGCCCCTTATAAACCCGGTCCCTTGAAACCCAGCGATTTAATCGGTGGACGAACGTGGGTCGCCTGAGGGATTGCCATCGGAGGGATTGCCATCAGCTTGGGGGTTAGCATCAACTTGGGGGTTAGCAGGGGCTTGGGAACTCGGTTTCCCATCCCTGCGTCGGCGGGAGCTTTTCGAGCGATCTTTCGCAGGATCGAATGCGCTTTTGCGGCGGAGCAGGTGGTGGTAGTGCTGAGCGAATCGGTGGGCTTCGTCCCGGACGTACTGCAGCAGTCTCAAGGCAAACGAGTCGCGTCCGAGCCGCAGGGGTTCTTTTTCCCCGGGCAGATAGATCTCCTCGTCGCGTTTGGCCAGCGAGACGAGCACCGGCGGAGTCAGGTCGCAATCGCGAAACGCGGCCAACGCGGCATTGAGTTGGCCTTTGCCGCCGTCGATCATCAGCAGATCCGGAAAGGTATCCTCTTGGATTGCCATGCGTCGAAATCGCCTGGAGACGACTTCGTGGATGGAACGATAATCATCGATCCCCTCGACGCCTTGGATCTTATATCGCCTGTATCCAGGTTTGAACGGCAGGCCATCGAGGAACTGGACCAACGATGCGACGGTGTCTTGGCCGCCCAGATGCGCGATATCGATCCCTTCGATGACCCGAGGGTCGCGATCCATACCGAGCACCTTGCGCAGGGCTCGCATGCCACGTTTGGGATCGATGTAGAAGACCTCGGGCTGGGCATGGGTGTCGATCTCCCCACGGCGATTGAGGTTCTCCAGGAGTCGAATCTCATCGCGGAGCTTGGCAGCTTTCTCGAAATCCAATTGCTTGGACGCCTCGAGCATCTCCTCGCGCATTTGTGCCAAGAGCCTCTGACTGCCACCTTCGAGAAATGTTTGCAACCGCCGAATGTCTCGCTTGTAGTCCTCCTTGGAAATCCTCAAATTGCAAGGTGCCGAGCATTGCTTGATGGATGCCAACAAGCAGGGGCGAAACCATTGCCATCGAGGGTCGCTCGCGTCGATGTCTAGCGAACAGGTCCGGAATTGAAAGACACGCTGCATGACCTGCAGTGCACCGCGAAGTTGACCGGCGCTGGTGAAAGGTCCGTAGAGCTTGGCTCCCTTGGCCTTCGGCGAGCGTGTCACTTCAACTCTCGGGTAGTCCTCGTGCGTGGTGATCATCAAGTAGGGAAAGGTCTTGTCGTCTTTGAGATCCTTGTTGTGGCGAGGCTGGATATCTTTGATCAATCGGTTCTCAGTCAAAAGAGCGTCGACCTCGCTATCGCATTCCATGTAGTCGATGTCGGCGATTTCGTGAATCCACTCGGCGGTCCTGGCCTCTCTCTCGGCTGTCGACTGAAAATAGCTCCCGGCCCGAGACCGCAGATTCTTGGCCTTGCCGATGTAGATCACCACTCCGGTGGAGTCCTTCATCAAGTAAACGCCGGTGGTTTGTGGGAAATCCCGGACTTTCTGGGCTGCTCGTCGATAGCCTACATTCCCCGAAAGCGGGTCTTCGGTGGGCTCCGGGTCGAGTGGTTTTTCTTCGGACACTACCCCTCCTATTGGTGGGTTTTGGGTGGGTTACCTGACTGGACTGTCCATTTTGCCCCTTGTGCTAGGCCACTGAGGGATTTATCGTGATTTGCCATGCGAGGGTCCTTTCGACCCGAACTCACTCTCCTTGCACATCCTTTATGAGCCAAAACGGTTCGCGTGTCGAGCAAACACTGGAATTATTTCGGGCGATTCGCCCCACGGTCCTACCGTCGTTGCTTCTGTGTGACTTTGCCAATCTGCAGCGCGAAGTCGAGCGATTGGAGGAGGCTGGGGTTGAGGCCCTGCACCTGGACGTCATGGACGGACAATTTGTTCCGAACCTTACGTATGGTATGCCGATCGTCGAGTCTCTGCGCCGCATTACATCGCTCAAGCTCGATGTGCACTTGATGATCAGCTCGCCAAAAAGCTACGCCAAGTCCTTTGTCGAAGCTGGGGCCGATGCGATCACGTTCCATATCGAGGCCGAGCCACAGCCTACGGAACTGCTCGATCAAATACGATCCTTGGGTGTGGCCGCAGGGATTGCGATCAACCCCTCGACTCCGATCGAGTCGATACTCCCCTTTGTCCCAGATTGCGATCTGGTATTGGTCATGAGCGTTGCGGCCGGCTTTGGAGGCCAATCCTTCAACCCCATCGCTCTGGATCGCTTGAAATACCTCCGCGAAACCTTCGGCCCAAAGCTCTTGCTTGAGGTCGACGGCGGAGTCAATTGCCAGACGGCAAAAGCCGTCACGTCCCATGGTGCCGACCTGCTCGTGGTGGGTTCGGCGATTTTCCGCGAGGCAGACTACTGCCAAGCGATGACGCGTCTGCGATGCAACTTCAAGCCCTTTGGGGCCCAGAGCGACGCGTAGTCTTCTCGGAGTTTTTTTGTATGAGCCAAATGTTGGTCGTCCGTCCCGGTGCTACTGCCTTGGACGAACAAGAGCGAATGAAGGGTGCTTTAGACATACCCTTGTCCGAGGTCGGTAAACAGCAAGTTCTCCTAGCGGCCGATCAGATCGCTAAGTTCCCCATCGCGATGATCTACTGCGGTCCTTGCGAATCAGCCGTCGATACTGCCAAGATTCTCGCGGAAAAAGCCAACTGCAAATGGAAAGTTTGCGAGTGGCTCCGAAATCTCGATCATGGTCTTTGGGAAGGCAAATGCATCGAGGAAATCAAACGCCAACAACCCAAACTCTATCGCCAAGTCCAGGACAATCCGAACCTGTTCAACCCACCCGAAGGCGAAACGTTGGGCCAGGCCCAGCAGCGAGTGACCAAACAACTCCAAAAACTTAAGAAAAAGCATGACGGCGAGGTCATCGCGGTGGTGATCCCCGAACCCCTCGCAACGCTCATAGCCACCCAGCTAAAATGCTCGACCTTCGACGATTTCTGGAAGTCCGAGTGCGACACCGGGACTTGGGAACTGATCGACTCTGCCACCGAAGCGGTCAAACTCACGGTCTAGATACCGGACGAATGCCCCGACAGTAGGCTAGTTTCAATTGCCCAGGCGGCACAATCCCGCTAAAACTATGGGCCCTGTGCTCCGTGTGGCGAGAGCATTACAGTTTCCCAATTACGGTTCCCGATTCGCACATTTTCCCCCGCATGGCCATCGCAGACACCTCAAGCTCCGAAATCGAACTCGGGGGATCGAGCCCCAACAAGCGAGGGATCCCCGAAGGACTCTGGGTCCGCTGCCCGGGTTGCGGGGAGTCGATCTACCGCAAAGAGCTCGAGAAGAACCTGAGCGTTTGCCCCAAGTGCCGATACCACAACTACGTCTCGGCAAGAGAGCGTATGGCACAGCTCCTGGATGATGGGACCTTTGAAGCCCAAGACGAACACATTCTGCCGACCGACCCACTGCGTTTCTCCGACAAAAAGACTTATGCAGATCGCCTCGTGGCCGAACAAGCCCGGACGGGCCTGACCGACGCCGCCTTGTGCGGGACCGGGATGATCCGAGCTCGCCGTGTGGCGATCGCCGTGACCGACTCGGCCTTCATCATGGGTAGCATGGGATCGGTCGTCGGCGAGAGGCTCACGCGCTTGATCGAACGGGCCACCGAACATCATCTACCGCTGATCATCGTCAGCGGCTCAGGTGGCGGGGCCCGGATGCACGAAGGCATCCTGTCGCTCATGCAGATGGCCAAGGTCTCCGCGGCGCTTGCTCGCTACCATGCCTCGGGGGGCTTTTACATCAGCGTCCTGACCAATCCCACCATGGGTGGTGTGGCTGCGAGTTTCGCAAGCTTGGGTGATTTGGTCTTCGCCGAACCCAAAGCCTTGATCGGATTCGCTGGCCCACGAACCATCAAAGCCACGATCAAAATCGAGCTTCCCGAAGGCTTTCAAACTAGCGAATTTTTGCTCGAGCACGGCTACATCGATCGCATCGTCGAACGCTTCCGACTCAAAACCGAAATCGCAGCAACTATCGATTACTGCGGTAAACAATAGCCTTGTGCTATGGGAATGATCATGACCACCGCGACCCTCGATTCCCCAAAACCCTTTGCTCCTTACCGGGAACTCGGAAACGACACGCTTTGCCAGCGGATCGCTCAAGCCAAACAGGCTCTGGGCAAGAGCTTGCTGATCCTAGGCCATCACTACCAACAGGACGAGGTCATCGTCCATGCGGACCTGACCGGGGATTCCTATCAACTGAGCAAACTTGCGGCCGAAAGCCCCGATTGCCGTTACATCGTCTTCTGCGGTGTGCACTTCATGGCCGAGACGGCCGATATCCTGGCTAACCGACCCGAGAAACTCGCTCAGCGAAACAACCAGAGAGTCGCAGTCGTCCTACCGGATATGGCAGCAGGCTGCTCGATGGCCGACATGGCCGCCATCCGACAAGTCGAATCGGCTTGGGAGCAACTCTCCGAAGTCATCGACACGACCGATTTAACACCGGTGACCTACATCAACAGCGCCGCGAGCCTCAAAGCCTTCTGCGGTAAACACGGCGGCATCGTGTGCACGAGCAGTAATGCCAAAGCGGTCTTGGATTGGTCGTTCGCCCAGCGCAAACGGGTCTTCTTCTTCCCCGACCAACACCTGGGACGAAACACAGCCCTCGCGATGGGAATCACCAACCCCCAAATGCCCGTATGGAATCCGCACGAAGAAGAACTCGGCGGCCACTCCAAAGAGTCGATCCGGGACTCAAAAGTCATCCTTTGGAAGGGCCACTGCTCAGTCCACCAGATGTTCCAAGCCGTCCACGTAGAGCAGTTCCGAGAAAAGATTCCCGGGATCAAGATCTTGGTCCATCCCGAGTGCCCCCAAGAGGTCAACGACATCGCCGACATCTCGGGTTCGACCAGCAAGATCATCGAGACGGTCAAGAAAGCTCCCCCCGGTACCAAATGGGCTATCGGGACCGAACTCCACTTGGTCAACCGCCTCAAAGAACAACATCCAGAACAAGAAATCCATTTCCTCTCCCCCTTGGTCTGCATGTGCGCTACCATGTACCGAATCGACCTGGCTCACTTGTGCTGGTGCCTCGAAAATATCGTCCAAGGTACGATCGTCAACCAGATCCACGTCAAGGAAGATGTCGCCCGCTGGTCGCTGATCGCTTTGGAACGCATGCTCACAGTTAAGTAATACCTAAGTAACATCTAAGTAATATCCAGTAGCCAGTCAGCCCACCCGTTCAATCCCCTATCCCCTACACGAGTCACCCGCGATGCTTAAACTCCCCTATGTCCTGATCGCCACGGCGATGACAGCCTTTTTTTGGGGTATCTACGGTATCGTGCTTCGAAAAGGGACCTACTGGATGAACCTCAAAGAGGAAACCTTCCAAGGTGAGATCGGAATATCACTTCGCGCCTTCGTGGGAGTAGGACTGGCCTACTTTCTGATCGCGGTCCTTGTTCCTGTGGCATTGCTCAACCGCAAACGCGAAACCGGATACTGGTCTTTTAGCGGAACCGTGATGTCTCTGTTTGCCGGGGCCGTCGGTGCGCTAGGCGCACTGGGCGTTACTCTAGCACTGGCATTCAAAGCCCCAGCCATCATTGTCATGCCGATCGTTTTCGGTGGTGCACCTGTGGTCAATACGCTCTTGACCTCTTACTTGAATAAATCGTTCAAGCAGATCAAGCCAATGTTTCTCCTGGGTATGTTGATGGTGGCCTTGGGAATGGTCGGAGTCTTCCTCAACCGACCTGCGCCAAATACTGGCAAGTCCAAGGCGAGTGCCGACAAGGTACAACTGGCCGATTCAGAATCGGAGGCTTCGGCATCCGCTACCCCGGAAGTAAAAGTCAAGGAGAAAGCAGTGGCCCAGAACTGGCTGGCGATTGGATTATCGATCGCGTTGGCCGTCGTATGCTGGGGGGCTTACGGACCCTTTTTGCACATCGGGCAATCGAAGATGGGTGGATCGCGGCTGCGTCCTTTCTGCTGCGTCGGGATCGCTTATTTCGTCATTGCGGTGATGATGCCAATCATCTTGCTGGAATCAACAGCCATGCACGAATCGAGCGGCTATACAGGCTGGGGTATGATCGGTTCGATCTTGGCAGGCACATGTGGTGCTCTGGGGGCCTTGGGAATCATCCTGGCCTTTACCTACGGAGGCAAACCGATCTTTGTGATGCCACTGGTGTTTGGTTTTGCACCGGTGATCAACACCATCGGCAGCATCATTGAAATAGGAAAATTTGAGAGCATGAATCTGATGTTCTCCAGCTCCCTTCTGCTGGGAATCCTAGGCGCAGTGACGGTCCTTTTGAATGCTCCGAAAGCCGCCCCGCACGGCAAGCCAGCCACCGGCGGGGAACCTCCCAAGGACCCCCAACTCCAGAATTCCCAAATTGGGGCTGGTGGCCCAACGGCCCTTGCAGAACCAACCCTCGGAACGCACAAGGCCGCCGAGTAAGTTTCCGACCAGGCCGTCGAGCGTTTGGGTTATAATGACCAAAGGCCCAACCGGGTGTTTTGATCCGATTCCACTATCCGCATCCGAAAGCAAATCGACATGGCCAACACCAGACGCGAGTTTCTCTGTACCGTTTCCGCAGCCGCCGCTGTGGGTGTCCTGCAAAATAACCCACTGGAAAACCCACTTGCCGCTTCGGCGTCTACGACCGCGGATCGGCCGCTCGGAGTCGCCCTAGTCGGCCTAGGGTCGCAAAGCACCCAAACCTTGTTCTCCAGGCTCGCCGATAGCCCCTTGTGCCGCATCAATGCCTTGGTCTCTAGCGACGCTGCCAAAGCCCGAGCTTATGCCGATAAAAGCGGGATCTCTGGTCGCCACATCTACACCTACGACTCCTTTGACAAGATAGCCGATGATGCGTCGATCGATATCGTCTACATCGCTTTACCCAATGCCATGCACTGCGAATTTGCGGTGCGAGCCGCACAGGCTCGCAAGCATGTCCTGTGCGAATCCCCGATGGCCATCAGCTCGGCCCAGTGCCGCACAATGATCGATGCTTGTGCCGAACACTCGCGCTCAATCGCCGTCGCCACCTCACCGCTCCCTTTGCCCCTAGGTTGCTTTGGACACATCCACTCGATCGAGGCCTCCCAAGCTCTATCGATCGATAACCCAAACTCCTGGCGATTAGACCCCGCGCTCAGTGGCGGCGGTGCGCTGCTTCAAGCCGGCATCGACGTTCTTCGGACCCAGCGACTTTGGGTCGCTTCGGATCCTCTTTGGGTTATCGCCCAAGAGACCAAGACCGACGCACAGAGATTTGCCCAAGTCGATGAGTCGGTCACCTGGAGCCTAGGTTTTGCACAAGGAACGATTGCCCATGGAGCCGTCAGCCTCAATCACCAAGGCCCCGGGCAATTAAAAGTCCGTGGACAAATCGCCAGCCTCAGCTCCGCGTTTCCATCGACAAATCACTACTGGACGCGAGCCGACCAACTCGAAACCTTCGCCGAATCGATCCAGGGTAAACCCGTTTTTCCGGATAACCGATTCAATCCAATCAATGCCGACGAAGCTCTCAAAGACATGTTGATTGCTGAAGCGATTTTGCGTTCGATCAAGGAACGTTGCCAAGTACACTTGGGCTAAGTAAACGTGTGGGCAGGAGCAGCCTAGGCCCACAGAGAAACTAGCCCCCACTTAGATACTAGCCCCGAGAGACACTCGCCATTGGATGCCAGCCGATCCTGGGAAAATTCCTCCCTTGAATCCCAAACCGAAGTCCAACTCTACCCGACGATCGCTTACCCGGTCGATCGAGGTTCGCTGTGGCGCATTCAGGTTCAAGGTCGCATCTGCCAAAACAATGCGCCTTCGCTGGCCAAGCGTTGGATGCTCAAGGGGCTGATCCGTGCGCTACAGATCGATGATTCGACATCCAAAAGCGAGTTGTTTAACGATCGTATCCACGGATTTCTCGTGAGTCCGTTGGCACGAGAGCGGATCCATGTGTCGATCGATAATCAGAGGTACGTTCTGCCTCGCAAATCCAAATCCAGCGGTTTGTTTCAATGCCGACTCGATCTACCCCGCGGACAACTCGATCCAAATGGCCAGTGCGTGATCCGTTGGGACAACGGAATCCGTCCCATCGCTAGCCCGGTTCTCCTGGCAGGCGATACCGGCGTAAGTGTCATCACCGATATCGATGACACCATCAAGCACACCGATGTTTGTAGCCGCCGAAAAATGCTCCGCAGAACGTTCGCCGAACCCTTCATCGCTATCGAAGGCATGGCCGAGATCTACCAGGAATGGGCCTCCCGAGGCGCGATGTTCCACTACGTCAGCAGTAGCCCTTGGCAAATCTACGATTCGCTCCAGGATTTCCTACATGCCTCGGATTTTCCGATCGGAAGCATGCACCTCAAATGGTTCCGACTCCGGGACGAGCTGATCAAAAAGTGGCTGATCATCCGTCGAAAAAGCAAATTCGGAGTGATCAATAATATGGTCAAACGCATGCCCCATCGCCACTTTGTATTGGTCGGCGACAGCGGAGAAAAAGATCCCGAGATGTACGCCAAGATCGCCTCGAAGTACCCCAAACAAGTCGTCCGGATCTGCATTCGACAAATCGATGACAACCCAATCGATCCCCCTCGGTTGCACCAAATCTATAAACGCTACGGCATGATCGTCCCGATCCAGATCTATTCCAACGCAAAACAACTCGGCTCCTCGCCAGCCTAATGTTCATGTCCCTACGGCTGATCCCTGCTCAAGAATCCTACGTTGCCCGGCATCGTTATTCTCATCGCCATCGGCATCGCTTGGCCTTCGCCGCGATGATCCTCGTGTGCACCTTGCACAGCGGATGCCAGACCAAAACCGATTCGCAAGCCGCTGCGGCCAACCAAACTGCGATCACTGCGCCGAGCAACTCTGGCGAATCGCTCGTTGCGCTCATCGACCGAACGCTCGAGTTCAATCGCGACAAACGTATTCTCACGGTCGATCGCAACGCGGCTTGGCAAGTCGCCCATGGTGCCGTGGCTTATGGAAACGAACTCCTACTCCAAGCCGATGGTCAGAACGTCCCAGCGCTTGAGTATCTCTTCCAAGGTGGCTCTATGCGAGGTTGGGAACTTTCCACCGGACCAGTACTTGCCAGCACCAATCGGCCTAGCGTCCAAGCTTACGTCGAGGCCGGAAGCTATGTCGGCCAAGGGCATGTCGATCAGTTTCTGGGATATCTTTCCCAAGCCTCCTTGCCCTTGAGCACGCCGATTCGCATCGACGATCAAACGCTCACGATCGAGGATTGGGGTCGATCGGCTCAATTCCAGATTCCTAACAATCCCTACCGAGAATACAGTTGGACCTTGATCGCTCTGACCAACCTGTTCCCCAACGACTTTATATGGACGGCTGCTGACGGCAACCAATGGACCCTGGAATCGCTGGCGGAATTCGAGGCCAAACAAGACTTGGCCGAAAGCGCCTGCGGGGGGATGCATCGATTGATGGGATTGGCCCACACCGCTCGATACTGGAAGAATCGAGGCATGCCATTTAAGGGTGGTTGGCTAGCTGCCAAACAAACCGTAGATCGAGCCGTCGAGACGATCAGGAAGTACCAAAACTCAGACGGAACTTTTTCCGCCAACTACACCATCCGGCCCGGCACTAGCGCTGATTTGAGCACCCGGATCTCCACCACCGGACACACCTTGGAATTCCTGGCTTACGCGCTCGAGCCAGAGCAACTCCAAGAGCCCTGGATGGAGCGTTCCGTGCGGCGGCTTTGCGAGCTGCTTGGGGATGCGTCCGACGTCGAACTCGAATGCGGTGGTCTCTACCACGGACTCTCTGGCCTGAAAATCTACAAAGACCGCTTGCCCAAATAAAGAGTAGGGCTCGAGCGTAGCCAAGGTGTGCTTAGAAGCGTCGCGAACGCTCAGTGGACGGTGCCGGCTTGGTCGCAGGCGTATCGATCAACTCGGTGGCTGGCATGAGTTCACGGATTTTTTGGCTCAGAACCGCTGCGTCGTACCAGTTGAAGGACATCGACGGATCGGCCGCGTAACGGCCCAACAAACGCAACAGCTCGGTCCGGCGTTTCGGGTCGAAAACAAAGACGTAGTGCTCTTCGCCTCGAACCAGAGCAATGACGTTGACTTGTTCGCTTCGGACAGAGTTGTCCATGAGTCGGTTTCCAATGCCTGCATATGCGTCGCAACAAACCTGTTGCTGACGGGGTAAGCATCGGACAATCAGACTCTGGAATGTGAACCGACCTCTTAAGAGTCTTTCGATCGTCAAGGTCGTCACAGAGTCCCAGCATTGCATGAATGCTAGCTTGTAGGCATTAAGGAAATTTCGGGGGACGTTTGCCGACGAAAGCATCGAGGCCCTCGACGGCGGCCTCAGTGCTGCATGCGGTTGCCAGCACAGCGGCACCACTCGATAGATTCATCAGAAGAGACTCGCCCACCATTTCATTGAGCAATCGCTTGCTGAGCTGAATGGACTCCGCCGAACTTTCAGCGATCTTGCCGGCCCATTCGTGGGCCGCTGCCCAGATGTGTTCGGAGGGGACTAATCGATGAGAGAGTCCAATTTGCATGGCGTGCTGTGCATCGATGCGCTGGCCTCCGATGACCAGTCTTGCTGCTGCACTGGCTCCCAAACGGAATGCGGCCAGGGGGGCTGTCAAACCCGAAACCAACCCGAGTCGCGATGAGGGGACCTCGAACTCCGCCCTAGAGCTTGTGACCACCAAATCCGATGCCAGGACCATCGCCAATCCGAACCCCAGGGCCGGACCATCGACGGCCGCAATGATCGGCTTGGGCAACCTGAGCATCGCCTCGATGAGGTCTTGCAATTCCGAAGCTACCTGCTGCCACTGCTCGATCGCATCGAGTTCTTGCGTCTGGGATTGCCATTCTTTGAGATTCACGCCGGAACAAAACGTCGAGGAGCGGCTGGTGAGAATCAGCGCTCGGACGGACTTGTCCTGATGGAAGTCTGAAAGGGCTTCGATAAGTTGCCGAACCATCTCCCGCGACATGGCGTTTCGCGTCGCTGGAGCATCGATGACCATCGTGCCACTCGGGGCTGCTTTTTGTAGCCTAATCACTGCCGAGACTGAAAGCCTAGCTGCTTTTGAACGGCCGAAAACCAACTGCGGATTAGCGATGAGCTTTCCATGTTCGATACGTTCTGTACACCGCGGGTGTTTGGTGCTGCCGAGAAGCTGAGCATCAAGTCCTCATCCGACGGGGAGAACTCTAGGACTTTGACAACATAGTAGATCTCTTTGGCTGCATCGGGAGCCACGAGCGTGGTGCCCGGTGCTGCCGCAAAAACCTTGTCCATGAACTCGTTATCCAGGGGCTTGAGGTTCTCGACGTTGCTCAGTTGGATATCGAAATCGGCCATCAAGGGGTTGAACGAAGTGAACGGTGTTGGTCGGACAACAGCAGCCCGATCGGTTTCCTTCTCGAGGGATTCAGCCAGCGAGAGGCTCTCTGCTTTTTTGGCGATCGCTTTGGCTGTCGACTCGGCCTTCTCGGCCGCCCGCTGCGTCTTCCAAACAGTCATCACATCTTCCTTGGCCGTCTCGTACGAGGGTGTCGAGGAAGCCTGGTGCTCAACCTTCCAAAAAATGAATCGGGTTAGACCTCCGCTGCTTTGAAGAGGCACATAGAGGTTGCCCATGCTATCGGTTTCGGCCGGGTTGGGAGCGAAGCGGATGAGATTTGGGAACTCGAACGGCTGCATCCTTGGGCCTCGCGAGACGCGTGAGCGACCGATTGGCAAGGTCGATGCGGTGCGAACATCCATCAGTCCTGTGCGTCCAAACTGAAAGCCGTATTTGTCGGCCATCTGCTGGAGGTCCAAGTCCTCGGGTTTCTTCATCGAAGTGTCTTTCTCAGCGACGGCACGATCCCAAGCTCGCCGGTTGGCAGCGTAGATCTCCATCAAGTCTCGGATTTCATTGACCCGCTGTTCCAGGATCCGAAATGCGGTGCCGGCGGCCAATTCGCGAGATAGCGCATCTTTGACCTCATCGAAACTCTGCGTGCGAGTCGGGATCTGTGGCACGGCCGGTTCTTGGACACTCACCGACGGCGTGGATGGTGCGTCCCCCACGGAGACTTCGGCAGGTTTGGGCGTTTCCTGCCCAGTCGTTTCCTGTGCCAGTGCCTGAGCATTAGGTGCCGGTTCGCTAGTAGGTTCTACGGGGGCTGGATCTTGGTAGGAGACCAAGCGAGATTTTTGTTGTGGTCCGAGCGAGGATTGTGGGTTTGGCTCAGGGGGTTTGGCGGCCGGCTCGGCTGCGGGTATCTCAGCTGCGGGATTCTCGAGGGTCGGGGGAAGATTCGATGCCGGTTGGGGCTTGGTCTCTTGCTCCTTTTTCTCTAGTTCCATTTTTTCCTGCAGGGCCTTTTTCTCCGCCTCGGTTAACGGAACATCAAAGGCCTTCTCTTTGGCTCGCCGCTCGTATTCGGATTTCAGAAGTTCTTCAGGGATCTTGGACTTTTCTTCTTCGATGATTTTGTCGAAATCGCAAGCGATGAATTCAAAGTCTGCCAGTTCTGGGGTCATGAACGCGGGCTCGGTCCGAATGGGCTGAGCGGTTCGAGTGATCTCTTTGCCTTTGTCGAAAAGATCCCTGAGTTCCCGATCGGTGGGTTTGCCATCGATGGTGTCTTCGAACTCACTGACCAAGACCGGGTAGGCTTCGATCGAAGCACGGCGTTTGAAGCGGGTGAAGTATTGCCAGTTTTTGCTTGGCGGACTGAGGATCGCTGTCGGGAGGCCTTGCGAATTGGCTCGTTCTTCGTAGCGTTGGCTGCCGTTGGCCAAGCGCAAAACAGCGTTTTTAGCGAGTTCTTCTTTCATCAGGCGGTTGAAGTCGACCAAGGACATCCGACCGCCGGAGACTTCTCGCAGGGCCTTTTGGATTTGATCGCCAGAGAGTTTGCCGTCGACGAACTTTTGCAGGAAAATTTTGACCGATTGGTCGTCGAAATGGATTCCCATGCGGTTGGCTTCGGCAACCAGGAGTTTTCTTTCTAGGATCGTCGAGGGGTCGCGGGTATCGGGGGTGATGCCCACGAGTGCAAAATCGGGACGGACCTCGGGGACTCTGGGAAAGCCTCCTTTTTCCTTGACGTCAAAGGCCAGTTTCTTGAGGAACGTGTTGGCGACGGCCAATTCCCCGAGTTCGACATCGAGTTGTTCGTTTGTGATTGACCCGCCGGACCATGAGGCTGCCTTGGAGTTTGCATTCCGCCTACCGCCTACCGGTCCACGCCCGGAGAACGATTGGAGCATGGGAGCGACAACAAACGAAAGAATCGCAATCAAAACGGCAACAGCCATCCAAAGTCGCTGGTTCTTACGAAAATACGAAAAGGGACTAGCCATAAAAAAATTTCCTTGGGCTCTACTGAGCAATCGGCACCCTGGAGGCGAAAGCCTCGGAGGGAACCGAGGATTTTAGGAAATCCTTGAGTCTACGCAATCGCAGAGGCCCCAATCCATGGCACCATTTGGACCTGTTTTCCACCAGAACCGTTCCCCCAAGGGGGCTTGACAAAGTGCCAACGTCTGGAACACAACCCAGCAACCGGGCCCCTGCGCACCGTTCCCAGCTACCAAATCCGAATTGCCGACCGTTTATGAGTCAAAAAAAATCACTGGTCATCGTCGAATCGCCTGCCAAAGCAAAGACGATCTCGAAATTTCTCGGGAGTGGCTTCCAAGTCGAAGCCTCGATCGGCCACATTCGGGACCTGCCTGGTGGCTCGAAAGAGATGCCTGCGGAGCTTAAATCTCAGCCATGGGCTTACCTGGGCGTGAATGTCGAGCAGGATTTCGAGCCGGTTTACGTCGTCCCTGCCGACAAGAAGAAGCACGTCAACTTCCTAAAATCGGCACTGAAGGACGCCGGAGCGCTATATCTGGCGACGGACGAAGACCGCGAGGGGGAGGCGATCTCCTGGCACCTTCAAGAGGTTTTAAAGCCCAAGGTTCCGGTCCTGCGGATGGTGTTTCACGAGATCACCAAAGAAGCCATCCAGGGTGCCTTGGCCGCCACGCGGGAGATCGACCAAGGATTGGTCAAGGCCCAGGAAACCCGCCGGATCCTGGATCGACTCTACGGCTACGATGTTTCGCCACTATTATGGAAAAAAGTCCGACCTGGGCTCTCCGCAGGCCGGGTCCAAAGCGTGGCCGTCAGGCTCATCGTCCAACGTGAACGCGAGCGCATGGCCTTCCACAGCGCAACGTACTTTGACCTCGAAGCCCACCTGAACACGGCCCAAGGAGAGTCGTTCTCGGCTGCCTTGGTAAGCGTCGCAGGTCGTCGGTTGCCCTCCGGAAAGGACTTTGACTCGGCCACCGGTAAGCTCAAAGATCCGCAGTTCCTGCAGCTCGACCAAGCCGCCGCTGAAGCCCTGAAGAATCGCTTGTCTAGCGAAAATTTCATCGTGTCGAAAGTCGAGATTAAACCCTACACCGAGCGGCCCAAGGCTCCGTTTACCACCAGCACTCTTCAGCAAGAGGCCAATCGCAAACTGGGTCTAACCGCCAAAGACACCATGAGGATCGCGCAGAGCCTCTACGAAAACGGTTACATCACTTACATGCGGACCGACTCGACGACTCTCTCGAAAGAAGCCGTCGCCGCCGCTCGCAGTCTGGTTCGAACCCAATACGGTCCGGAGTTCCTCTACGACTCGGAACGCTCCTATGCGACCAAAGTCAAAAACGCTCAGGAAGCTCACGAGGCGATTCGGCCTGCCGGTAACACCTTCCGACTCCCCGAGGCCCTGAGGGACGAACTCAGCTACGATCAGTTCCGAATCTTCGATCTGATCTGGAAGCGAACGGTCGCTTCTCAAATGGCCGACGCCAGGAAGCTCCGGGTCGTCATGACGATCCACGCCGGCGATGCGGTCTTCCAAGCCACCGGAACGTCGATTCAATTCGAGGGCTTCCTCAGGGCTTATGTCGAAGGAAGCGACGATCCGGCAGCCGAGCTGGCCGAAAAAGAAAAGCTCCTTCCCAACGTCCAATCCGACGAAAAACTCAAGCTTCGGCAACTCGATGCGCTCAGTCATACCACGCAGCCGCCGGCCAGGTACACCGAAGCCTCGTTGACCCAAGCTCTCGAAGAGCGAGGCATCGGTCGACCCAGTACCTACGCGTCGATCATCGATACGATCCTGCGCCGCGACTATGTCTTCAAAAAAGGCAATGCGCTGGTCCCAAGCTGGACGGCTTTTGCAGTCATCCAATTGATGGAAGACCATTTTCCATCGCTGGTCGATTACCAGTTCACGGCCGATATGGAGGATTATCTCGATCAGATCAGCCGCAACGAAAAAGAGAACCTTACCTATCTCCATGAGTTCTATTTTGGAGACGATGTCAACGAACAACTCGTTGCGCCGGGGGGAATCGGGCTCCGGCCTCTAATAACCCAAAAAGCTGCCGAGATCGACCCCAGAAGCGCTTGTTCCTACGCCCTGGAACCAAACGATTCGAACCCATCGGCCAACGGTTCGCCTGACAAGATTGTTGTCCGGATCGGTCGCTATGGGCCTTATATCGAACAAGGCGAACGCAGAGCTAGCATCCCCGAGGATATGCCCCCAGATGAACTGACCTTGACCCTAGCCTCCGAACTGCTCGACAAGCACCAGAAGGCCGAAGAGCCCCTCGGAATGCACCCGGTTTCGGGCAAGCCGATCTACATCAAACAAGGTCGTTTTGGACCTTATGTGCAACTGGGTACCAACGACGATGAAGAAAAGAAAAACGCTTCGTTGCCCAAAGGTGTCGCGCCCGAAAATGTCAATGTCGATCTGGCCGTCAAACTCCTCTCACTTCCTCGCGAACTCGGGAACCATCCAACCGATGGCCAACCTGTCATCGCCACCCAAGGCCGCTTTGGACCGTTCCTCAAGCACGGGTCCGAATCGCGCTCGATCCCAGCCGAGTACCCCCTGCTGGAAATCACCCTCGAACAAGCCCTTGAGGTGCTCGCGCAGCCCAAGGTTCTGCGAGGCGGAGGACGGGGAGTAGCTGCCCCTCCCCTGAAGACCTTCGAAGCCTCCCCAGTGACCGGCAAGCCCATCGAACTCAGAGACGGACGATACGGCCTGTACGTCACGGACTCTGAGACCAACGCGTCGCTTCCTAAAGACACCTCGGGCGAGGATCTGACGTTCGAGCAAGCCGTCTCGCTGCTCGAAGCACGCGCAGCGGCCGGCCCATCGAAGAAAAAATCTAAGGCCAAACGTTCGACCAAGGCGCCGGCAGCCAAAAAGACCACCAAGGCACCCAAAGCCCCGAAGGCCCCGAAGACCACCAAGGCACCGGCAGCCAAAAAGACCGCAAAAGCTACCAAAACGGCAAAGAAAGCAACGAAGAAAAAGACGTAGAATAGGGGTCCTTTCCGGCCCTTTGGTCCTGGCACTTTGTTCCTACCCTTTTTGATCCAACCATCCGAATTGCCATGGCACGCGTCATCGAAATCCAAGTCAGCGACGACGCGCACCCAGCTCGATTGCAGCATGTCGTCCACGACGCACTGCAACACCCGCAACGCCTCGAACAAATCACCATTCAAACTGTCGACGAAGAGCCCGATGCAATCTACGTCATCCTTCAAGGCGGTTACGGCAAAGATCAGCTCGGGGCCGGTCTGAGGAATTTGCTCAAAGTCGAAACGATGGGAAGCATCGGTGACTACGGTTTTTCAGCAACCAGCAATTGCGAGTGCGTGGTGCAAGGGAACGTCGGCGACTACTTTGGCCATTCCCAGATTTCCGGAACGCTGCTAGTCATGGGCTCGGCTGGCAATGGGTTTGCATCGATGGCCCAAGGTGGGCTCTCGGTGGTCTTAGGAGATTCTCTAGATCAATCCGGCGCGTCGCTTCGCGGCGCAGCGGTTTTGGTCCGGGGAAACGTCGGAGCCCAAGCCGGTTTTCGGATGAGATCTGGAAATCTGGTGATCGGAGGAGATGCCGGTCCAGAGCTCGGTCATCAGCTCATCGGCGGTCGGATCTACATCCGAGGCCAAGCCGATAGCTTGGCCCCGGACATCGAGGAATGCCGACTGCGGGAACCCGACCGGCTCAAACTCAGCCTGCTGCTGATGAAGGCCGGGATCAAAGCCTCGGCGCTTAAGGAATTCCGCGTCTTTCGTTCCCCAAATGAACCATGACGAAAAAAAACAAGCCTCAGGGCAACACGTTGAACCGAGCACGACCTCTAGCCGAACGCATCGACGAGTCTCCCGGTCTTTGGGCTCTTCGCGAACTAGGTTGCAAACTCCCCTGCAGAATCGCCAAGCAGAGCATCCATTGGCCCTGCCCGATCTTCTCGCGGCTGGCGCTGGACATCCCCGACCCGACCCCATTGCTCCCGACCCTCGACAAGCTCCGACGAAATTGCGGGATCTCGATCCTCGAACCGGAAATCCTCGCCGGGGACCATGGCTCCTCGGAGCGGAGTTCATTGAGGCTCGGGTCTGGTGCCAATCGCTCGCTCGATGACGGTGTCTCGATCCATCCGATCTTCGTCGATGAGCCGATCCCCCTCGGAGATCTCATGCACGCCGAGCAGATCGAACTGCAATTCATCCCTTCGGGCCTCCATGCAAAGCAACCACTTCCTACAACGAGCTACCAGCCCGACCGGTGGGTTGCGACCCTCCCCTCGGACTTAATGGATGTCGAAAAGATGAGCAAGCGGATCGAGCTGCTGCGAAACTCAAGCGACCAATCGACGGTCATTGTCGGGGGAACGATTCCAGCCGGAAGTGTCTACGATGATGTGCGATTCTTGATCGACTGCGGTTGCGATTACGTGAATGTTCTTGCACAAGTCGTCGCGGGGCTCAGGCCTCCGAAGTCTTGGACATTGCAACCGATCGATTTTGTCATCGAGCAAGCGCTCGGGGCGATCGATAAGTCAGGGGTGGCCGAAGTCGCACTGCTGGTATGCAGCCCCATAGAGACGTTGGAAGATGCGCTTCGATTGCTGAGCTTGGGGGTCGATGCCTTCTCGATCGACTCGTGGCTCATTGAGCAGCAGTCGGCTTTGCCAACCTCGAGCCAGTCCTCCGAGGACCTCGGCTCCTTCATGGGGACTTATACCCGCCAAGCTGCTCCGGTACCGGCACCGATGGAAGGGATGCTCGCAGCAGCCCAGACGTTTGTGCAGGAGTTCAACGCGCTGCGACGCTTGTATGAAATCTAACTGCTAATCGAATGACTTAGTCTTGGATGCTGTCTGCTGCGAGCAGGTGGCGGATCCAAAAATCGGTCATCATTTGGAACTGATGCTGGACTTGCTGTGGATCGGTGATCCCGTGGCGACTCTTGGGGTAAATCATCAGTTCGAACTGCTTGCCAGCCTTTTGCAAGCCGTAGGCAAGCTGCAGGGTGTTGGTCATGTGGACATTGTCGTCGATCTCGCCGTGGATAAGCATCAGTTTGCCGTGCAAATTCCCAGCCGCTTCGACCACCGAGCTGGTCCGATACCCCTCGGGGTTCGCTTGCGGAGTGCTCATGTACCGCTCGGTATAGATCGAGTCGTAGTTCCGCCAATCGGTCACGGCAGCTCCCGCGATCCCTGCCCGAAAGAGTTTGCTGTGGGTCATCGCATAGGCGCTAAAATATCCGCCGTAACTCCACCCCCATATCCCCAGCCGCTGGGGGTCGGCCCAGGGCTCTTTTGCAAGCCATGCAGCCGTGTCCTCCAAATCCCTTAGCTCCAACGCCCCAAGGTCTTTGTAAATCCTCCAGGTGTCCGCATTGCCCCTGCCCAGGGCCGAGCGATTGTCGCACAAAAGTACGGCTATTCCTCGGTCGGTCAAATACCTATGCCATAGATCGCTGCGGTGGGTCCAGGAGTTTTCTACCGTCGGCGCCGAGGGTCCTGCATAAACGTAGATCACCACCGGCATACGACCTTTGGAAGGATCGAATCCACCCGCGGGCCGATACAACATCCCTTGAAGCATCTGGCCATCCCGAGCCGGTATCTTCACCAGTTCGGGCACCGCCGACCGGACATAATCGAATCGGTCGCTGCGGTACTCGCTCACCAACCGAACCGGATTGCCCTCGCGATCTTTGAGCCATGCCTGAGCTGGATTGTTCAGGTCGCTCCAAGAGTCCAGGTAATAACTGCCGGTCGGATGGACCGAGACGCGATGGGACCCGCCGGAGCCTGACATGTCGTCGATGCTGCCGCTCTCCAAAGACAATCTCAACACATCGGTGTTGGTCGGAGCTGAGCGATGGGCCGTAAACCAAATCACCTTGCCCGAGTCGCTGATCGATAGGATCTCTTTGACATCCCAATCGCCGCTGGTGAGCGCACGCTTGGTCCCATCGATCGCCACATGGAACAGATGCCGTCGGCCCCCTTGGCTGTCGCTCAGCCATACGAAACTCCCATCGGGCAACCAGCGCGGCACGTCGATCACATCGACCCAGGCTTCAGACTTCTCTTGCACGAGGCTCTGCGAACCCCCGCCTTGCAGATCGACCAAAACCACATCGAGCTTATTTTGAATTCGGTTTTGAATTTGATACACGAGCTGATCCTCTGCGTTAGGCTTCCAGCCGACACGAACCACCAGCCGATCTTCTGGGTCGCTGATCAAGAGCGGTACGTCCTGTATCTGACCCGAGGATACATCGACCACCTTGAGCTCGACTCTGGGATTGGGCTGTCCAGCTTTGGGGTACCGCATGTTTTCGATCCGCTGAGCAAAAGGGATCGCATCGTCGATGACAAAGTTCGGTACGGGTGTCTCGTCCAATCGCAAATAAGCGATCTTGGTTCCATCGGGATTCCACCAGTAGGCTTTGAACTGGCCTCGTCCGTAGACTTCTTCCTGGTAAACCCAATCGAGTTTTCCGCACAAGATCTCTCCACCACCATCGTTGGTCAATTGCTTGAGCTCCCGGGTCTTGCAGTCGACTGTCCAGATGTTTTGACCTCGTACAAAAGCCACATGCCGTTTGCTCGGGCTCAGCTCCGCGAGCTCCTCTTGCTCTTCCGGGGAATCGGTCAGTCGCACCGCTTGGTCGCTGGGCAGATCGTAAAAATAGAGATCTTGTTTGTGCGGCACCAATGCTTGCTCGAGGCCATCGTTGAACAACTCGATCTGCCTGCCATAGGGGGTCGCAGATCCATCGGCGAACTCCGGTAGCTTGCCCAGAGCCTCGACGAGCTTCAGAGGGGACTCCCAGGGATGCATCGCACCGCTGGCCGCATCGATATGGACCCAACGATTCTCTTTTCGCACCAAATAGCTCTCGCCGTGCGGCATCCATTTCGGCAGCGGGCTTGGCACGCCTGAATAAGCCACCTTGCGATCGGGTGCATAGAGCTTGTCCATCGTCAGGCGTTCCCCTTGGATGTCGGTTGCCTTGAGGTCCATCCATTTCAAGGCCGATAGCTCCCGTTGCTTTTCAAAGCTGGGCGTGGCATCCAAGCGTCGGATCGGATAGATCGATCCTTTTTTGAGATTCGGATCGAGAAAACCCCACATCGCCAGAGACTCCTCGGAGTGCGGCTCGAGGATGTAGGTCGTCAATTTCCCGAGAGCGTGCGCGGTGGGAACCAGCCAGCCAGGCCCGAGCTGTTCCTCGGTCGTCTCTAGCGAAATTTCGTATTTAGCCATTTTTCGAAATTGGTACTCATTGAGCTCTTTTCGAGCCTCGATGCGATACCTTTGAGTCGTGCAAGAAGCTTGCCCGGAGACTTCGACCATCGGGATACCGTGCAAGCGGATCCGGCTGGCAAGCCACGAGCAGTCCTCGGGGATGTAATAGGCCTTGGGGGCGTCGACCTGGAGAGTCCCGACCCCATCCACAGCCAGCTTGACCGTGTACTCTGTAGGCTCCATCTCCTTGATGCGCCTACGGTCCTTGGGAGCGGGAAAGCCCGGCTCGCCAGAAGCCTTTTCTGGGTTATCCTTCTCAGAGTTAGCTTTCTGGGGGTCCGTTTTCTGGCCAGACGAGTCGCTTTTTGGCCAGCGGTAAGCGGCCACGTTGGCCTCGATGTCGGAGGGCACGATTTTGCCCTGGATAAAGACCCCCTTGGGACTTTCGGTCGTCTCCTTGCGAACCAGCGAACGGACTTTCGGGGCATTCTCGCTGAGGGCTTCGATGCACTCCTCGATGAATGCATACGAGGCTTCGATGCGTCGCTGGTACGTCGCATACGAGTAGGACTCGACCAGGATTCCAATCTTACCTCGCAAGGCCATGTACTCGGTGCTGTAGCGTGGCTCAAAGCCGTAGCTCTCCCAAACTGTATGATCGCGGTTGAAGTTTCCGTAGGGAAAGACCGGGCAGTCGCGATTGAGCATCTTCGACGAAACCCTCGGCATAAACTCTTGTTGCAACCACTGCGATGTATCGGTATCGACGGCCGGATTGTGGGACAGACCATACGTCATGTCGTAGCGATGGAGCGAACCGTTGGTCGTGTGCGCGTCGATCAAAACATCGGCTTGCCAAGCATCGATCAATCGCACCAGCGATCGAACCTCGAGTGTGTCGAGTTTGACGAAGTCGCGATTGAGGTCTTGTCCATACGCATTTTCGCGAGTTCCCATCCCCAGCGCTGGGCCCTCTTGGCCCGGGCGATGCATGGGGCCCACCCGCTGGTTGCCATCGGCATTGAAACTCGGAAGGAATACCAAAACAACCCGCTCAAGCCATTCGGGCTTGCTCCCTTGGACCACATCCCTGGCCAACGCCATGAGGGCTTCTTTGCCGTCGCACTCTCCGCTGTGGATGCCCCCGATCATCACGATCACCAGCCGCGGGTCGTCTTTGGCAAGCGGCAGTGGGTTGGCCTTGTCCTTCGAGACGACCAACGACCATAGCGGTCGCTGTTCGTGTGTGACTCCGACCTGTACAAGCTTGGCAGCGGGATTGCGATCGGCGGCCGGATTGCGATCGGCGAGTTTTTCGAGAAACTCCAACACGTCGGCCTCTCGTGAGGTCGCCAGGTAATTCGAGCGCTCGGCGATTGTCATCGGGGAACGCACCGCTACCCTCGGGACGGTTTCCTGGGGCGCAGCGACAAGCCTCACTGGATTGGATACCATCCACAGAGCCGCTAACAAGCAAGCTGTCGCGCGGTGCAGAGCAAACGAGTGAAAAAGCATGGAGAATCCTCTTTCGAAAACAACTTTTCGGCCTTTAGCCGTCGATCCAGTGAACCGTCGCGGCTATCATAACGAACCATACAAAAATTCCCAAACATCCCTTTTTGGAGAAATCTCATGCCGCACTCGATAGGTCTGTTGTTCAAGCAAGTCTTTGGTGGATTGATTCTCGTGGCCTGTAGCCTCGGATCGCTCGCACTGGCCGAAAATCCCCGGGTCCTTCTGGAAACCAGCAAAGGGGACATCGAAGTCGAGCTTTTCGAAAAAGAAGCCCCGGTGACCGTGGCAAACTTTCTTAGCTACACCAAAAAAGGGCACTACGACGGGACGATTTTCCACCGTGTGATCGACAAGTTTGTCGTCCAAGGTGGTGGGATGACCACGGAAATGAAGGAGAAGCCAACCGACGATCCAATCGAAAACGAAGCTGGCAACAACCTTAAAAACGAACGGATGACCCTGTCGATGGCCCGTACATCAGCCCCCCACAGCGCGACTTCCCAGTTCTACGTCAACCTCGCTTACAACCGATCCCTCGACCGTCGCTTTGCACAGGATAATTTCGGCTACTGCGTGTTTGGTAAAGTGGTCAAAGGCGAAGAAGTCGTCGATCAGATCGCCAAGTCCAAGACTGGCCGAGTCAAAGGCAATAGCGATGTTCCGCTCGAACCGATCATCATCAAACGAGCCAGGATCCTCGAAGGAGCCACACCAGCGGCCGCTGGTTCCGACAAAGAAAAGTCGGGCAAAGACAAGTAGGCTGCCGATGTCGCTGAACAGCTCGGCCAACCAACTGATCGATCGGCAGGTCATGCCCAACCTGTCGAGATTGCGTATCGAAAAAAGTCGTATCGACGAGAGTTCCGAGTCTAGCACCGGTCGGATTTTGGACTTTGGCTGCAACGTGCCCGGTGGACTCGAGGCAGGGCTCCTATTGGCCCGCATCTGCATGGCCGACTTGGCCCGCATCCAAATCGTTCCAGCCGATCTGAGCATCTGGCAAGGTCCGATGCTACAGGTCACGACGGACGATCCGACCGCCGCATGCATGGCCGCGCAGTATGCCGGCTGGAAGGTGGCCAAAGGGAAGTTCTTTGCGATGGGTTCGGGTCCGATGCGATCGAAGCGCAAGCGTGAAGAGGTCCTCGAACACCTCGGTGTCCAGGACGATTCGCCCTGTGCCGTAGGGGTCTTGGAATGCGATCAGATCCCTTCGCAAGAAATCATCGAGATGATCGCTAGCGAATGTGGGGTTGGAGTCGAGCAAACCACGCTATGTGTCGCGCCGACCCGGAGTCTTGCTGGAGTCATCCAAGTCGTAGCCCGGTCCATCGAGACGGCGATGCACAAATTGCATGAGCTGGGGTTTGATTTGCGGCAAGTCGTCTCGGCCCACGGATGTGCTCCGATACCTCCGATGGCCAAAGACTTTGTCGAAGGGATCGGGCGGACCAACGATGCGATTCTCTACGGTGGGCAAGTGACGTTGTGGGTCGATAGCACCGACGAAATCATCGAAGCGATAGGTGCAAAAGTCCCGAGCTTGGCCTCCAAAGACTTTGGTAAACCATTCGCCAAAACGTTCCGCGAGTACCAATACGACTTTTACAAGGTCGATCCAGGTCTGTTTGCTCCCGCCATGGTCACGTTTGTGAATCTTCGCTCGGGACGATCCTACCGCTACGGAAAACTTTTTCCGGAGATCCTCAAGGACTC